>Ga0228711_1004200_pt1 | contig 22242 bp, 17 predicted proteins | sample MedpolnodulmetaG_2_FD_177996 | JGI IMG/M metagenome (GOLD analysis project Ga0228711, IMG submission 177996) | Root nodule microbial communities from Medicago polymorpha collected in Santa Monica, California, United States - brown nodules | ecosystem: Host-associated > Plants > Roots > Nodule...
GATGAGTGAATACTTAGTGCCACGGGGGGATGAGCGTTTGTCAGTGCCACGGGGGGTTGACAAGGCGTTTAGTGCCACGGGGAGATGAACAGGCGTGCAGTGCCACGGGGGGTTGAACGAATACTCAGTGCCACGGGGGGATTAGTGTATGCTTTGAAGTCTTTGCAATATTTTCTTGGTATTGATTTTGTTGGCGCAGTTGAGAAGGCGAGTAATCATTTTGTAGAATGGCGAAGATAGTCACTTTGTAGAATGGCAAAGATAATCACTTTGTAGAATGACGAAGATAATTACTTTGTACAATGGCGAAGATAATCACTCTGTAGAGTGGCGAAGATAATTACTTTGTACAATGGCGAAGATAATCTAGAAAATAGGGTGTCTCGTTAAAAAATCTGCAAAACAAATCTCTAAGGTCGAAAACAGTTAGAATAACTCGTTGTTTCATCTTTAAGCTCTTAGTGGTGGGATCGTTGCTTCTCGTTGTTTCATCTTTAAGCTCTTAGTGGTGGGATTGTTGCTTCTACATTTCATTCTGGCGTGTTGTTTGATGAGTTCCTCCTTTTGCTTGACCCTGCCTTTGGCGAGCTTGTTTGCCTCCCAAATTTATTTATCTGAAATATGGCGTTACTTCCAAAATAGAAGAGTCTTAATCATATTCAATCTTACTCATTCGTTGTCTTCTCCAATTAACTCGCCCATATTTTCTACTCTCCTTCCTATTCTTTCCATTATTAGATTTGAAATAACCTTCTTACTTGATTATCTTATGCTTTTAATCCTTTTCTTTCCTCTATTAGATTGGAAATAAATACCTTTATTCAATCCTACCACTTATCTTAAATCGAAATTCACTACTTCTCTTCCCTCCTTAATTAATTCCGAACTAACTCGCCTACTTCACCCTTTAGTTTATACTATTTCTTTTGGCTTGGAAACTAGCTCGCCCGTTATATTGTTTTGTATTCTACTCCTACTACATTTGAATTAACTCACTCACTTCATTCATATTTTCTTATACTCCTTCTCTTTATCTATCTCGCCCTTCATCTTTATTTTTATACCCCTTTTCATGCTCCTACTAAATTTTAATTGATGCGTCACTTCATTTTTTTTCTATGTCTCTACTTTCTCCTATGAAGTTGGAACTAAGTCTTCTGTTCAATCTTTATTCTTCTGCGTGGGTCTGGCGCTGTTAATCTATTATTTATGTTTTTACTAAATAGTGAGTTCAGTTCACAAGGTAAATGGTACATGAAAGGAGTTCCCAGGAAAGGGAGGTGGGGGTCACTTGAACCTCTGAAATACCAAGACTTTCCTCGCCAGACTCCCTTATATGTGACCCTTTAACAATATGACACTTTACTTCTGCCATGGGGTACCTAGAGTAGTTAAATAATTTCTCTAATGATAAAAACAGTTTTATAAACTAAATTAATAAATATAATTATAACTGTACTACTCCTCTTACTTCTCTTAAAAGATTGAAACTAATTCTTCCACTTAGTTATGTTGTTTTCTACTCGTCTCCCTCTCCTATCAAAAAGGACCAACTTGCCCATTCAATTTTCATATAGTCTACTCTCTTCCTTTACCTACTAACTCGTCCACATAACTATTTGATGGGCTAATAAGAATATACTATTTCTTAATATATTTATTCTGATTTAAATTTAGTTAATCCATATTTAACAACAACTAGCAAATAACTCCTCCACCATGTGTCGATTGCAACGCAAGAAAGACTTGTCTTATGCTTCAATTGTGATAATAATATTCAACAATATGAGTATGAGAGATTTAATCAATGAAGGCGTGGAACGGGCTACATTCGACGACAGACGTAACAACAATATTGGCGTGTAATGAAAAATCAAGAGCATTAGTGCCACTTACCTGGAACAACTAATTTTAACAATAAGTGTCCCAAGGCTGATATTGACTCGGTCTACGCTGACGTGACACTCTAAGTGAGGTGTCACGTGTTATTTTTTATTTTATTTTTTTCTTTTGGGGGTCAAAACTGATACAGTTGCAAAATTTAGGGGCTGTTTTGTAGTTTTTTCTTAGGGGGTTAAAATCGCAACTTTGAAAAAGTTAAGGGATAAAACTGCAATTAAGCCTAAATTAAACTACTTCTAATTTTCCTGATATTGAGCCACTTTAATGACTAGCTAGTAAATTAAATAAGATACACCTTATAAGCATATGTTAATTGAATTAATTTTTTTATGAATAATACGCTGAAACCTTTCGATTATAAAAACCAATAATTCAAAACCAGAAATAAAAACAAGATAAATATAATTTTGAAACCTGACATCGTGGATCATATATGTGCTCTTTTAAATAAACATAATCTTATAGCCCTCAATTAAATAACAGAGAAGTGCATATGAATACTAGCATGCTAATTCATTGGAACATAAGTAAAGATAAAGATATGGCAGGAATACACTCAATACCCAAGAAACTCAACACGTCCAGTTTGACTTTGGAAAACAATATTGACTCACGTTTTGAATTACATAATTTCGATCATATTGACAATTACGTGTTGACGAACTATGAGAATCGCTGGCTTCTTATTCTCTCTTTTTTTTAACAACGACACAAGGCCATCAACAAGAACCCGGTTTACAAGATCAAATTACCATTAATATGCACAGACATGAGCCATATTCACATTCATATAGAAAGAAAGATAAAATCTGATAATCGGTGGTCCTGTTGAGAGATTTTAGGCTTAAATATGGTACTCGTCCCTGCAAATATGCCTTGTTTAAATTTTGGTCCTTGTAAAAAATAAAATTTTGTTTTTGGTCCCTACAAAATTTTTTGCTTTTGCAGAGCGGGCATCTTCTGAAACGCCTTGTGGCATCTTTGGAATCACCTTTTGGCATATGTTATTAGACATCCATCCATGTCCAGGGATAAGTTAGAAGATCCTGTTCTCACCCAAAATTTCAGGTCTCTGTCTAATTTGAACACTAATAAAGATAGCCTAGAGTAGCAAAATACCTGTTACCAAAATTTTGTGCAACATCTCAATTCAACTCTAAAGAAATCATTCAAAGTATGTGTAAAGAAATTTAAAATCCAATGTCAAAAAATGAATATGAAAATATTACTGAATTGTGACTTCTCACTACAATTGGTGTCCATAACCACATACATGTTTGACCACTATCCAAGTTACACACTTGGAAGATAACTCTAAAATTTTTGATACATCATTTGCACCATATGCATATTCCCAATTTTTTTTTTTTTAGAAATGTAATGTAGCTTTAGTCCAAACACCAGCTTAAGGTGACAAAATTCCTTTTATCAATTTGGGAAATATGATACAATTCCTTTTAAATAAACAAAAACTATAAGCACTTGACTCTGGAACATGGAGATTTGTCCATTTTTTTTCAAGTTAGATGATTTAAATTTTATATATGGATCCTTTTTCTGATTTATATTTTAATATATGTTGTTCTACAATGTGATGATGAATAACCAAAATATTTGACTTTCACCTAAAAAAATCTCATATTTATGCATTGATAAAAAAAATTAAAATTCATTCATTCTTCGGTTAAAAAATTTAAAGGTAATATGGCATGAATTTTAGCCGGATAAAAAAAATTAAAATTCATTCATTTTAGCCGGAGAATACATGCATTTTAATGTTGTTGCAAACCATAGACCCTAATATGGCATGTGTAATGGGATATAAATTATTATGGTGTGGTTTGTTTATAAATATGTTGGATGTGTAAATCTTATCAGGAAACAACGATGGAAAAAGAGCATTTTTGCCCATAATTAAATTAAAAACAAATGCGAGTTCAAGACTACCTTTTGTGCTTAGTAGAAAACAGTTTTTGTTAGACTAAGTTTCGCTATTACCAAAAATAAGTCACAAGGCCAGCTCATTCCTAATGTTGGAATCTATCTTCCACAACATGTTTTCAGCCATGGTCAATTATATGTAGCTTTATCAAGAGGAGTTTCTCAAAATTCAACAAAAGTTCTCATTAAAGTAAGAAAAATAGTAGGAGAATATGAATATTTTACGAAAAAAATAATTTAGTTTTTAAAGATATTCTTTTATTGCAATCATATGATTTTTCCTTTACATAAAGTTAATTATTAATTTATGTCATCGTTTTACTAATAATTATTAGAGTAACCAATAAATGATTGTTATTTTACTTTTATTTTATATGCAGGCAATCGAAAGGATGTTACCCGGAGTTCCAACCTAGTTGGGATGCCGGTGTTTTCTCTTCATGTATGTCCTCCCTCCCTGTTCATCCAAAAAAGGCAATCTAAAATATGTCGAGTTGATAAATAATTTTGTTATATGCTTTGACAATAATTTGTAGATAAATCAGTGCACGAATAATTTCATTAATATTTGAAAATTTAAAAAATGTAATCAAAATTATGCAAACACACATAATAAAACACTACTAGAAAAGAACCAATTAACGATGAAGTTCTTAAATAATGACTTTATCCGAAGAAATCGAATTAATGTATAAATAAATAAACAATACCATGAATGAAGTAAATAGAAATAATATTATTTTATTAACAAAAAATACTAATAAAATTCTAGATTATACATTTAATAAAATAAAAATTGGATGTAGTGAAATAAGTAGTATATACGAAACTTTAAACAATATAAACAAAGAAAAAGGAATTAATGAAGATGAAAATATTTTTAAAATTAGAGAAATTCTTCAGCAACTAGAAAATCATTTAGATTATGAAGAAAATAATAGAAGCATAACAATAAAGGATATAGAAGAATTATTAAATAAATCAAGAGAAGCAAAACAATTAGATAAAATAGTTAAACAAGAACCATTAATGTCATCTATGTTAATAAACCCAATATCTTCATGGAGGGGATAAGAACTGAATACATGGAATCCATCAATAAGGATTGTGAATGTGAACGCGTCTCGCTGGATGCCCTGGCCACCGATTTATTTGTTAAAGCAATAGCTTCATCAACTTTGTCCTCTTTACATAGAGCATTCAATAATGCAACAGTTACAAGGGATTTTCTTCGACAGCTACTCATTTGAAGCTGCTTTTATAATATTTTTTTATTTTGATTTTTTTAAAATTGTAACAAACGGAAATAATACTCTTCAAAAAGTTATAACAAACAGGCTTTAATTAAGAGTAGCTTTTTAAAAAAGTAGAGTTTTCTTAGAGGGGAGAATAAAAAATTGAGAAAATAATGGATTGCATTACTGATGTAAATTTGGATGGCAGACTAGGTCACAACAATTCATGAGAACTGGTTTAGTGCAAGGTGCATAAACACATCAAAACCTGTTGGGGAAGGTGCAATTGTTATGCAAACAGCAGCACATATCTCCGTAACTCGGTAAGTATATAATTCTAATTCAGCATGTTTGTCATGAACTGCAAATGCACTTCACTCTCTAGTTTCCTCTCACTTTTCACTGTATAGTTATCTTTAAGTTCACAGGTATGAAAGTTCCATTGATCGAGCATCTCGTGCTATGGCTGTTGCTGATAACAGCGCAGTTAGAGCAAAAAAAATCTTTAGTATGATCCTCCTTCAGCTGGTGTCAAGTGTTAGGCAAGACACTAATGATCCAATAAATAGGACTCTGCAAATCTATGATAGAAAGATGTTTAGAAATAGGAATTATATTATTGTCTTTTATGAATTATTATAAAGAGATCTGTGTTTCTTTTAATTTTATTTTGATGTTCGAATTTTTACTAACGGCTGAAATGGATAGAAATTTGTTATAATTTTAATTTTTATCGTTATTTTTTATAAAAAAATAAAAAAAAATCAATTTCCTGCGATTTGTTCGCAGCAAAGTGCGGGCAGGAGAAAACTCCTCTAACACTGACAGAATGTTTCCTCCAGATATTTGCACATTTCCTGTGGATTCTAAAATCCTAAGGAAAAAATTACCCACGAAGGTATTACGTGAGAACTTAAATCCTTGGCAAAATTCACAGGATGCGGAATTTTTACCTAAAACCGCAGGTAAATCCGCAGGAAACTCGAGAGTTTCTAGTAATGTTTTCATGAACTGTGATATTTTTTGGCAGACACAAACTAATGATCTTTAATATTATAACAAGAGGTTTCGTGTTAGATACATACTAGGACTAGCAGTTCTTTTTTCCTAAATATATTTAGGTATGAAATAAAAAATAGAAAAACAGAGTTCGTGAAATTAGTGAGGAAGCGTAGTCGCGACATATATATATATATTTTTTATAAACGTAGTCGCGACATATAGCACCTCTCTCAAATAATTTTATATTTATTTGTTTCCTTTGTACTCCTGAGAAACAACAATTGATCAAATAAATCTCTTGAAATGGAAACCACATGTTACATTGCTGATGGAAAACAAACGATATTTATTTAATAATTCATTGTACAATTTTCGGTGATGTTTGGAATCTTATTAAGTCTTGGATTGGTGTGTATTCAGTGGATCCCTAATAGGTCACGGATCACTTTTACTAGTTTCTTCATTCTTCAGGTGCATATATGCTCCCCGTCGGTCATTCTTACATTTGGTTTGGCTTTGTTGTATCTGAGTTCTTTGGACCGAAAGGAACCATAGACTTTTTGCTAACAAAGCCAATACGGCCGTGCAGTTATTGAAAAAAGGTGAAGATGTATTCCCTTCGGTAGTTGAAAGCCAAAAATGTGTGCTTTTCTTTTGGATATCATATGTGGTGGCAGAATTCCCTTGCTTGTTTGGGGATTGACTAATGTTTATTTTTCATTTATAACATTACTACTCAGGACTATTTGATGAAACTTTGTTTTGCTTCTCTTCGCACACCTTTGTGCTAGAGAGCAAACTATTTACTTGTTAATATAAATCTCATTTTGGCTTGATCAAAATAAATAAATAAATAAATGATATGCAAGTCCCATATATCAACCACTTCAATATGTGAAAAAGTAAATGGAAACCACATTAAGAATTGATCAATAAAATATCACAAAGACCTTAATATGCGTTTAAGAAAACAGTGAATCTCTTGGAATGAAATGTTTATGTAAATAACAAGAATTGAAAGCCTTTAAAAAACAAAAAATAAATAAAACTGGAGGAAAGCGTTATGTAGAATAAACCAATGTCAAAAGAAGACTATGCATCAGCAACCGCAAACAAGAATATATGGCCCCAACAATGCAGCCACCAATAGTGCATAGAAACTCTCTCGTCCCATCCAAGTCATTAGAATGCAAAAAATATATACGCAATCAATACAAGAGCTATTATGGCGGTAAATTTTTGGCGATCGTCCTGTTTGTCATGCAGCACAATGTTGATGTTGTCCTCTGTGTGATCAACATAATTGCTCAGCTTGAACATGACAACCAACAAAAAAGAAACTCAGTAACAGAAGTCTATTTTTAATAAAGTACATAATGTTAAGCAATCAAAGATAATAATAACCATAATATATAGAACATCAATAACATTTGTATGAACTTCCTGGCTCCTCAAATGTTGTGTGTGGTTATGAAGTCTTGATTACACTACTCAACTCGATTAGAAAACACAAAATTGTAACTATTTGTAGCTGGTAATAGCACAAGGAAAAGGCAAATAGAAAGGTACCTTGGAGAGTTTGTTGTGAGTACTGAGAATCTGAAAGTAGTATGCTTCGAAGATCATCTCCAGCTCCTCAACGACAAACTTGTCGTTGAAAGTGGAGTAGCTAGCCATATCTGATTCATCATAAAGAAAACCTTCCAACCCATCTTCAACTATTTGAACACGATCGGTTATGTCAACTAGCCGGCTCTTAAGTTTATAAAGACCTTCCAAATTTTTCAGTAGTTCAGTACTAGTCTTTGATTTCAATTCATCAAGAGAAGGAGTATGTGCCTCTTGTTCTAGCATATTCAATCTTTATCCTCCATGAATTCCTGAAGAATTCAATAGTGATGTATCCTGATGGATTGCACAAAGAATTGATTTGATTTTGAGTAGTAATTCAATAACATAAAAACTCAATTTTTATTCTCCATGGATTCCTGAAGAATTCAATTCAATGATATGCATCCCTGAATGATTGCACAAATAAATTAGAAGTCATATAGTTCTTAAAGATCTAATTTTAATACTTGAATTCAATTTAGCTATGTTGCTAAATTTTATTTTAATTCGTGGTTAGTTGAAATTTCCATAAAAATGGATGTCAGATGAATTGTTTGTTTAACCAATAGCATACATGGAACAAACTTTCATAACAAATTTTCAAAACTAATTTTATGGAACAAATTAATAAAAGATTAGTATGTGAATAAATTTTTGTTTTTGTAACATACATCCCTATAAATATATTAATTTGTTACCTAATATTTGAGTGATTTTTTTGTTACGTGAATCTTCAAAAACATATTGATTTGTTACATAAATCTCTAATGCTTTAATTATATCTTTGAAAATTTTAGTTGCTATATTTTCAAGTGTTATGTAACAAAATAATGTAACAAACTATTTAATGAGAAACATTTTTTGTTACAAATGTAACAACCTTGCAACAAATTTGGGATAGAAGTAACAAACTATTTCAAAGAATTGTTCATATTTTTACTATTTTTTTTCATTTAAAACTATTAAAATGATAGTGTTAATAATAGTGTTGTTTTATAACAACATCATTTAAATTTGATTTACAATTCTCAAAGAATCAATATTTTAAAGTCAAACATTTTTGCAAAAAAATAAAACAAATAAATAAGAAAAAGTGATTTTCTTTGATCTTCATGTATAAATATTTGTGTTTGATTTTCTAAAAAAAAACACATTTAAAACATGGTAGAAATTTATAAGATCTATTTCAATTACTTAACTCACATGGAAAAAAATTGATGTGTCATTTTTTAATTACATGTTAAGATCAAATAAAAAGAAATTTATTAATGAATTAAAATAATGAGGGCATATTAGGAAAAAAAAACATCCTCGTCGGTAAGGCAATTCGTAACCTCTGATACTTTTCTCTTCTTAAAAAAAACCTCTAATACATATCTCAATGCAGCCACAGGCTACGATTTTGTTTCTCGTCCCTTTACTTTTAGTTCTTTTGTTGATATTGATTGTGTGAATTTCGTTGATCGTCGAACACACGACCTGCATTTAAAAAACCCAACAATTTACAACTATATTGTCTACTTCACTTGAAAGATTTACAGGTTCTAAAGTATATAATAGTAATAAACTGTTTTGATTTGTCATACACCAGTGTTTCCAGCGGCAACAACTAATTAAATTTATAATTTTTTAAAATGTATTAATTTACTTCATTGTAAAATTCATGTCATAAACATTTTTTTTTATTTTTAATATACACCGGCCTAATCTGAATCAATCTAATTTAATACATGGACATTTTTCTTATACAACAAACGGACTAAACACCTGAACATGCGGTTCAATCGTTGACCCATTGGATCGCATAGTCTTGTACAACACGAAAGGCAGCCCTACACACCTCAGCTAAGTAGTTGATAGTATAAAAAGAAGACGGTGTACTTGTAAGAATGTTTTCGTGAATCAAATCCCTAAATCCAATATAAACCATTGGAGTAGTAAAGTTTCTCTTGTTACCCAATTCAACTCAAATTTTCAACCCTAATCAGGTACGCATTCAACGACGCAACCGTACCGTGAACTCTACTCACGCCACCACCGGAAACTTCATCTCCACCGTCTTCCACCGTCAGGTTCCATTACTCTCTCTCTCTCTCTCCTTCGCGTTCATTTTTCGGATGATTAAATCTTCTCGTGCCTTCTTTAAGCTTAATTTTTTTGCTTTGATTCTGTTTTTCGTAAGAGAATTGTTGTTATTATTTTGATATGCTTTCTGGGTATAATAATAATTTTATAGTTAATTAGCAAATTTAATTTGATTATTGTTCTTGTATGTTTCGAAAATGTTATATTCGTATTCATTATTGTGCACAAGCTGTTTGATAAAATGCTTCAATTGAAAAATTTGTTGGTTAGGACTGATTTTTTAGAATCATGTTTTATATATATTGCTAATATATAAAAATATAAATAATGTGTGTTATTGGACCAAATTTCTATACTGAGTTTTCTTCTCTTGATGTATATTTTTCTGAAAATCAAACTTAGTTGTTAGACTAGAGTTTTCCTATATTTACTAAATTACCTTGAACCAAAGTTATTTATCTTATTTGGTATCAAAATTTTATATATGAAAATTGAAATAGAAACTATAATAGTAGTCCACAACCTCGAGCTCAGATACCCCAAAAAAGGAGAAATCTTGCTTCCTCGGTCTAATTACAAGCATTTTAAGGCGATCTCTAGTATGCTTATGTTTATAAGTTGATAGCTAGAAATTTTAATGACTATAAGTGTGACACTGCCAATAATTATATTTTAGCCACACCAGATTACATCCCAATAAAAAAAATTATTTTTTTACTCAGGCAGGTAATTCACTTCATTTGGGACTGGTTTTATCTTCATGGGTTGTGTTAAAAAATTTCTATTTTAGTTTTAGTACTTGACATCGATGTATTGATCTATTCTTTTCTTCCTTTTATAATGTTTACAATTGGATGAGTGCTTTAACAGAATTACTTACCTTGATGCATGTCTTCTGATGTGAGTTCTAAATTTTGTTGGAATGTTAAAACTTATTGTGGTGTTCTTTGTGCCTGATGCAAATTCTAGATACTTGCTTGTTTCTGATGGAAAAGAACCAGCTCGTTTTTGTCAAAGATACTGTATTGAAATTGCAATTGGCCCTCCTTGATGGTATCCAAAGAGAAGACCAGCTGTTTGCAGCTGGATCGTTGATATCAAAGAGTGACTATGAAGATGTTGTGACTGAAAGGTCCATCACTAATTTGTGTGGGTATCCATTGTGCCGCAATGCTTTGCCAACCGATCGTCCTCGGAAGGGTAGATATCGGATTTCATTGAAGGAGCACAAGGTGTATGACCTACACGAAACTTACATGTTTTGTTCTTCCGGTTGTTTGATTAACAGCAAAGCTTTTGCTGGGAGCCTGCAAGATGAGAGGTGCCAAGTTTTAGACCTGGAGAAACTGAACAATGTTCTTAGGTTGTTTGGAAATTTGAATTTGAACTTGGAACCAATGGAAAATTTTGGAAAGGATGGAGAATTAGATTTTTCTGACTTGAAAATCCAGGATAAAACAGAAACTGGCACTGCGGAGGTGTCTTTGGAACAGTGGGCTGGACCATCAAATGCAATTGAGGGTTATGTACCAAAACAAAGAGACAATGATTCTAAGGCTTCTAAGAAAAATGCTAAAAAAGGTGAGAATTTTACAGCATCCAATATAATTTTTTGAAATCCTAGACTATCGTATTGTATTCTTTGTTTTCCTTATGGGTGATTTTGATATACTATAATTGTAAAGTTGAGGACCTAAGTTCTGAGAAATGGAATAGTGTAGTTACTTATTCTTATCCTTTTCCATTTTCCAACTGCTGATTGTGCGTTGCAGGGTCCAAAACTAATCGTAGCAAGTCAAATGATTATAAAAGTTTAATTAGCAATGAATTGGACTTCATGAGTACAATAATTACACAAGATGAGTATAGTGTTTCGAAAGTATCATCGGGGCAAACAGACACAACTGCTGATCATCAAATTAAGCCGCCATCCATATTGGAGAAGCCAAAAAGGGTTGGCAATAAAGTGGTCAGGAAAGATGATAATATACAAGATCTTTCTTCATCTTTTGAGAGTACTGTAAATTTAAGTACCTCAACAAAAGAGAAGGAAATAGTGAATGCATGTAAAGATGTTCTCAAATCCTCTCATGATCCTTCTGTTGAAAAGAAAGTTGTCCACTCAACTACCATTTCAGAAAGAGAATGTGATGCAGAGCAGAATGGTTCTGAAAGGAAATCGATACAACTCAAAGAGGAAACAAGTATAGTTGCTGCTAACGATGATGCTTCCACTTCCAATTTAAATCCTGCCGATGTTGAAGAGAAATTCCTAAATAAAAAAGCAATTGAATCATGCCATACTAAACCAAAATCTTCTCTTAAATCTAACGGTAAAAAGAAACTCAGTCGCTCTGTTACTTGGGCTGATGAGAAAATCAACAGTTCTGGGAGTAAAGATCTTTGTGCAGTGAAAGAATTTGGAAACATTAAAAAGGAGTCTGATGTGGCTGATAATGTAGATTCTGCTGCTGATGAAGATATGCTACGTTGTGCATTAGCAGAAGCTTGTGCAATTGCCTTGAGCCAAGCATCAGAAGCGGTTGCTTCTGGAGACTCGGATCCCAATGATGCTGGTAATTGATGTTTCTTTAGAGGATTTTCTATTTGAATACTAAATTATTTCTAATTATAATTTTGTCTACCAATGCATCTTGTGCAGTATCGGAAGCAGGAATCACTATACTGCCACATCCTCCCAATGCTGTTGAGGAAAGTACTGTGGACGATGGTGACATTCTAGAAACAAATTCAGTTACTCTGAAATGGCCAAAGAAACCTGGAGTTTCAGAATTTGATTTGTTTGACTCTGAAGACACGTGGTTTGATGCTCCACCAGAAGGTTTTAGTTTGACTGTAAGTCTAATAATTTTTTTTTTAAATGTATATAAAGCTATACAAGTTTTTATATTATACTCAATTACATACTTTGTTTTTTTCCGAACTTTCTTCCAGTTGTCACCTTTTGCTACTATGTGGAATGCCTTCTTTTCATGGATAACATCGTCTTCTTTGGCATATATATATGGGAGGGATGTAAGTTTTCATGAAGAATTTCTATCAGTTAATGGGAGAGAATATCCTAGCAAAATTGTCTTGACAGATGGTCGTTCATCTGAAATAAAACAAACATTAGTTGGTTGTCTTGCTCGAGCTTTACCTGCCGTTGTTGAAGAGCTCAGGTTGCCAATACCCGTAGATTTAATAGAGCAAGCGATGGTAAGATTTTTAAGTTATCTGTTTATTATAGTTGTTTTAAATTAAATCATTAAATATTTATTACACTCTGGTAGGCAAGACCTACTGCAATTTATACTCTATCGATTAAGACATCCCTATTATGTTTGTGACCCCTCTCCAAAAAAACGCAGAGCCACTCAAACACACAAAATAAGGAAATCAACAAAACTGTGGAAAAGGAAAAATCACTTCGCACCTAATAGCACATGCTCTTTGTTGGAAGCAAATACTGAAACGATATCTCCAACTCCAAGTTTCATCAATTTAGCATATGTGAAAAGGATCTGGTTTAGATGGCAGTTTGAATAATTCTTTTATTTTAAAATATTGCTTTATTATTTGGAAAAATGAAATATAATTTAGAAACAACATTATAAATTTGCGAATGGTGACTAGTTATGGCACAATGTTAGTGAGTTCTGGAATTTGCTTCCTGCAAAGGCAAGATGAGGCTGGTTGCTATTGACCCATAGCACATTGCCAACATTTCTTTGTTTCTTATACTCTGTGGTTTATAGGACCAGGCTGCCTTCTTTTTCAAAATTTAGAAATTTCCAAAAAATCATGGGTTTAAGGCTGTCTGTTGCAGTTAGGCTTAAGATAATATTCTCATATCAGTATTGACAAAAGTTTTTCAATATATCCATTTTTGTTTATGAGGATGAGTTAAGCGCACAACTTTCTTTTAGGTACGCTTGCTGGATACAATGTCGTTTGTGGAAGCACTACCAGCATTCAGAATGAAACAGTGGCAAGTGGTTGTTCTCTTGTTCGTTGATGCATTGTCTGTTTCTAGAGTGCCTACTCTTATCTCATACATGACGGACAGGAGGGACTTGTTTCTCAAGGTGAGACCGTTTGTTTATATTGTTCTGATTTATTATTTTACCCACATTACTATGGTAGCAATCTGATTGACGCGCATGAAGCATTTCATAATGATATCTGCATATATAAATATCCCGACAAACATTTCATCCTTATTATTTTATTTGCTAGTATTTTGATTAATTTTTATCGGCATTTCCTTCACCTTTGTTTGTTTATTCTAGATATGAACTTGACAAAATAAACCCCACATAACTTGGCATACCCATGCTTTCATAATGATACGAGGATGCATGGATATCCTAACAAAAACGCTTGATCCCCTATTATTTCATTTGTTAGTATTTTGGTTACTTTTTATCGGTGTTTCCTTCACCTCCAAACTTAACAAAATAAAATCCCACATAACTTAGCTGCACCATGCTTAGATATTATTTTACTCTATAATTTGGTTTATCTAATGTGGTTCTCCAATAGCTGTAGACTTAATTCTTTTCCAAATCTTGCCTTACATTAGCAGTTCAGCTTGTAATTGCTATGTGGATTTTTAGTTAAAGTGAGGTTGACTACATGATGTGCACTCAAATTGCCATATGAATAAAATTTACTTGCATACACATTTGACTTTTACTTTTTTTTTTTTTAAAATAAACCACCTTCCCCACCTATGTATTTCTTGGGAATGATGCTAATATGGGCACTTGTTTTGGTTGGAAATGATGTATATAAACCGAGGTTAATCCTATCTTATTATTTTCAGTTTTCTTATCTTATGTCATGTTTTGCAATGATTTCACTCAACGTTTAATTTGTTAACCATTGTTCTGGTGTTGGTTTGGTGAAGCAGGTTCTGAGTGGTTCACAAATAGGCAAGGAAGAGTATGACGTTTTGAAGGATTTCATTGTACCACTTGGTCGAGCACCTCATTTCTCTTCTCAAAGTGGAGCTTGACAACATTGAATTTCCATCATAAATGGGCAAAAGCTTGAACTTAATCAAACGCGTATAGGACTTTTAATCATGAACACAATGTTACCTTACTTTTTAGGAAATTACCTTCCAAGCTTTGGAGTGTTAGTAAATATGTTCATCGATGTCAAACATCCAATGACAAGTACACCATGGCCCCTAGCAACAGAGGAATCCTATTTTATCTATGTTACTCTAATACTGTTTGTGGGAGTGATTAATGCAGAAATGATACTCAAATGGACAATCTTCGGAGTTATCGTTTTATCGTTTTCTATTGAAACGGCCATTTTGTATTAATTGGTGGTTTGCAACTTCTTTAATGTTCTGAAGAAACATGCATGAAAACATAAGAGTGGAAAAGGTCTAATTTTGGGGGAATAAAATTACAATTATCTTCAATTAAATGAAAAACTTGCAAAATTCAAACTATTTTGAAGGATTAAAACTTTAGCCAATTGAAGTAAGGGAGGGGTTTTCTTGATTACTGCCTGTGCCTACAGTCTACACCGGTTAATGTGCTCTACTGTCTGAGTATCACTAACGGATATGGCTTATCTTTACCAGTAAATAGGAAGAAGACTATATTCCAGTAATAAGAAGTGACGGTGAGCAATAGTAATAGTAATAGTGCTCCTTCAATCAGAGGGAAAAGCGTATCAACAACTTGATAACTCACAAATTAACAAGGCTTTCTTACTATTCATTACAAACATTGAACAGTTTTAATACAAGAAACAATTATCTTCGTTGCAATACATGTTTATGATGAATATGAAGACCTCTATATTCACAATAATAATGAAATAACTGGTAAAAATGAATCACGAGTTTATATATAAATACTTTTCGCCTTGATACACCAATCTACACTCCCACAGCAACTTCATAAGATACAATTTCTGGTGTGGAAGCATTTAGGACCAACACACTATTCTGAGCAAGACCATTCTGTGATTCTTGTTCTATCCCATTCTGGTATTCAGAAATATTAACAGTTGGATCTTTACATTCTTCACTGCCTTCAGCTATACTTGTTTTTGCATCTTGGTCGATTACTGATGCCTCATTTGTGGAAGACATGACAGAATCCTTTTCTGTTTTTGTGACCGCGATTTCCTGAGATTGTACCTTGGCTTGAGTTTTTTTGATTGGTTTCTTTGTACTCATATCTTTATAACCTTTTACCTTTACCTTGGTTGAATCATTCTTCTGTTGTTTCTCATGTGAACTGGATTTCTCTTCTGAATTGTTGTTTGCAATAGATCCTTTGTTTCTTCCAAGTTTTGGTGATTTTGGGCGTGTTGTAGGTATCTAATTAGTAGATAAAATACAACAGTATAAGAAATGATAAAAGAAGCATTTTCTCAAGTAATCCTACTATATATTGTTAGAGGAGTTACCTTTTTCAGCTCAACTTTTGGAGGAGGTTCCTTATAGAAACTTGGCATTGGAGCTGCTTTGAATGTCATTCTCTTTCTTAATTTCTTGATCTCTGCCTCTTGGCTTTCCTGCCAGAAATCAAAAGAAAAAAAAAACAATAATAAGCTACAGAGCTGCCAATGAAAACTCAAACCATGGAACAAAATATCGATGAGTTATTCGCTTTAATACCTTTGATTTCTCTTGCAGATTACTTATCTCAGCTTCCTTTTCCTGAATTTTCTCTTCTAACTTTGAGAAGAACTGGATGAAGAGGATAAAATAGGATTAATATCTATCATATGCAATTTAATATCAATATGCTTTAAGGTTTCAACAACAACCTCTCTTCGCTTTTCAGCTCGTTCTTCCAATCTGAAGGAAAATCCAGAGCCATTGCTCTTCTTACCAGGAGTAAGACTTCTGATAGGATGTAAACGAAATTTCATGAATCTATTATAGGTATAGAAAAAGAAGAAAGAATAGAAATGCCACAAGTTCATATCCTAATGAGACATAATAGTTTAAGATTTAGTAATCTTACGAAGTTGTCGAATTAACATCGTCATCTTCTCTGTTCGGCTTTTCACTTTTCGCAGGGTTTGAATTCTCATCTACAGGTCTGCAGTCATAATTTGTTCATCAGCAATATGTTGGAGCATTCTCCAAAAGATATATATGAATTCATGTTTATAGTTGAATCTACCTTAGACTAAAATGTATTGATGAATAATATTATAAATGTGACTAACTTTAAAAAATGGTTTATAATTTAGTAAATAATGGAAGCTGGGATTGCGGTCGTGGCTACAAATGCGGCCACAATTGAGGTCGCATATGCTTAAAATCATTGAAGTTGCATAATAATTTTGATCGCGGACCATAATTTAAAACAAATATAGTTTGGAGTTTAGGAATTACATTGATGCCTCAGATGTCTGGCTTTTGGCAACTGCATTCAATGGGGTAGATCTTCCAAACTGATAGAAAATATTGAAGTTAGTAACATGGAAACCAATTCTATGAAGAAAAAAAAGCTATTAAGCTACATAAAAATATGCATTGAAAAATAAAAAATGTTTACCTCAGAGCTTTTGAAGCTATTCACGGATGTCAAAGAATTCCTTTGTTTAGAATTTCCAAGGTTTGTTTTAGCTTCCTTTGAGTTCAATTTTGAGTTTGTCAACTTTCTTGAATGAATAGTTGAAGCCACAGCTTGAACATGCTTATTTTCTGTCTTCTTAGGAATCCCATCAGTGCTTTTCTTCATAGCATCAAGACGAGCTGATTTCGATGGGAATGTAAGGCTCTTCGAAAGGTTTTGTTGTCTTTGTGTTTGAGATGAAGTTGTGCCCTTCAAATTTGGTTTAACTTTGGTGGTAGGTTTAGTGTTCTTTGAAGCAATACCACTTTTGACACCAGGTTCCTAACATGAATTCACAAGGTCAATTATTTACTTTATGACATGTTTTATTTGAGCTTATCTATCGACATATTAATCTACATGATAGTTTATGAAAAACAACTTATAACATATATGAAAATAATCTGTTGGTTTTGTCTTTAATTATAGAAATAGCTTATAGGTTAAACATAAACACTTATAAGCTAAACGTTTATGCTATAAGCACTTAATTAAACTGTTTATCCTAATATCGTAAATGATCATTGCTTGCTTATTAGATGATACGTGTATGGATCATCTGCAGCGGTTGCACGGTGCGGCCTATTGTAAAGCTGTTAAGTAATTGTGATACATTGATTATGGTACCTTGGAACTTTTGGAGTTTTTAGTAGCTGCAGAATTGTTGCCATTAGTTTCTAGTTTGGGTTGAGATACTTCATTCTTTGGCTCAATTTCTGCACTACCATTGTCTTCAACTTCTTTATGTATGTGTTCTACCTTGGTTGTTTCCCCAATAACATGTTTCTCGTCTTCCATAACAACTTCATTTTCAGATTCCATTGTCCTACAAATAGTCACAAAAAATAGAGGTTAGTTTAGACATAATCATTTGTAATCCAAAACAATTTGTTTTGTTTTGATTTTTTTTCCAGAATCAAATAACAAAATACAATGAACATAAATATAAATAGGAAATCCAACAAAATATGCATAATTCTAGCGAACTATATTCCTAAAACATGTATGGTTTAAGTCCACGGTAACTTCTTTTTTTAGAGAAAATCCACGCTAACTTTATTGACTCCTTTTCATTTTTATTTATGCTAGAGCCATAATATTAATCTCATCAAATTGCATGATGGGATCGATATGGTGCGACACTTGATACTCGGCTGCTTAAGCATGTGGTCAAGATTTGATCTTTGACGGATGTGTATAGAAAAACATTTAGATAATGTATCTCAATTACCTCGGAAAATTAGTCTTTATAATTGCGCGTGAGAGTAGCCTATATGCCATCAATTAAAGCTATTTTTACCATTTTATAGAATTGGTCTCACTATTTTAAAATTTGACGGTTTGGATCCCTCCATCAAATACTTGATCTAAAATATGGTGTTAAGACATGTTCTAAATGAAGTTCCTTTAAGAAAATGTTCTAAATGAAATTTTGAAGAGAATATTTTTACAATTTCATCAATATTGATCTTTTCTCATCATTAAGTTATATATAACGTCATTTAAAACATATCACATATCATATCACTGGCTTTGTAGTTAAAAAATATGATGAAGGAACCAATATTTCATATTTTAAAATAGGAGGATAAAATCTGTAAAATGGTGAAAATAAAGGGACCAAAACTGCAATTTAGTATAAAAAATTAAAGCTTAGAAACACTGTTAGATTATATTTTTAACTCAAAATTCTAGATCCTCCCAATGCTGTAATTTTGATTAATCTTCTTAAGGTTACACTTCTTTAAAAATGAAAGCATGGATTTGAATTCTCTACAATGTTTGCCACAAATCTGAATTCAAATTCTCAGAATAAGATTCTGATGCTACATTTTCTCACTAAAATTAAGAAACAAACAATAAAAAATTGCATTAGAATTAGATCTTCATCCCCTGCAAATAATGAGAATAAAAAAAGTTTGATTCATATTGAAAACACACACAATTCAATGAAACTAATCATAATTCAAATCAAAATAACAAAAAAAGGCAACATAAATGATGCATAATATACTCACACTATGTACCTCTTAAACTTCTGTTTGGAGAGATTGAATTATGCTAAAGATTAAGTAGAAATATTGAAGAAGTGATTTAGTTTTGTAAGTGCTTTTGGATTGGATGTGAAGTGTGATAGTTGAACTTGAAGATGGAAACTGGAGTTGGTGATACTAAGGTTTTCTTTGCAAGAGTGATTTGTGGAGAGAAAGCTCAAGTGGAACTAAGCTAGCTTTCAATGAATTGGAAATGTAATAGATAGATAGATTAATAGCAACTGTCACAATGACTCTTCTACCACTCCCTCAAATATGTAACTGTCATTGCAATCAATAATTTTTCTTTTTGTTGTTTTTTGCTAGCAAAGCATTGAGGTGAAACTATAAATCCCTGACACAAACATATACATATGACATTCTGACATATCAATATTTGTACTAAATTGAGAAACCGATCCCGCGAGCATAACTCATTTGGCAGGGACATGCATTATTATTATATGCAGAGGTCGGGGTTCGAACCCCAAACACCCCACTTATTCACCTTGAAAAAGGTAAATTCTAGCCATTAGGCTACTTGACTAAAAAAAAATTGAAAAACCAAAATGATTTAAATATAATCACATGTTTCGTGCCGTGTGAAGCACCAAACACTTTTTATACGAAGTGTTGGTGCTACATAGGGTAAAACCATGTGCTTGGAATCAAAGGATATTTTTTTTTTGGTGATAATCAAAGGATATATAAACAATATGCTTTGTTTTTAAGTCTACATGTGTATAATGAGTTGTTGTAGGACACTTAATGTGACACATTTTGGTGGAAATTCGAACAATTAATTGCATTTGTGAGATGAATGATGATTTGGATATATAACTAATTAAATTCTTTAGCAGCATTGTTTATTTGTGGATAATATATGAAAAGAGATTAAAGACTATTATTTTATTTTTTATTAAAAAGAGATTAAAGACTATGCCCTAGTAGTGTAAATCACCACATAAAAGTGTTTAATTTAATCATTTATGCATCGGTACTGTGTTAGACACCAAACACTTTTGAAAGCGTATTTGGTGTCTGACACAGCACCAAAATATGTGATTATATTTAATCATATATACCTTTAAAATGTTTGATAAAAGTTGTTATAAAATAATTATCCAAATATCATTTCTGTATACTTTCATAAACTCATGGTAAAGGTAAATTTTTACCACAATTTATTAACTATATGTGTGTATATATGTTAGTAGAAATATACAAAACGTGTTTAGTTTCTTTCTTTTTGAAAGGGTTAACGTGTTTAGTTAATAAGTCAACTATTCACCTTAAAAAGTTTAATTATTCAATCATTATAATTATATGACATGACTCCCCTAAAATAAGAAATTAATTTGTATCAACTCTTGAACTAACAATAGCAAGAGGGTGCCACTGCCAGCAAAATTTGTTTATAAAAAGGAAAAGAAGGTTGGTAAAGTGTTTCTTTACATAAACAGAAACAACCAAAAACAGAAAAGAATAGTTCATTTGTTAGTTAAAATATAATATTTTGAAGATTTTGGCCACAGACAAAGATAATTGACTGAATAAATTAAGAATTAATTTGGATGATTCTGGTTTCTTAGGAGCGGTGGAGAAAGTTTTGTCCATATACGATGAATTATTTTTGGTTGAACGTATATAGCATATATTCATGAAATAATGCAAACAATGATTGGTGAAATTGAACTTAATTCCATGTTTTTTTTTAAGAATCCAAAGCAAAATTTTGTCCTAATGTAAAGTAAAATGTAAATAAGAAATAAACCGCTCACATTTTTATGTTGGTTCATGTGATTTAAATATTACACAATCCATAGTGTCATTTGAGAAACCCAATATATAATTCAATTTAGGAACCAAAACATTAATTATAGTTATTTTTATAAAGAAAATGCTAATGAATAAAATGTATAAATCATCTTTAAATGAAGTAAAACAAACTTTTACGTGTGTGGAAAAAGTGGAATACCTTTTGAGAAAAAACTAAAGTTACAATTCAATTTGTTATAACTTTATACATATGAATTCTCAAATATCTTTTAGATATATCAGAAGGGTAAGAGAATGAAAAGACGAAAAATAAAAGTCAAAGAAGGAAACACAACATAACATAAGTCACTATCTAAAAACATGAGAATACAATAACAAAGCGTGGGGGCCGGGTATATGTCATAACTCAATATACAAGCTATTAGACATAGCAAGAGGTGTGTCCCAAACCATTTATACAAGTTATACTGTAATTTTATACAAGTTGAAAATGAAACTCTTATCGATTTATTGGGCTTTCTTTTTTTATCAAAAGGAAAAATTATAACGAAGAAACCGAGTTCCTATAGCATCAGCTAGACAATATCTCGATAGAGAAGAACAGGCAGGGATGATCCCAAGCTTATGAGTAAGTTAAGCATCTAGTTTAGCGAGTCAATTTGCACAAGAGTGTTGGAACAAGGGTGTTTCACAAGTCACCTATTGAGTTTTGACAATAACAAGGTATTAAAAATAATCAATTGGATATGCTAAACAATTTGTTCAAGTGTGCAGGATCCATAATCAAAGTACTATTCTTAGAGATTCTGATTGAACAAGTTCAAGAGCAAAGGAATTTATTTGAAGCTTAAAGCATCTGGAAGACTGCGTCTGAAGAACTGTGTCTGAAGAAACGAGTCTGAAGAAGAGCTCCTGAAGACACATCATCAGAAGCAAGAACATCAGAAGCGCTAGTCATCAGAAGCAAGAACATCAGAAGCGCTGAACATCAGAAGCATATCTCGCCAGAAGCTACTTCACCAGAGTTGACAAAGGACAGTGTACGAAGTG
>Ga0228711_1004202_pt1 | contig 22235 bp, 11 predicted proteins | sample MedpolnodulmetaG_2_FD_177996 | JGI IMG/M metagenome (GOLD analysis project Ga0228711, IMG submission 177996) | Root nodule microbial communities from Medicago polymorpha collected in Santa Monica, California, United States - brown nodules | ecosystem: Host-associated > Plants > Roots > Nodule...
AATTAAATCTTATTTACCAAAAACGTCGAAGAAATAAAATTTAATTTTTCTGAATTTTTGGTACTCATAATAGAAAATTTTGATTATTTTTTACAATAAAATGTAAAAAAAAATTAGTATGATTTTTATAAACATTAAAATGATGTTTTTTCTTATGAAATGACATTTTCTAAAATATAAATATTAACAAATAGCTCTTTATTCCATAAAAATAATAGTTAATTTAAAAATTTTTAAAGTAGGAGTACCGATACACCTTAATTTGCGGGTGTATAGTAGAAATTCCCTAAAAAGAAACATATTTGAAATCATACTGCTTCAAAAAACTGCCTTCTGACATGTGGTAATGGATTGCACTAATGTGACAATCGATTACCATGCTTCGATGTTCAAAAAATTCAAAATAAACATTGTGTAATTGACTACACTAACAAGATTTTGAAAATTGCCAATTGGTTATACAAGTATATGGTAATCAGTTATCTTAACAAAACAAAAACAAAAAAACAGTTTTCCCGACCTTTTAAAGGCTTGCTTCACATTAACTTTTAAATTTAACTTAGAAAATGATTTGTGATGATTTTAAAGTATATTACCTGAGCATTCAAAGTTATATAACTATTGGAAGGAATAAATCAAAGATAAATACCATACTTATAAATATTTTAACTATGAAGCCTAAGTTTTTATCTTCATCTTGATTCAACTTGAGCCTTCATATACTTTCTTCTTTTCGTGATGTGATTTTGTTATCGTCAAAACCCAATCGAATCATAAGAATGAGATCTTCTTCACACTATGTCTAACAATAATCAAGAAATTTTTTAAAATCATTTATTAAAATCTAAATTAACTGATAGGGGTATAACAAGTACTCTCTTGAAGAAAAGCTAGATCTACAACTTCCAAGTGGATAGGGTGACATTTCTAACACTAAAAAAAAAAGTATGTGAAATGTAAGATCAATAAGTGAAATTAATATTCAGGGATGGAATGTCTGTTGAAGCTCACAAAATACCCTAAACCATCGTCAATCTCGCACCCATCAAAAGCAGTAAAACCATGATTATGATAAAATTCCTAATTTTATATAAGTCTTTTGTGTGCACAGCCATTACTCCAAAGTTTCCTACTACTAACAATATACTTCTAGTCTAATATAAGGCTACACAAAATTCACAATAATTCTATAGGATCACACAATCAAACATATACTTCACAAAATATTTAATATTTATAATAATCAAAACATAAATAATACTAATGAGAATCATGGTGTTACATTATGGTCCTCCCTTTTTTATGCAACGATGGAAAACATCACAATAAAATCGATACATGCAAAAATGGTGAAAAACATTGAAGACAAGTATGAGAATCTGATGCTTGTCTGCTAACTCATCCATCCATAGGAGCACAGAGTCCGCTAGTATAGTCAAGTGAGTCTTTAATCATGAAATGCTCAATGGGTGATCAGAGCAATGTGGGGGCCTAATGGAGTCTGTAGATGTCATGTTATTGATTTCATGGACGGAGGCAAAATTCTTATGGACTAATTTGTGTCTTTTAGGATGAATAAGAAATACAACAAGGGACATATTTGAGCAAAAAGGGATAGGTTAGTACGGATCACTTCATGGATGATAAATTAAAATGGAATGAGATAGTAGAAATAATTAAGCAAAGATTATTTTTTACCCAGTAAGTCGGCTCTTTTTTGTAGAACAATTTGAAATTCATAATGAATATGGAAAAGACTAATTTGATCCAAAAACGTTTACACATCAACATTTTAAAAGGACAACGAGCCTTCACCACTTTCGTGGTTAGGAAATGATTAGGTAATTATTATGTTTGCAAGTTTAGTTTGTTACAACCTTTAAAGCTTCTTTCAAATAATTGTTTTAACTTAAAATCTTTAAAAGTAAAATTTGAACTTTTTTAATTTGGATGCTATAGTTCCCTAATACCGTTTGGGTAAGGGAATGGAAAATGTTTGTTTGATATGATTTAGTCTCTATGCACTGAAAGGTAAAGGGAACAGGAAAGACTAATTTGCATGAGTACTAGATCTTGGAGGAGCCTCTTAAGCGCTGAGATCTAACTAGGACTCTTATAATAGGCCAGAGGCTCAACAGAATAACACTTCAGTGGAAAATGTTGATGACCTTGTCTTAAAACCTTGTCTTTGTTACATGCTTTATTTACTTATGCATTTTACTACTTTAATATCTTAAAACCTTGTCTTTGTTATTTGTTTTTTTTTTTGGATCTTAAATAATTAAACTTAGTATTTGAAAGTACTTAGAACTTATCCACGACAATCTTCCTGGGATCAATACCCTACTTACTCTTTATTATTTGTTGCGACAGTATATACTTTCAAATGGTCCATTGTAAATCGGTACTTTAAAAAGTCTAAAATCCTAACGACGACGAACATCGTCTATTTATTTTTTAAAAGGGCGTCGTCTTTTTATAATAGATGTTCATAGTCATTCTAACATTTTATTGATATAAGTTTGATTAAAACAACTAAAACAATACAAATATAGTTCTTAGTTGACATCAATCAAGACACCATTTTAACCGTAAATATGAGAATATATGGACATAGTTTTTACTTTCATATAGTATCGTCAATCGGCGTAAGAATTCTGATAAATTTAAATATTGATCCACGATGGACCATTACCATTTAGACGTAGAACTCACCCTACCATTAGTTTTTGATATAATTAACAAGATATAGTAGTAATCATTTATTTAATTTGTGAAATTTAATTTAATATGTATAATTAATAAAGTATTAAATAGAGTAACTCAGCTTGAAGTACTTATCTGTCGTGTAACTTAAGCTTCCCTACAGAAGCCACTAATAATATAGCTAGCTGTCTATTTTCTTTATCTATATTAAGGGCCCTCTAATTACCATTTTTCGAAGTAATCTTCAAACATGACAAAAAAAGATAAGAGCAAAGGAAGCAAGTTCACCAAGTACATGAAGGCACCCTTAAGGTTCCTGGTAAAGGTGAAGGACATGTATGTCAATGGCATGATCCAATGTTCTCGTGATTTTGCATATGTAGATCATGCAACCATGGGATGTCCTACGCAACTTTACTCCTTTCCTAGGAGTTTCAGTGTTAGCTCTACAACTTCGACCACAAGTGATGATGATTTTAAGGAACTTGTAAGGGTCGCGTCGCTTAGGATCAGAGATGAAAACCGTGTTGAGTTGGGTAAGGATTCACTAAAAGTTCTTCGGAGTCACAGTGTTGGCATTGGAAGGATTGAAGAAGACGAGGTATGTGAGTTTGAAGATGATGATAATATCAAGGTCAAGCCCCTTCTTTATTCTAGAAGTAGAAGTTGTGTTATTCGTAATAGAGTAAGCATGTTTTAATTATTATTAATAATGTAATAATATTTTGTACAATGTCTCATATGATAATTAAATTTTGTATTTTAAAATTACAAAGTTAAACTTTTATTATTGAACTACGTCAACAAGCTAAGTATGTATGTTTTAATTCATCATCTATATATAATTTTCTCTTGTACATAAATATTGGTGTTAGTTTCGTAAATACAACTCTAATGGTAATTGCAGATACCTATATACTAAAATGTGGGTTTGAATGTAATTCTCTATTTCTCGATACTTAATATAATATAATATTGGTGTTATCAATAGCATATCTGTATTATTCTTCAAAAAACAAAATAGCATACTTGTATTAATTTTTAATTTTTGTAAATCATGACATATTTTGTTTCTCTAGTTATTGGGGGCTCAATCCTTGGCGTAAACATATGATCGCAGAGGCAGAGCTAGTGAGTCTTACGATAATTGTATATGACAAATTCAAAACTTTTTACATGGAACTTTTTATATTGAATGTCTGTTCTACAAAACGTAGTAACTAAAAGTAAGTTATATTACTCCTAGTGGAAGAATAATAGCCGATATTTATAGTTAAATTCACATATTGTTTATTCATTGGTGAATATTTGAACTTGAATTTTTAATCTTTTTTTAGAGGAACTTGGATTTAAAACCAATGAGACAAAATGTTAATCCTCTTTCGTCAACGTTTAAAGCAAATTAATATTATTTTTAGAGTCTATACTCTTGAGAGCATGTTAGTGGGGCTTTATTCTTCCTTGTATGATGGTTATGCAAACGCATACTCCTTTGTCAAAGATGGAGTAAAAGTGAAATTAACTCCCTTACCACCAAATAAAGTCAATGAAAGAAACAAGGAATCAAGGCTATTGGTGTCTTTGGTGACAAAAGAAAAATTTCCAAATCAACCAAATGACTGTTTATCTCCAAAAGATAATGGTCCAATCAATGAAAATGCTTACGAGGTAGAAATGCAAGGAACCTATGGTTTGTCAAACACCTTCAATGTTGTCAATATTTCTCCTATATTTGGATGATGAACTTGATGTAAAATCGAGGACGAGTTCAATTCAACCCAAGGAGTATGATACCTATTAAGACAAATTCTTCATTTGCCACCACCCTACCATACTATTTTCTCCATTCCACCACCCTACTATTGACTTTATGTTAATCAAGCCACTATGTTTGACGATATCTAATTTTACTACGTTGTGTTTCCATTCATGTCATTAATTATTACCGTTATTTCAACTGTAAATTCGTCTATATGATTCGTATGAATAGGCACAATGCTTTCATGTATTCTTATCATTTGAAATATATAAAATTTTAAGTTTCTCATTTGAGATTTAAAGAGTGACTTCTGAGTCATTGATCCACGATGGACCAATAATCCATAGAACTCACCCTACCATTCCTATAATTAGCAAGACATTAATCATATATTTATTTTGTGAGATTATCAAGATGTTAATCATATATTTATGTTGTGAGATTCAATATGTATAATAAAATATTAAATAGAGTTTATTAAGATAAATTCCTTAAAAAAAAAAAAAAAAAGTTTATTAAGATAGATGCGTGTGAGGTTAATTAGGATTCTCTCTACCTTTTTGAAGAAAAAGTCACGTACCTTTTTATCTATCTATCTCATCTTTATTTTCTCTCGCATCTTTTCTGTTCATTCTCTCCAAATTTCCCATAGTCTCTCTCACTTATATCTAAAACACCAAAGGTAAACAACTAAAAGTTAGTTGATCTATTTCCGGCGTATTAGAGCTAGCTGTCTATTAATTACTTCATCTATACTTGCGAAAAGACAGGCACTCAAGTGCCCGACTTTCTGCTCTTTTTATTGATCTAACGTTTAAAAATTATGAACGGTGTTTTTTTATAAAATTTTGATTTTGATTAAAACTAAAAATATAAATATTTGTTGCTTTCAAATTAAAGTAAATCAAACTAACAATGATTATCTATTTCAATGACAACAACAGTATACCAAAAAAAATATAATATAATTTTTTTTTTAATGACCAACAACGATCTTTATTATAGAAAAAATTGTTTAAGGGTATAATCTACAATACTATATATAAAGAAAATAATTCATTTCAGCTCTTTTGGATTGCCTTTTTCTCTTTCCAAAAATGTCCTCAATTTTCAATGTGAATAACACATGTAACAAATAGATAAGAATAAATTTAAATATTAAAATAAAAGTGTAACAAACACAAATGTCCATGCCAGTTTTTTTCTTTATCATTTAAAAAGTGTAACAAACTAGATGAATGTATATATACTTACTTTTTCACTATCCCAATTATACCTGTAAACAACAATTTTTTCTATAATAAAGATTGTTGGTGGTGTCATTAAAAAAAATTAAGAATTTAGATTATATTTTTTTGTTATATTGTTTTTTGAGTAAATTTTTTTGTTATATTGTTGGTTTCATTGAAATAGATAACCATGGTTAGTTTGATTTATTATAATTTGAAAGCAAAAAGACATTTATATCTTTACTTTTAATCAAAGTTAAAATTTCATAAAAAAAAAAACATCGTTCATAATTTTCAAACGTTAGCACAATAAAAAGAGCGGAAAGACGGACACGTGAGTGTCCGTCTTTTTGCTAGTTGGGATAATGAAAACGTAAATATAAATATATATTCATTTAATTTGTTACACTTTTTAAAGGATAAAAGAAAAAAACTGAACACATACACATATATATACACTCATATTGTGTTTGTTACTTTTTTATTTTAATATTTTAATTTACTCTTATCTTATTTATATGTTGTATGTATTATTTATATTGAAAATTAAAAGTAATTTTAGAAAGAGAAAAAGTCATAAAAACAAAACTAAAACACACTATTTTATATAGTATAGAATAGATAATGGGACCTCAATTTACCATTTTTTGAAGTAATCTTGAATCTATATTAAGGGCCCTCTAATTGCCATTTTTCGAAGTAATCTTGAAACATGACAAAAAAAGATAAGCGCAAAGGAAGCAAGCTCACCAGGTACATGAAGGCACCATTAAGGTTCTTGGTAAAGGTAAAGGACATGTATGTCAATGGCATGATCCAATGTTCTCGTGATTTTGCATATGTAGATCATGCAACCATGGGATGTCCTACGCAACTTTACTCTTTTCCTAGGAGCTTCAGTGTTAACTCTACAACATCGACCACAAGTGATGATGATTTCAAGGAACTAGTGAGGGCTGCGTCACTTAGGATCAGAGATGGAAATCGTGTTGAGTTGGGATCGAAAACGATGAAAGTGCCTCGGAGTCGCAGTGTTGGAATTGGAAGGATTGAAGAAGACGAGGTATGTGAGTTTGAAGATGATGTCAATATCAAGGTCATGCCCCTTCTTTATTCTAGAAGCAGAAGTTGTGCCATTCGCAGTAGAGCAAATATGTTTTAATTATAACAGGTAATATTTATTTTACAATTGTTTCATATGATATTTAAACTATGTATTTAAAAAAAAAAAACTATGTATTTTAAATTTATAAAGTCAAACCCTTATTATTGAGTTGTCAACAATTATATATGTTTTGGTTTATCATATATATAATAGAACTTTCAAAACAGTGTAAGTGAATTAGTGTTATATATATCCTTCTCTATAGTTAATAAATATTGATGTTAGTCTCGTAAATACTATTAGTGCAGAGACATTAAATATGCTTAAAGCGTGGGTTTGAATCTGCATGTAATTCTCTATTTCTCAAATCTTAATATGATATTAGTGTCATCAATATCATACTTGTATTACTTTTAAATTTGTGTAAATGATGAAATATTTTGTTTCTCGAGTTATGGGGGCTTAACCTTAGATGTAAACATATGATGTCAAAGGCAGAGCTAATGTTTGCTTGCTTCAAGTTAAATTGTATGCGAGAAATTCAAAACTGTTTACATATTTCTTTCTTTTTAGTGCATGTCCGTTTTACTAAACTGACTGTTTATTAATTGTTAACTATAATTACAATTTAAGTACTACTAGTAAATCAAATTGATTAGCAAGAATCACTACTAAAAAAACAAAAATTAGTGAGGGAAAACGTGAAATCCATCTCTAATTCTGTCACTAAATTTTGCGATCAAGGAATTTGTGAGGAATTTCATTTTTTCCGTCACTAATTTCCATCGCTAATTTTGTTTTTTCTAGTAGTGAATGGTCAACATTTATAATTAGGAAAATTCTATGGTGAAGTCATGAGAATGACTTTTCTGGTGAAGTTAATCCTCAAAATATATTATATCTCAATTTAATTAACAAAATGACCCTTGAAAACTCTAATAAATTAAACCTTTTTATATTGATTTTTCTCAAGGTTCCAATTTTACAATTTATGGGGAAAGAACCAGAATCAATGAAAAAAAAATTAAAAAACATGTGATATTATACACCTAAAATTAAACAGTTATAAACCGATTTTCACAAGGTTCCAATCCTTCAATTAACAAAATCTCCTTGTTCTTAGAAATCCTAAAAATTAAATCTTTATAAATTATTGTTCTTTAATTTCCTTAGAAAACAAAAGAATAATGAAAATTCTAAAAAATCATCACATTCTCTTCCATACTGATTTTCACCTTCAACACATAAATTCTCATTTGTGCCCTAAGATTGAAATTCCCCTTGATATTTTGTATGAGGACTGATTTGTAATAAGGTAAAGTTTAGTCTTAGAGTGGTCCACCAGCAGGACACTAGATAACATGACATGAACAATTATACTATTGGGTAAACAAAATAACTTTTCCAAAAAAATCAATTTCCTGACTGCACCATAGAAGCTCCCAATTAATTATAGTTAAATTCACATATCTCTTATTCACGGGTGAATATTCTGAACTTGAATATAAAACTAATAAAACAAAATGTACGATGATGCATGTATATATTAATCTTCATTAGTCAACGTTTAAAGCAAATAAATATTTTTTAAGAGTATGCACTCTTGAGAGGGTGTTAGTGGGGCTTACTTCCTGGAAAAGTTAGCATAGGAAAGCAAGCAATTAACATGGTTGATTTTATTGCAAAAGTTGCCAAAGCCTTCTTTAATAAATGATACAAATAGTATTGTTAAATCAAGTGATGACGATCTCGCACCCAAAATATGAGGATTTCGATCCCCTCATGTTCATTCTTTCATATTGTTCATCATGTCTTAATCTCAACCATTCACTAACTTTTTTCTCTCTCTTCTTTATTAGTATTCTTGTCTTCATGTATCAATCAACCGTTGAATTGAAAAAGGAGAGATGGTTGAACCAAAAGTGCGGAAGAGAATCCACATCCAAAACATGGTTGTCTTTTATTGTAAAGAAAAATGTTATGTATTAAGAGCATACCTTAAGAAACTACATATAGTTACCCTCTCTTTTTGCAATCAATTTCTCAAAGTACAAAAACTACTATATGTTCATTCTAAGATTTCTACTCTTGAGTTCTTTAAGATGTACTTTTAGAGGTACAAATTAACAAAACCCTATTGTAAAATGGCATTGAGTTACTTTCAAAAATGTCTTAATTTCACTTTGACCCCTTAATTTTACAATTGTGATTTAAACCCCTAATTTCAATTGAGTGGTGTTGGTCTAGTTTTTCAATTGGGCGACTTTTAACTCTAGTCTCAATTGAGCGATTTTGGCCCTCCAATTCACCTTGTTTCTGATGTCATAGCCCACACAAATTTTGACCAAATTTTAAATAAATTATATCAACAAATATCTAACGTAATAATAAAAACAAATATCACATCAAAAATGATTAAAAAAAAGGAGTAACACGCTACTCATTCAACATGCTGGAAGAATTTTGGATAGACTAACAGAAGTATAAGATTCAAATGGTGAAGGACCTAGAGTTTGACATAGAAGATGACACATGTTTAGTTGAGTATGAGGAAGATAAAGAATATTTGTATTCAGAGCCGGATGTTTTGCAAGATGATGCTCCTTTAGTTGATACTCTTGTTAAACAGTTACATGAGGACTGGTCTCTAGAGGCAGGTAAAGACGCTGATGACGGAAGGTGTTGTGTTCATTGTCCGAGCAAAGTTCGAGATGTGGCAGGTTTCGGCAAGGTTCATAAAGGAAATCTTTTATCTTTTGGTATTGGTAAGGAGTGGCAATTGATAGAAGAAACTAAGGTCACGTTACTAGTTGTTACAGAGAGGAAATATCAGTGGTTAGTAGAGAAGGAATGTAGATTACATCTATTTGCAATCACCCAAGGGAAGGTTCTAAGTTTAAAAGTCAAAAGGTTCGATCCAAAGATGTCAATCTTGTCCCCCCTACTCCATAAGAATGAACAGGGCCAAGACCGTGGAGCTATGAGTGGATTCAAGATAAAAGTACTTGTGAGTTTGTTCCAATCATTCATTCAAAAATCAATAAAGGAATGGCGATTTCATGTATGTTGTTGTCTAAACCGAGTGCCAAAAAATTAGTGCCTTCATTATTGAATTTGAAGATAGTTATTGGGGTGCTGAATACAAGAGATAGCAACAATATGTTTAAGTGTGTTATATCAAGGTCAAGTGGCAGAGGGAGAAAGGTTGAGGGAGTAGAGGTGGGAATGAGAGGGGTTAAGGAAGGTGTGAGTGGGGCTTAGTTTTGGCATTTAGGTTGGGTTGGTTTGAAGGTGGTGTGGGCAGTTGGTGGTGCAAATGAATATTATTTCTATTAATATTGGAAGGTTAGGAGGGTGGTAAAAGCATAGGGAAATTTAGAAGATGGTGAGGGAGAAAGGCTCATCGGTGTTGTGCATTCATGAAACAAAATTAGAGGTTGGTGGATGATTATGTGTGTCGGTCTCTCTGGGGTACTGCTTCAGTTAGCTATTCGTATCAGCCTTCCATAGGGGCTTCGGGAGGAATCTTAACCTTATGGGATGTTACGGAGGTGGAGGTTTTGGTCACCAAGAGTGTTGAAAATGTTCTGATTATACAAGGTTGGTTTATTAATAGTAATAATGAGTTTTCTATTGCAAATGTTTACGCTTCATTGATAGTGGAGGTAGACAAATGTTGTGGGCTAGGTTGGGCGAGTTGATTAATAATAATAGGGATGATTTTTGATGCGTGAATGGTGACTTTAATTCTATTTGATCAACTATTGAGAGAAGGAGTAGAGGGTTAGGTGAACGACATGAGGACTTTTCTCAATTGAATCACTTTATTGATGATAATATTTTATTTTATTAACCTTTGTGTTGAAGAAACTTTACTTGGTATCGTGGGGATGGTTTACCTATGAGGTTCTTATACCGTTTTTTGTTATCTGAAGAATGGTGCTCTATCTGGCCCAATTGCATTCAAACGGCTCTTCCTAGAGGTATTTCAAATCATTGCCCTTTAATGTTGACTATTGATGAAGAAAATTGGGGGTCGTGCCCTCAACGTATGTTGAAATGTTGGGCAAACTTACTAGTGTATCAAAAATTCGTTAAGGAACAATGACTCTCTTTTCAAGTTAAGGGGTGGACAAGTTATGATTTGAAAGAGAAAGTTAAATTGATTAAAAGGAGTTTAAAAATTTGGCATGATAACCATACTCATAATTTATTGATTGAATAAGGATTACATCAACTTCACTTATATTTTAATAATATTCAAAATAAATTTCTAAAAAGTTTTTTTACTATATTTTCTACCTTAATATAATATCAAAAGTACATACTAAGCAAAGTGCGAATGTACGAGTATTTGACTAGTTGATTTTTTAAAAGACTATTTTGAAATCTTTTTTTAATAATTGAAATGTTTTTTTTTTTATCCTGTTGCAAATTCGATGAAAAATCACACCAATAACAAACTTGATGTGTGGAGCAAGTGATAATCAAGCAACCAAAATAAAGTGTATGGAACAATTATAAGCACAAACCAAAAGTAGAAAATAGCGAGAGAAAAGAAGAGAGAACACAAAAGAATTTGTTTACCCAGTTCGGTCCAAATTGACCTAGTCTGGGGGAGAGAGCAGCCCTCCCTTTCACTATAATGATGAGTAACTTTACAAAAGAGATATCAATGGGTTACAAGAATAAGTCTCTTGTCTAATTCTACCCAAAGCCCCAATCTCTTCCCGTGACCAAGAGACTCAATCCTAATAGTGTTTCCCAAGGTGAATCAACCCTCAAACCCTAGTGTTTGTTGCCAAAGAGACAAACTCTATACAAATCCTAGTTTTGTTGTTGCCTTTCTAAACCCTTGTTTCAGCCCCCTCTATCTCAAGGTTTACACTGATACAATGTCTATATTTATAGTAAAAGTATCCCCCATAAAATTGTAACAAATCAGGCCCAAAAATATGTTTCTGAAAAAAAAGTGTTACGCAAAATCGGGCCCCGAATTCCTCCATTCGGGCGCCGATTTTTGTCAAACAAGAAGCCTCCACAGGCAGTCAAAATTGGGCCCCGATTTTGCACTTCCAGCAAACATCAATTTTGCACTCCAAACTCCAATTTTGAGTCACTTTAACAACAATCTCCACCTTGACTCTAAATTAGTGATGATGCCAATTTAACATCAACCACCTTGCTGCTCTTTCCCTTGCTTCCCACTACACCAAGTAGCTCCACAAGTTTACACCTTAACCTCTTCAGCCATCGGAATGTCTTCCGCCTTCTCGAAGATCCTTGTATTCAAACCACACTTGGAATTTCAGGTAGTTCTACAAGACTATACCATACCTCTTCAATACGGAACATCTCCCGCTTCCTTGAAGATCTACTTGTGCCCAATCACCCTTGGCTTTTAGAGTAATCCATAAGTACACACCTTAACCCCTTCAGCCCTTGGAATGTTTTCCGCCTTCTCGAAGGTCCTTGTAGTCCAACTACGCTAGGAAATTTAGGTAGTTCCACAAGCATTCACCATAACCTTCTCAACACAAGACATCTCCCGCTTCCTTGAAGATCACCTTACATCCAATCACCCTTGGCCTTTTTTTAGGGTAATCCCGCAAGTTGTGCTATATATTCTTCAACCTCCAGAATGCCTTCCGTCTTCATGAAGAAATCCCTTGCTCACCACTAGAGCATAGCACCCAAGGTCCTCCATAGCCGTACCATTACCGGTGTGTTCATCTCCACCTCAAGCTAAGCGTACTCAACCTCAACTAACAAATGTGTACATCCCACTATATCTTCCACCTTGAAACTCCACCTCAACAAGTAGATCATGAGTATTGTTACCTCCACCTCTCCAGACTGATCATGAGTATTCTTACCACCGCCTCTCCAGGCTGATGTTGAGTGTTTAACGTCTCTCTAGACGACCACCGCTCCACTAGGCATCATATTCAAGGTGAGACACATCACCTTCTTCATCCTCCAAACAACACCACACCATCAGAGCACCTGCATCCTCATAACCCTTAGAGACAATTTGTGCAGAGTTACCATTAATCTCCGGACAATCCTTCATGAAGTGACCCATCTTGTGACAGTTAAAGCATTTAGACTTTGACTTGTTACCACTCTTTCTCCGGTTACCTCTACCTCCATCATTCCCTCTTGAGACACTTAGACCTTCACCGTTTTCATGAATTCTCAAGTCCTTGGACTTGGTCAACTCCTTGGTTCTCAAAGCCGCTTGAACTTCTTCCAAGGTAACAGTGCCTTCTTTTCCATAGAGCATGGTATCTTTGAACGATTCAAAAGATTTCGGTAGAGCACACAACAAGAGTATAGCTTTATCTTCATCCTCAAGTTGCACCTCAATATTCTCCAAGTCATCAAGGATTTTGTTGAATTCCGTAAGTTGCTCCATGATGGCCTTTGACTCCACTATCCTGAATGAGTAGAGTTATTGCTTTAGGAATTGCCAATGAGCCAAAGACTTTGTCATATACAAAGATTCATACTTTGCCCACATCGATGCCGCAGTTGGTTCGTTCGCTACTTCTCTCAAAACTTTATCCCCGAGGCACAAGACAATGGCACTCCTGGCCTTGTCCACCACCTTGGTCTTCTCTGCTCGTGACATGGTGACAGGTAACGAACCTTCACCCTTCAAAGCTTTCTCACACTTCTGTTGTATTAACACCGCTTCCATCTTTACCTTCCATAACCCAAAATTGTTATCTCCGGTAAACTTCTCAATATCCCACTTCGAACCCATGGTACTTGATTATCCTTTGATCCTTGCCCCACGGTGGGCGCCAATTGTTGTGAATTTGATGAAAAATCACACCAATAACAAACTTGATGTGTGAAGCAAGTGATAATCAAGCAACCAAAACAAAGTGTATGGAACAATTATAAACACAAGCCAAAAGTAGAAAACGGCGAGAGAAAAGAAGAGAGAACACAAAATAATTTGTTTACCCAGTTCGGTCCAAATTGACCTAGTCTGGGGGAGAGAGCAGCCCTTCGTTTCACTATAATGATGAGTAACTTTACAAAAGAGATATCAATGAGTTACAAGAATAAGTCTCCCGCCTAATTCTACCAAAAGCCCCAATCTCTTCCCGTGACCAAGAGACTCAATCCTAATAGTGTTTCCCAAGGTGAATCAACCCTCAAACCCTAGTATTTGTTGCCAAAGAGACAAACTCTATACAAAACCTAGTTTTTTTGTTGCCTTTTTAAACCCTTGTTTCAGCCCCCTTTATCTCAAAGTTTACACTGATACAATGTCTATATTTATAGTAAAAGTATCCCCCATAAAATAGTAACAAATCTGCCTAAAAATATGTTTCTAAAAAAAACTGTTACGCAAAATCGGGCCCCGAACTCCTCTATTCGGGCGCCGATTTTTGTCGAACCAGAAGCCTCCACAGGCAGTCAAAATCGGGCCCTGATTTTGCCAATTTGGGCCCCGGTTTTGCACTTCCAGCAAACATCAATTTTGCATTTCAAACTCCAATTTTGAGTCACTTTCACAACATATCCTTTTTTATATTTCATTATTATTTTTGTATTTATTTTGAGTTTTTTTCAAATTCTATCTTTAACAAAAAGTTCATGTTTTAATTAATCTTTATTAAAAAGAGGGGTTTTGAAAAGGTAGTAAAAATGCTTGAGGTACTAGTTCATCGGTTAGAGTTTGACCTTATAAGCATAAAAGATAAAAGATAGAGTTCAAATCCCTTCGAGAACAATTATAAAATCGTCATTTGTGTCATTTTATTTAATAATAATAATAACATCCCCATTCCCCCTTTCACCTAAAAATAATCCCCATTCCCCTATTTTATTTTATAGTTAAACATGTTTTTGATGCTCCATCTATATTGCACTTCAGCCAAACATGGATTGAGGGACGCCAAACCACTTCCTTGATCTGTGGTATATTAGAAAAAATTAAAACCAAGTGACATAAAATAAACATACAATTATTCACAATAGAAAAATGGAAAATCGAGCGCGTTAGTGCTTGACTTGACACTATTTTTTTTATAATTTTTAATTTGAATTATTGATTTAGAAAAAGAGGTGTTTTGAACATTTATATTTTATGTGATGGAAATATTTTTTTAATTTACATTTTACTTTAATTTGTTTTCAAATTTATTTTCCTTTTCAAAAAACTTTATTTTTGAAAAATGGTGTTTTAAAAGGTAGTAATAATTCATTAAGGGGGTACTTTAAACTTTAATTTAATTTATGAGATATTTTCCGTTTTCATTTAAAATATTTATTTTGAAAATTTATCTTTTTGAAAGTTAAACTTTTTTTTTTCAAAAAAAAATTATTTTCTAATTAATTTGAATGTTTATCTTTTTTTTAAGGAAAGTGAAAGTTTATCTTTTGTTTTTTAATTCGCTTTGATTTTAATTTTTCAAAAATATTAACTTTTTCCAAAAATAGTGACCACATAAAAATTTACTAAAATTATTATATATACCTTAATTATTTTTTGAGGAGATTTATATCTTAATTATTATCCCTTTAGAAAATATTATAAATTATTATCGGTAAGGATGACATTGATGGCCGTATTATAAGGTATTCTATGAGATTTGAATTCTAATCCTTTAAATTAACTAAGTGAAACTCTTACCTTGAGTTTACATCCCGGAGAATTGTAATTATTATTGTATGTATTAAAGTAAAGTTATTATTTTATATTATTTTATTTTTGAGAAAAAAGAAAAGTTTTTTTTTTTTTAGTAGTCTAGTGGCTGGAGCTCACACAATTAAATATGGAGAAGTGGGATGTCTGGGGTTCCCCGGCCTCTGCATAAATTATGCAATGTCCTTATCAAATGAGGTAAACTCATGAGGATAAAGTAAGTTATTTTAAACCTTTTTTTTTGACCTTAGTTCAAATGGTAGGGGTGTTGCATTATATTTGTAAAGGGAGAGGTGAATTTCTAACCACCATGTTTTTTTTTTACAAAAAAGAAAAAGAAGTGTAACAAAGAGCTGCACTTTCAAAATATCATATCATAAGGAGGAAAACAACAAAAGGAGAGGGACATAAAACCAAAACTCCAAAAAAATTTATAAACTTAAAACTAGGCATACCAAATCTATCATGTACATATACATTTCTCAAAAATACATAATTTATTATAACGGTATCCTTATCTATTAAGAGATGAATTTTTAGCCACTATACTATTTTTTAAAAAAATATTAAATATGAAGGGGTCATAATTTAAAATTCAAGGGATGTTTTCATCCTAGATTGACATAATTTAAAAACATCTTAAACATAAAAGGGTTCTATATTGACATAAATATGAACATAAACTTTCCATCAAGGATAAAAAAAAAAAACTATAACTTTTGGGAGGATAAAAACATCATTTTATTATTCAACCCATTTAATATAATTACTAATATAGTTGTGTTTGTGTGTGTTACTATTTTTTAGTATAAACTATGGTGGGAGTAGATGGTCTAAAGTGGAGGTGGAGGAGGAGACTTTGCTTGGGGGAGGAGCAGGTGGCAAGGGCTATTTATTTGTTGGATAATTCAGTTTTGGAGGATAATATAGGGGATAAATGGATATGAAAGTATAACCATCTGGAAGAGCACTCGGTAAAAGGAGTTTATCACTTATTAACTTAGGTAGCGCATCACATCGATGCTCCCTTCACGGATATTATTTGGAACTAAGTGTCGCATCTAAAAGTTTCCTTATTTGCATGGATGTTGTTGAATAAGAGGATTCCAACCAAATATAAATTGCTTCAGGGTGGAGTAACTCCTGCAGATTCATTGTTATGCTTACGAGGTTGCGGGAAGGACGAATCTATTAATCACCTTTTTCTAGATTGTGCTTTTTAGTAGCATTTTACTTGTTGTGTTTTGTAGTGGGTGGAAATTCTTAGTATTCTCCCTGATGACATGTGGTTGTACCATTACAATTTGGTGGTTCACAATCGCGTAGGAAGGATATTCATCATTGTTTTCAAGTGATTTGGATGACTTATATATGATTAATTTGGAAGGAGCGTAATTCTCAGTTTTTTTTGTGACAAGGTCTTGTATCAAGAGCATTTACTAGGCTATATCAAGATTTTTTCATGGTGGTGGAAAGCTCAAAATCCTAATTTTTTTTTCTTCGATTTTAATTCTTGGTGGTCTAACCTTGTTATTTATATTGGCTATTTCAACTTATGATGTTATTTTCGTCTCTGTTTCCACTTTTATTTTTGAACATTTGTACTCTTTTATTAATTCTCTTTTAGGGACATATGATGCTTGATTGACTAATGTCTAACATCTCAGCAGTTTAAGCCCTTTTTTTGTTGGTGTAACTAGGTCAAATCTTGATCGTTAACTATATATCATCTGCCAGCATGTTTTTTTGGTAAAGAAGTTAAAGTAACTCATCGAATCTACGAGCATGCTTAAATATATTAATAGAAAAAAAGGCTAGAACAAAGAATATGAAACATAAACAAAATTCATTCAACAAAATCAGCGAAACAGAAATTAAGAATCTTTTTTTGAAGAAGACACAGAAATTAAGAAGGTTATTCCTATTCATATTACGACTAAAACCCCCCTTAAAAACTCATGGAGAAGGAGAACATTCCACCAAACAACCCCATAAATGGAAATCTCGTAAGCAAGCTTATCAGCTCAATTATACTTTCTATGCAGAGTACCTAAAAAATTCATTAAAATAGTTTCCATATGATCAACAAAAAAAAAGTTTCCATATATAAACTAATTAAATAGATGCATGTATTTTTACTGTTATTATTTATTATTTATATTAAAATTGAAAAATAAACAACGTTAAATTGAGATTTTGTTTTTAATAAACCAAGATATCTACCGTGCAATTGCAATTGTACTAAATGGTTAAGAGATTCAAGTATCGCACCGGGGTTGATATCTCCCAACTTATATTTTTTCAAACGCGCCAACTAAAAATCAAACTTTAAACAAATGATTTAGAGATTCAAGTGTCTATCACTCGTGTTACACCGTATTGGTAATTGAGAACGAGTTTAGGTTAATATGAAAGAAACTTGAAAACGATAATATTTAAAAACATCTTTACTTTTATAGAAATGAATAGATATAATAATGTCATTAAGGTCTAGATCAACTTACAATACCGGTCGATATTTTGAATACCTTCACCCGAGTTCACATATCATACCTCACAATTGTGTGTGTGACTTTATGTGATGTTTGTCACTTTGTCATAGACAAAATAATAGATATAATAATAATTAAAATATACATAATTATTTTGGTAAATTTTTTATATGGAAATTGTTTTAGTAACTAATTTCCATAAAGTGATAAGCACGTGAATTTTTCTTTATTTAAAAAAAAATGATAATAATAATAATAATAATAATAATAATAATAATAATAATGTTGCTTTAGCAAAATAAATTTATCCTAAAATAAATGTCATTTTGCTTTTTCAATAGATATAAGGGTCTATTGTTGCATCATTTGAAGTAATATTGCAACATGACAAACAACAAAGAGAGCAGGAGAGAAAGCAAGTTTGCGAAGTGCATGAAGGCACCTTTAAGGTTCTTGACAAAGGTAAAGGACATGTACGTCCGTGGCATGATCCATTGTTCTCATGATTTGGCCTTTGTGGATGCAAACGTGGGAATTCCCACGCAGATTTACACCACTCCTAGCAGCTTTAGCTCTGCAACACCTACTACAAACGATCGTGATTTTAATGAACTCGTAACTGCTGCGTCACTTAGGATCAGATCAGGTGGAAATGGCGTTGAATTGGATGCGGAAGCGATGAAAGTTCCTCCTCAGAAGAGTCACGGTGTCAGGATGGAAAGGATTGAAGAAGAAGAAGAAGAAGAAGAAGAAGAAGAAGAAGAAGAAGAGGTATGTGAGGTTGGAGAAGATGATGGTGATATCAAGGCCAAGCCACAAAGTAAAAGTTGTGCAATTCCCTGAGGAGCAAGGATGTTTTGATTGATCATATAAAAGTGTAAGAAATTGAATTGGTGTTCTCTTGTATTTGGTGTTAGTGAGGTGTGAGCTGTGTTATATATGAGCTTGACTTGTATATATAGTTCACACCTCGTATGGTATTAGTTCATATAACATTTCTGATAGTTATTAGTGTGACTGTTATCAATGATAATTTTCCCTTCATTTGAAACAATATTGTGAAAATCATGTCATTGTTCTATTTTGCTTGAGGGCTCGATCAATCAAATCGTCAATCAAACATATGATTGAATCTAGTACTCTTTCCTTACTTTTTAATTAAATGTCTGTTTTACAAATAATTGACCATAGAAACAAAATTAAAGGATTGGTTTATTCACTTGTCTATTCATCACTTTTTTCACTTGTTGTTTTGCCTTTACTAGATTAAAAATAAAATTGGTTTGTGAAAGAAAGTAAGAAAGAAGACAGGAAAAAATAGGAGATTATTGTTTAGGATAAAACTTAGGTACAATTCCTTAGGTGCTTTTCATATGGTTCTTAACTAAAAAATACAATTTTTTTGGAGATAACAAACTTTGAGAGAATTATGGATTTAAGAAAATCATGGTGAATTTAGTTAAGAATCATACAAAAAGCACTTAAGTAATTGTACCTGAGTTTTTTCCTATTGTTTAATACACGATAAATAGAAGGAAAAAAATACGAGAGAAACTAAAGAAGCATATTTATGAAATGACATAAATATTTGTTGGATCTTGATGAGACTCAACGAGAAACCACACAAGTTAGTAAGACTTCATATCTTAACCCAAAATGTTAAGATATTTCGTAATGGATCCTCTCATGTGTTGCTCAGTGTTCAATTTTTATCTAATGTGAAACATTTAACTCTCATTTGACACACAACGACCCCCCACCCACCCAAGTGTAAGTTTATTCGTATAGGTATGATCCCCCTTAGGCTAAAGGTTCTGTTATCCACATAATATTATATCGGTGTTGTTATCCACCACATCAATGGTACACACCTTCTTATCACCATTGCCAAGTAGACTTTCAAAAATAGGAGTCAAGTCATTTAGTAATCATCCACTTTGATACAAATTTTGGATCATGGGAGGAACCAGGGTGATTATCACATTTGACCAAGAGCAACTAATCAAAAAATTTGACACCGCATCTTCAGGAAAAGCCTTCAGGCATTAAGCATATAAGACATATCACTTATATGTTTTTCAACATTCAATTTGTGATCCATTGCGAAAATTCTAACTCATGCTTGACACACAACATTCTCCCTCAGAAGTGCGAGCTCATCCATTCATATACACTTAGTACATAAAACACTTTTTAAGTGAGGTGAAAATGACTTTTTAAGTCGGTTGGGGATCCGACTTATAGGTAGCCGACTTAGTAACTATTTTGATTTTAAGTCTAACTTCATCTGATTTAAAATAGTTTTATTAAGTCGGATCATCCAATTTAAAAAACTATTAATTAAGTTGGTTCACACCACTTAAAAGGGTTCAAAAAGTATTAAAAGAAACATATCCGTTCAACCCATTTAAATTCATTTTTTTTTAGTTTCTTTCATATTGTACATGATTATAAAACAGAATTTCATAAATTAAATCTAAAATTATATTCACAACCACTAATATAAAATATCATGAACCAAATTTCATATCAAACTAAACAAATTCAAAATTACAAAATCATTTATTAATATAGTAAAACTAGACACAAACTAAACATTAACCGTCATTGTTTCACACACACTGCATGTAGACAACAAGATACGAGTCATTTCTAACCAACATTTAGCTCTAGACTGAAACATCACACACACATATAGACATTGCATCACGTCTGACAATACTGGCTTCTAAATTTGTGGTAAGCATTCTCAATCTTTAACATTAGCTTCTAAATTCTTCCACCACCAACACCTTTCCCACTCACTGCCCTGCAATCACTTGGCACCAGATGGAAGCTTGATCTTGTACCAATTGGTCATTGTTTCACAACCATAGTCATTGCTTCATATAATCAAATTACATCGAAGTCTTTTAAGAATCAAATCTATGTTAAAATAAATTAATAGAGAAAAAAGTTAGGTATGTATATCACTACATCAAGTTATAGATGTCAATCTAAGTTTACATTTTACAAGCATAATCAATGATTTTCTACGCTCAAAGCAGTGAAAGTTACATGGGTTATTACATTAGATCCTTTTCGACTAATCAATCATCTATCATCAAAGTAAAAATATTGATATTAATTCAAATGCATAAGAATTTAGCTTCTGCAACATAATCTAAGTAAAAACATGTATAATTAATGCAAAATATACTCTTCACAACTCAACCCTATACATTGAAGTTCAAACTCTAAGTGTGACCCTGTTTCCATAAAGAATTAGTTCAAGCTTTAGTTTGCATTACCTTACAGATGAGACTCATTAATTAAAATGTTAAGATGACTTCCATATATCTTAAGACCATTTTAATCACTGGATAGACAAAAAAAATATATATGAAAAGCGGAGTGTTAGTTGAACAACCAATTTGATGACAACTTATTTGACAACCATAATTTACAAAGAAAAAATAGTATTGGCATGGAAGTCATAGCAATAGAGAGATAAAGTGAAAAATAATGTGAGTGTGAGAGAGAAAGTTGTCACAAAAGTTATCACCAAATGGATGTTCAAATATCATTTCTCATATGAAAACCAGATTTGGACAAAAAAACTGATTTAAAAGACCATATTTGTGTGTTTTATGTAATAGGAGTGAGGAATCATCCCGACACCTCTTTTTACATTGTGAGGTGGCAAGGTCGGTTTGGTTGGGGTTGATGGCTTGGATGGGGTGTTCGTTTTTAATAAGATCTTTAACAATAGTAATTATGAGGTGGATGACATTGTGGAGAAGATTAACGTGATGTCTTGGATATGGATGTTGACTAGGACTCAAACCCCGGTGTGTGATTTTCTGTTATTTTGCAGGCCTATGACAGTTTGCTGCTGCATTCCAGTTGGTTCTCTTGGTGCTCCAATTCTGTTCGGTTTTGGAAATGTTGGGGGCTGTTGAGTTCGGAATTTTACTTGAGGTTAGGGATATCTGCTGTGAAGGTGAGAAAAACCACAAGAAGGGGGGGTTGAATTGTGTTTTTGGAAACTTCTTCTTTCACGTTCTTGATAACTGTCCTCAGATTCAGAGTCTGAAGTAGTTCAGAGTCTGAGTGAGTTCAGAGTCTATGTGCAGCGGATAATGTAAAGAACAGAAGAAGAAAGAACACAAACAATTATACAGGTTCCTTCCACAAACCGGAAGTAGTCATGTCCTCCTTGCACTTCCAAGGAGAGTTCCACTAAAATGTAATCTCAAATTACAAGTTGCTCAATCACACAAGAAAGAGACTTATCTTT
>Ga0228711_1004205_pt1 | contig 22227 bp, 12 predicted proteins | sample MedpolnodulmetaG_2_FD_177996 | JGI IMG/M metagenome (GOLD analysis project Ga0228711, IMG submission 177996) | Root nodule microbial communities from Medicago polymorpha collected in Santa Monica, California, United States - brown nodules | ecosystem: Host-associated > Plants > Roots > Nodule...
TTATAATTTTATAAAATAATAATAATTTTTTTTTTTTTTTTTTTTTTTTTTTTGTGTTTTTTTTTTTTTTTTTTTTTTTTTTTTTTTTTTTTGAAAAGCCAAACAAGATTTTATTAGAACTATAGGTACCAGTGGTACCACCAACATAAATTACAAAACTGAATGAAAGTATCTTGGGGCACCAAACAATCAATCTCCACTTACAGTCACACAAATAGCCTATGCAATTGAGACTGACAATACCGAAAATTACACAAACATAACAAAGAATCTTTCGGCCAAAGTATTTGAGAGTTGAGACTAACAATAAGCACAGATGAGTTTGAGACCAAGATAATGAAGTTAACACATGCCCAAGCCAAGAGCTACACCTGAATACACATAAGACACACCAAAATGATCCTTAATTCAAAAATCAAGCCCAACCAAAGAAGCAAATTAGTTAACACCGATTCGACGGTGAACATCAAACAATGCCTTTGATGATGAATAAGCAGTCTGTGAGTTAACAATGACTGTAGGTTACTTCATTTTGATGAATGGAATGCGATTATGGGATATTTCAATGTATTTGTACAGATTTGTAAGTTGAGACTCTATATTATTGTTGCATGCACTTCCTATAGCTCAATATCAGCAAAATATTACATTAAGCATGTTATTTATGTATCAGCAACATATTTGGAATCATGTGATTTCATCCAAAGGATAGTGGATTAAATCCTCATCATTCACTCCCCATATTTGATGTTGGGTTAGGATTAAGCATCAGCAGGAAAAAACAAATTTCAAAATTTCATCATTTGATATATCCCTACACTTTATTTGATGCACGTGTTCTACTATGGACTTCCTAGATTCATTGGAAAACTATGTGAACTTAGGAACTTTATATCCTCAAGAAAGTTTTGTTTGTGGAGCAAAGGGAATGGAGACACAAAATAAGGTTTGTTCACATATCCCACATTGAAATCATGTCTATTTAAAGCCCTTTCGATCACATTTTTTACTTGGTGCATCCTAATGTTTTGTCTACTTGGTGAACAACATTGTCTACATTTTGGTTTTGGTTGATTATGGTTACATTTCAAATATCTATTCGTGGAACTCGAATAGTTGGCCGATTCTAATTTTGCTTGCGATTTTCTTCATTAGACTATAAGTTAGTCTAGATAGATGTTTGACATATTGAGTTTCACTCATGTTGGTAACACTCTTTCCTATGTATATGATTTCCTATGTAAGGTTGGCACAAGTTTGATATATTGTGTGAAGAAGCCCGAGTAAACAACTCAAATAATGTTAAGAAACTAACCATTACAATATCTATTGTCGTTGTGAATTGATTCACAATTCACTTAAATCAATTAAAAAAGAGAAACATTTTAGAAATTAATTGGACATTGACGAATACATGCTTTATTGACTAAACAAAAGATAAAAACACAATTAATATATTGATATATAGTTTTAAATAAATAAATAAATAAAATCAATCTTGAGTATTAGATTAATCACACATAATTGAATTTCTCTCATTTCTCATGAATGAAACATGACTCTTGGAGTCATGCGTTTCAATCACATATAACAAATACAATCAACTAACTACATGCACAAACCATAAAAATATCTTGCAAAAAATGCATATCTCCTTTATGATTAATATATTAAATATGACTCTTTGATTCATGCATGTTCATAAGAGAATGTGTATATATATATATATATATATTAGAAATACAAGGTGAATGAAAATTTTAACCTCTATTACAATTAATTATTATGTATATATTTTCTACCAAATAATTAATATTTTTCTTAAAATAATCGCACAAAAACTTGTAACATATTAGATGCGCAAATCATAAATTATATCAGTTACCATTTTGAAATTAGACGAGAAAATTCAACAATATTATTTGTCTTCATCTATTTTTGCATTTTTTCTTTTTTCTTTTTTCTTTTTGCACACGGTAAAATAAAAGAAACTTTTGCAAACATATGAGTGCCAAAACTATTATTATAAAAATAGTAATGCATATTATTATAAAAAAAATTAGTGTCACTTTAAATATTTATATATTTTCTTTTACATTCATTATATTTAACTGCATGAAGACAATCTTTCCGCTTTTATTGACAAGGAACGATAAAATAGTAAAAATAATTAAATGAAGGGTAAAATTAGAAGAAAAAATATTACACCAAAATAAAATATTTTTTATATAGGGTAAAAGTAAGATTTTTCTTTAGTATCCAATATTATTCCTATTGTCTCTTAAGAAAAATATATATTCCTATTTGTACCAATATATATATATATATATATTCCTATTGTTATGAGTTGTTTCTCCCATTTTTGTGAATTGTTTCTAGAAGTTTTCAATCGTCATTTTTGGTCTTTGCTTTTAAGTCTCATGTGTATCATTTTCCCTCAAAAAAATGTCTTATATGTATCATTCAAAATTTTGAATTTTTTCCGCAGTCACATTTAGAACATTGTAAGAATCTCTCAAAAAAAAAATTTCTAACAAAACATCAATTAAATATGAATTTTTATGCTTAAAAATTCAAATTTAATTCAAGTTTCGTTAAAAATTCTAAATTTATGTGAAAAATGCTTATGATATTCTAAATATGGTCCCCTAATTTTCATTAATATTTTCCAATAATTTCGTCATTTGATTAAGGAACCCACAAAAAGCAACAATTTTTATGCTAACAAGTGCTCTAAGGGTATTATATAAGCACTTACGAAAAAAATAGTTTTGAAAATACAAGTCAAAAACACATGTAAAAATTAAAATTACACAATTTTATATGTAAAAATTACTGCTTTTAATTGCTTAAACAATACCCCAGAAACACTTGTTAGTATTTTCCTTTCATTAAATACTCCCTCCGTACCTTTATATAAGCACATATTTGACTAAAAATTTATCCCTAAATATAAATCTCTTTTCAAATTACTAGATGCATTTATTATTATTTTTCTAAATATACCCCTAATTAATACTACTAACTTATCTTGAAATATAAAAAGTCAAATTTAATACACATATAAGCAAAGGACAATTTAATAATATTAACATGCAGTCCCCATGAGTTTAGCTCACTTGGTAAGGGATAATGCATAATACATGCAGGGTCGGGGTTCGAACCCCGGACACCCCACTTATTCACCTTTAAGGTGAATTTCTCTAGCCACTAGACTACTTCACAAATAAAATTAACACACAAAATAGACACATTAATTACAATAACAACATTTCTTAAAAATTGGGAAAAAAAAACAAAATGAGGTTATATATAAGAATGAAGTGAGTAGTTGATACGAAGAGGAGTTCGTCAATGCAATGAATCCAATCATTCATAGCCTGAAAAGATAACATAAAATACAAAATATTATTCATATCATCATTGTATGTTTTATCTCAAAAAAGATCAAATGAAAACAACATAAAAAGTTACTCCACTATAAAGTTAAATCAATTCATACACTCTTAGATGAAAACAACAACAATAACATATTCAATGAATGGAAGAAATATGTACGTTGAGAATTTTAATGGTTTACTGGGTGGGGGTGAGGAAGAAAGGTGGAAATGGAAATCGAAAAGAGTTATTTCACATTTTGTTTTCTGTTGAAAACTAATTGACTTGAAAAGAAATTTTGGTTGAAGGGTTATGTAAATTGATGAGAATACTTTTACTTCTTGTTCAAGAATACATTTACTATAAATAAAAATTTTAAAGTTTGTGATTTGTAACTATAAACGGTAAACTTATAAGGTATATTTTTTATTTATTACGGAGTAATTTTGATTCTCTTACTGAAATCTAAACCATTAAATATAAAAAAAGAAAATGTGAATTAATTTTCAAAGAAAAGTGGTTTTGTATTTTAATGGTGGTGATTCAAAATTGAGAAAACATGATAGAGCTTAAGAGAATTTTCAATGAAGAGAATTCAAATAGAAAATGCAAGTCTTTCTATAAAATAGAAAGAATGAAATAAGAGTATAAGTGTCATTTAATGTGCCTCACTAGAGGAGGAATATAGATTCATTCATTGCTATTAGTACACGCAATTAGATATTAATTACTCCCTCCGTTCTTTTTAAATGTCTTTTTAGGGTGAATTTTCCGTTCCTATTTAACTGTCGTTTTGGTATTTTAAGAGTATGATCTGTCAATTACACCATTTGTCAATTATTTTTATATTTTTCAATAAAACTAATTAATGCTATATATTTGGAAAACTAAACTTTGTTTTTTTAAACAAATTTTGTTTGTTTTGTTTTAAAATAAAATTTGTTTCTTGTTATCTTCAAATTTAAACAAATTTTTGTTACCTATGATAATGGTTTCATGAAGAGTTAAAATTCTATAAATAACATGAGTAGTACTTGTTAAAAATTTCAAGAGATATGCACAATATTTAGAAAATTGAAAAATATTTGTTATGAGAGAAGGATAGAACATGCAAAAAATAGGAATTTGTTGGAGAAAGAGAGTAGTAACTAACAATTGTTTGTTACATATTAAATTTATTGGAAAGATAAAGTGTATGCAAAAAAATAGGAAATTATTAGTAGATTAAAATGAGGGTATAATAGGAAAAAAGTGTGCAAAAATACACTTCGCTATTTTTGTGTTAAAATTCTAAAACGACACTTAAAAAGGAACAGGTTGAGTAATTGAGTTTTTTTTGTCTATTTCACACATATTAAGAAAAAGTGTATAAGTGAAAGAGAGACAAAAATGATTTCAAGAGTAAATAGAATAAACTCAATTGAGAGTGATGGAAGTAATATTAATTATAATTACTATAAATTAAAAAAATTAACTAATATTGCATTGAAAAGTAAAACAAGTCGGTTATCCCGGGACAAATATTTTTTTGCAAATGACGTAGTTATTTTATGACGGAGGGAGTAATATCAACCATTGATTTGAGATCGATTTCATATATCACTTAATGTATTTGTTACTTCCTCCGATCCTTATTACCTATAAGAGAAAAAACAAAAACTCATCAAAACCATGCCAATTATTATGTAGCTTTTCGAATATTTTTACAAATATATCATCATCAAAATTTGTGAAGTATTAAATATACTCACCAATATTAAAAATACAAATATTTAATTAGGGTTAGAAATATCTTTTAAACAATAAATGTACCTTAAAAGTTGTGACTTTTTCTTATAAATAGAACAAAAAAAATTTTAATTTTTTTCCTATAAATAAAACCGAATGAAGTATCAAACAACGTAATTTTGTAAAAAAAAACAATGTAATTTGAATTGACAAAGTAATCAATGACACATAAATCTAAGATGATACATGAAATAAGTATTACAAAACATCCAAAGTGATCATCTAACATTAAGTCAAGGCAAAATATTAGCCAAATAAAGTTTACATCAAAGTTCAAACACCTTTGCTCCACGTATATATTACAACTTTTGGACCAAATACTTTAATAGCAACACAAGTATCACAAATTATACATGCATCCTTATTTATTAATTTTGTTAAGTCTGCAGCAATTTAACCAAATTTTTTTCCTCCACTAATCTCTTATTAGGTTTGCAACAACTCAATCCTAAAATTTTATCTCTAAATTTGCATCTTGATTTATTTATTTATTAATTTTATTAGGTTTGCAGCAATTTAACCTAACAAATTCCATCTAAAAAAATGCAAATGCATTCCACCAATTTCATCCCTATCCTATTGCCTTTTTTTAACAATATTTTGTACACTTATTTAATACTGAAAAAATGGATCGCACCAATTTCATTCTTATCTTGCCTTTTTTTTTTAGGCTGTCACCTTATTCTCCAAGTTATAGTGTTACACATCCAATCAATTAAATTTCATTTATTATTAAGTTGAACCAATTTTTTTTTTAGAGGTGAAATTGAAGCACTTGGTTTATCACATTTTAGTTTTGATATTAATTTTGTATTTTATTATACACTTATTTAATACGTTTACAAACAGAATACCATAATTTCCATGCGAACTCAGCTACCCTAATTTCTATGCAAACTCGGCTATATATAGCAAACCTTAAACCGTGTTTCTATTAATTGAAGTGACTTTGTTTTTCATGTTAGTAGAAATTTAAAACAATTATTACAAGTCAATTTTTGATGTTTAACTATAAAAGTAATAAATAAAATTGACCCGTGCAACAATATAATATTGTATTCTTTTTATCTTTTTTCTTTATAATTTTTTTAAAAAATAATGAGAAGATAATACCCCAATAATATATTCTGATAAAATAAAATAACAGTCTTTAATTGATTAGTTTTTCAAAACTAAAATGTAAAATTTGATAAGATTCAAGTGTCATTGAAGGACATAAGTAAGACAAATTTGATTGTAATATTGTATCTTTAATAATCTAATTTGCGTTTATTGATCGACTCATGATCTTACGGGTTAAAGATTATTTATCAGTCTCTATTATAGTCGACAAGACCTGTGCGTCGCACGGGTCAAAAGCCTAGTTAATATATAAACAATCATTAAGTAAGATGTTCATCTAAAATATGTTATTAGTAAACTATGTCATGTTATTCCTTTCAAAATAAAAAAGGTCATTTTTTTTGACAAAAAAAAAAGGTCATGTTATTAGAAAAATATATTGAATTAATTTTTCAAATAAAACTTATTTGAGATTTGAGACGTTTTTTTTCATTAGCTGATGGATCTAAAGCTGGAATTTAGTTGCCTCATTATTAGGTTTGCCCAACTTATTTATGTATCCTTCAGCAACAAAGTATATTTCTTTGCATGTGTTATATTATTTTTTTATTAATATGAGATGTTGTATTAATTGTCAATTTTATAATAATATTTATTAGATTAATATGATTTTATATTTTCATTATTTATATTCAAGAAAATGATTATTTATTTTTTTACAAAGAAAATGATTATTGTTACTTATTTTTTACAGAGTCATTATTGTTACTTTAACTTCCAATATAATTATAGGTCGATGTTACTAATTATTCCCTCCGTCCTAAATTATAAGTCATTTTAGAGAAACATTTGTCCTAAATTATAAGTCATTTTACAATACTGATAAAATATTAAATGTTAAGTTTTCTACTATGTCGTCTACTATTTATTACTCTTTTTTCTTTCAATTATTTAATTTATATTTTCTATACAATTAATGAAAGATAATTGTATAAAATAATTTATAATTTCTCTTTCTCTTACAATATTAATTATACATAATTTCAGTAAAATGATCAAAACTTCGTATAATTTGAAACGGAGGAAGTAGCTCGTAATTTTTTCGATCAAAGAAAGGAAAAACAAAATGAAGACGGATGGTCTTATGAAGGTGGCTCCTAGCATCGGCCAACAAGAGGTGGGACAAACTTTATGAGCTCCAAATATGGTGTATTCCTGAGGTTGTTGATGTCTTATAGGAACACGTCAACAAAGAAGATATCAAGAATAACATTTTTGGTAACTTTTATACCAAACAAGCATGAGATAACTACTATGATAATAAAATAAAATAAAATTTGAAACATTCAACTCAATTTATTTATTTGTGAAAAATTACTAAACTCAAAGTTAGATAGTACCTTTTTTTTTATAAGATAAAATCAACTTAAAGTTAGATACTTACCACAAAAATATAAAAGTTATAAAAAAATTTCCTATTTTAAAGGAGAGGAGCATGTTAGGTGTGTCATCCAAAAAACAGGAGTACATTAGGTATCTTATTCTTTTCTTTTATTCTAGACACTATCTCTATCTATATCTCTATCTCTATCTCAGGGACAGCCCTAGGCATAGGCCGGGGGTGCGACGGCCTAGGGCCCTTGCCGATAGAGGGCCCTAAAATATTTTTTAATAAAGGGGGTGTATATAGAAATATTTGATTTTTTGGGGATTTATATAGCAAAGTCACTAAAAGGTCTTAAATATTTACAAGATGAAGGATTGGGCTCAAGTCTAATAATGTTTAGGCCCTTTTTGCGAGATTTGCTATATATACCATCGTATAACACAAATATTTCTATATACACCCTCCCTATAAAAAATTGATTTTTCTTAATAATGTGCCAAAAAAATTATTATGGGAGAAATTGGCAATATTTTTTGGGTCATTTGTTCCTAATAATGTTCCTCACTAATATTAAAAATATTGGTGATATTTATTATCCAAGAAATTGGGATAATTTTCATAATAAAACAAATTATATTTTAGTTGAAAATGAGCTTACAAAATTAATCTTAATCTTGTCTTTCTAAGGTTCAAAAAAAAATTATATCAATATTGTAATGTCAACTTTCTAGAATTGATTGAAAGGATTGCAAAATTGAATTTGATATTGCAAGATCATGCGAGACGCTTTCAAGATCACGAAATCGATGTGAGACGCATTCATGATCATTTCGCGGGTGCTATTATTTTCTTCTATGGTATTTTATTTTGTTTTAGTAGCTATAAAGTATTTGATTTATTTTTAGATGTTGCCTAAAAAAAATTATTTGGTAGTGAAAAGCGGTAAAAAAACAAAATGAAAAACTAATAAAATCACAACAATGAGCTAAAAAAAATTATGACGTATTATATAAGGGGCATTTTTCTCATATTATGTCTAAAGCCCGTAAAACTCTAAGAACGGCCCTGCTCTATCTCTATATACATGTATTCTAAGGTGCACTTTGCTCTTACATTCATAATACTTGCATATCCAAGAAGATTGTTGTTACATTTAGGGTCTGAAAATTCTCTATTCTTCTTTCCGAACACAATCTCTAGTACAATCACACCATAACTAAAGACATCTGATTTCGTAGAGAAATGTCCACTGCTGGCATACTCTGGAGGCATGTAACCGTTGAATATATAATTTTCAAACTAAGTATTACTAGACAATACAATAAGGATCCATAATAAGGTAGAAACTAACTTACTATGTTTCGGCCACCCTATTTGTGTTTGCCTTAACTTGCTTTTAGATCTCTGTGGACTATCCTCAGCCTAGAGTCGCAGTGAAGATAAAGAAGTCTCCGAGCAATGCCATTGATAATGTTGAAACACTTGATCCAATCTAGTGACTTCCTTTTGATGTCATCTAGTTAATTAAACACATATGAGATATAAAAAGAAAATATTAATTTATTTATTTTAAATGATAAGTAAAAAATATATTAAACATTTAAAACATATAATATACGGAGTATTTACTTTAGTTAAATTCTCTAGTGTGTCAAATGGTACCTATCAAGAAATTATATTTATAGTGAATAAAATATATCAATAAGATATAATGTGTTTGAATTATAATTAACTCATTTGGTATGAATATTGTGTAATATATGTAGAGGTTGGATTTTGAACCATGGACACCCCTCATATTTCTCCTTAAAAAGAAAATATTCGGTCACTAGATTACTTGATCAAACAAAAAAAACATAATTAAAAAAATTAAAATATGCTTAGAACTTTCTCTTCTCTTATTATTTTAAAAGATGAGTGATATAAACACTCTCTTTTTAACACTTTTTCTAACACCCACTCTCTTATTTCATTAAACTCATGTGGATCACACACACTTAATAAATAGATCTCATATAAATTATGAGACTCGCGGAGATTTCACCCAATAAAAAAAATAAATGTTAGAGAAAGTGTAAAAAAAATTGTTAACATTTCTGATTTTAATAAAAATTGATACATGTGATCCAAAAGCTCTGTTTCAGTTGTAGGGCGGATTCATTCAAGGTCCATGTGGGGCTAAAGCCCCACATGCAACTTCCATATTTTTTTTATTATAAATACGGATAATAGTTATTTTGATTTCTGAATGTGTAACGAGTAGTCACAATAGTCTTTTAATGTATTAAAATTCTAAAATAATCTTTGATTTTACACTTTATTAGTCAAAATAGTCTTTGAAGTGACAATAAGTAAGTATATTAAAGGATTAATATGACAATATTAACAAATTATTTTAATGTTAATGACTATTTTGACTAACAAAGTGCACAATCGATGACAATTTTAAAATTTTGATACGTTGAAGGATTATTATGATTACTCCATACACATTCAAGACCAAAATAATTATTACCCCTTATAAATAAAACACAATATGCTAAGAATAAGAACAACAAGCAAACAACCTTATGCAAAACTTGTGGAAACAAACAAATACGATAAATTTGCTTTGATTCATAAGTTTTTGAAGGTTGCTTTGCTTTTATCGATAGCAACCACAGATGTGTGTCAGAATTTAGCGCCACGTGTATCAAGTGTCTGGATCCGCCCCTGCTCAGTTGTATCTAGAAAAAGCATTTTATGTAATTCCATATCTCCAATATCAGCATCCAGCAGCAATAAGAATCTTCCTTATTTCCAACAAAATATCATTAGTGTTTCTAGTAATCAAATTGATATATGTGATCCAAAGCTATGCCACACCATGGTTAGGCACCGTTTTATTTCCAAAAATTATCTACCACGTGGTGAGTTTGTGTCACATATATCAAAAAAGCTATCTGTAACTAACATTTAAATTAGCATGCCATTCTTCCTTATCACAACACTCCTTAAACAATGCATTACTACTCTTCTTGATCAATGTTTTTTTAAGAGGTTTAATAACTTAGACCGAAAGATAAATAAAGTATGATCGAGAATTGTTTTATTCAGTAATCGAATTTAAATTATCCTAAATAATTCGTCGTTTAATAAAACACATTAACCATTTTAATTCATTTATTTAATTCGTTTATATATTAAGAGTCTAACCAAAGATGATTAAGGAAATTTGGTGGTGATTAGTAGATGTGGTCCAATGTGCAACTCTTCTCGAAGGCAAGCCAACTATGATATACCAAACTTGCAAGCATTTGTTAGCTCTCAAGGCGAAGTAATGTCACGATACCGCCAACCTTTTTATTTTTTATTTAATACCAAACTTATAATTAATTCTTTAAAGTTATAAATATCACGTCATCACCCTTAAAAAATATTCACATTATCAAAATACAAAATTCTAAAATTATACATAAACTAACCTTTATTCCAGGATTAAAAAAATAATGAGAGAATTGGATTTGCACTAGTAAATTAATAAAAGTCCCAAAAAATTTCCCAATACTTATTATGATAAATAATATTTTTACTATTATTATTATTTTAAAGGTTTTTATGATAATTTCAAACTTGGCAGTCAAAGTAAAATTGCAAACTTATCCAACAAAGGTTGCATAACAATGCACGTTTGCTAACTGATTTGTCATCCTTTTCAATCAGAAAACGTGACAAGTGGCCAATGAAAATATAAATATCTTGTTACATTATAGTTTAATTGTTCTACTAAATAAAATAAAATCACCATTATTTTGGAGAACATCCTAAATTAAATAAAACTCAACCTAATGTCTCCATAAGATGTCAATTCAATGACAAGAGTTTAATCTTAAAACTTTAAGGAACAAAATTTCAAATTTCCCAAAAAGCATGGTAAGATAATTATAAGTGTGACTTTATTGAATAATAATTTTCTCTACTAAGTTGTTTTTTTTATTAAAATAATCTAATTTAATTAAATGATAAACATAAACATCACATGCATATAAACTAATATATCTTGTACTTTGTTTTTGTTGCATAAGTACCTTGTCATGTAGAGAAGGAAGATCTTATAAAGCTAAATACTTGATATTTCATCAATCATATTATGGCAAGCATTAGTGTGGTTCCTAGGCAACCCTTATTAGTACAAAAGAAGCATAGGCTTAATAGTCATTTTCATACAAAGAAAACATCATGTTCAGTGATTAGGAATGAAAAAACATCCTCATTCAGTTATAGAAGTATTGCTAATGTTCCTTTTTATGAGTTGCCAGGGGTATATTATCAAAGTTTTCATCCTTAATTACCATTTTCATCTTCCAATCCAAACCAATGATTCTAACATAAATTTTTGTGATATTTTTTGCAGGCTTCCTTTGATCAATATATGGATGACAAACCAAGAGTAGTCAGAGCAGTGTTTCCTGAGAAAGGAAACTCTAAACAGCTCAATGAGGTACTTTATAAGGAAAATTTAGAACCATATTGTGTCCCTTAATTAAAGCTAATGATACTATAAGAAACTATTGTTTATATGTATGCAGGAAGAATGGAGAGTTGAAATGCCTCCTATACAATGCTTCATCTTGAAGGTTCAACCAAAAGTAGATGTAAGGTTAAGAATAAAGTCTAATGGAGAAGACTATCCACCTCACATTCCTCATCACATTAGCAAAATTCTTGAGCTTCATTTTGTAAGCACTTTCATTGGAATATACCTATAATTTTGTAACTTGTTTTTGTTAATTTCTTTATGTGATCATTCTTATTTCATTTTCGGATAGAGTTTAATTCCAATACACCGTCAAGGTAAACTGGCAAGTGATCAAAACTTTTTTGATCGTTTCATGAATATAATTGATTGAAAATATAAAATAGTTACTGACGATGCATATCAATTAAATCCTATCAGACGAGGTGGGAGCTCCAAGGACTCAATAGCTTATACAATGATCCTTACGACTTCAACTTAGATGTAAGAGGTGTTATATATCCGGAAAGGAAGGGAAAGAGTAGTTGGCTCAAGAATCAAATGGAGATGAAGATAAACTTTACTGTTTCACCAACAATGACTTTTGTTCCTGAACATATCTTACGAGATGCATTAGAGTTGGTATGATTTCTTTTCATTTCTTACTATATTAGAGTTTGTTCAAAAATATATATATATATGAATACAATCAACTAAATTTGTTTAATCTAATCTAATTTAGACTTGTTTGGATTGACTTATAATTATTTGAGATTAACTAATTTGAGTTAAGGTATAAGGAGTTTGAGGTCAATTTCAAACCCGGACAAAGAATTAAAATATTAATCAAACAATTAACTACTAAATTTTCTAAAAAAAAATCTCTAAACTATTTATCATTTTTTTATAATTGGTAACAAACATGTCATCTTTTCATATTAAAAATGGCTTATATTTAAGCACTTATATTATATACATTTAATAAAACTGTATATCCAAATAGTGGCTAAGTGTTATATGTTGATTAAATTACCAGGTATTCAAAACGATGTGGAATCAAATGAAGCAGGAATTTCATGGAAATTTATTGGCAGATTATAATAGCTTCAAGAGATCCAAACCCAAGAAAAGTCCAGTCTAAACATGTTGGTCCATTCCATTTGTTGACAACTTTGACAGCAATTGCAAATTAGTCCTGATTAACTGCAATGAATTCTTTGAATAGAAAATTATTACTCTGTTACTCCATCTTTTATTGTTTGAAACGAGTGTAGTAATTTTTTATTTATTTATTTATTTACACAATGTTCTTAGAATGACTTATTCTATATGTATTTTTTTCTCTCATTTCAATACAATAATTAAACTGCGTTTTGTTGTATTGTTGTATGTAAGATATCAATCCAATCGTTAGAGTTTTCACCTTGTAATGTTGAATGGTAAAATTTAAATGGTTTTTTATATCATGTGCAAGTTTAAATATACTAAAGGACATACATCAACATCACTTTGGTTGATGATAAATTTACCCTTTCTCAAAATTTTCCCCATTTATAAAAAGCTGCTATTTTAACATTTCAAATCAATTTAAAAAAATTAACAGTTCACAACTGTTATGGAATCAACTTCCTTTAAAAAAACTGTTATGGAATCGACCGTTATATTAAGTTGAGACTTTATAGAATCAAAAAGAACATTTCAAATCACTTTAGAAATGGTCGGGAAATGACTATTAATGTTAGTTTTTTTAATGAGAATGTTTATTGAAAATTTGTTATTTGATATAAGGACCGATTAATCTGAGTAGTTTAAAATTAGACCACTAAAATCGATGATAGGCGTAATCAAACTTGCGATCTTGGAAGCAGCACACTTGAATGTCTCAAACCAACACCGTTAGGTTTTTGAATGTGATTGTGTAATGTTACTTTATTGAATAATAATAATTTTCTCCATTTAAAAAAAAAATACTTGAGACTTTTTAATTACAACATAGAACTTGCAGAGTATTGTAAGCAAGGAAAGGAAAATTTACTCGAGATAAAATGAAAACAAAGTACTTCTTAATTGTGGGTACCAAATATTTGAGTTAGGATTCCCTCTATTTAGGACACTTTTCATATCTTCTATTTGGAGAGATAAATATATAAAAAAAAGTTTAAAAAATATATAAAAATAACTAATGATAATTAAATCCACTTAATAGTAAATCTACTATCAAATTTGTGTCTATGTATCTTTAAATGACATTATCTATTTTTTTATATATAAAAGGAGATGTTCCTTACTCTATATTTTTGTGTTTAATTAAACAGATGTACCATACGCTATTTCAAAACATAGTAACATACTTATGTTGGATAACTTAACTAATTTGAATTAAGAGATTAAAGAATGTGAAGAGTAAAATGTGCATGGTTCAATTGGTGCGAATTTGGTCTTAATTATTGTTTTTTTAGATTTAACATAAATATAATATTTATGTTATATTTATTAATTATTGTTTTTTAAATTAATAAATATAATATTTTATTTAAAATTAAATACTAAACAATGTAAGATATCGAAAATGTGATTAAAATAAAATAAAAACTTTACGTGCGTACAAGGTTGTCAAGTTTGGCAAGCGCAAAGTTGGCATGTTTGGCAAGCAATGTACTTTGATTAAGTGCTTTTGTCTGACTTTTTTAATATAATTATCAAGAATATAAGAACGATACAAGTATTAAGTAAGTACAACCATCGAAAAAGACATATCAATAAATGTGTAGCGTGGAGGTTTTAGTACGATAAAGACATTTTTGTTTTTGCAAAATTTTAGTGATGTTGGATGTTGCGACGATTGAATCAATGTCTTAGTTGTAATGATATAAATGAACAATGAGCTCCCACTTATGGATTTGACATTTAGAGTTTTGAACTACTTTTTAATATTGATCAACATAGATCATATGAGACATTTTCCCACCCAGAAAGCCCCTTTTGTAAGCAATTAAATTCAAGTGGATAATTAGCTCCATCAAATGATGAATGATACAAAAGAACTAGAGTTTAATTTTTAGGTAGAATATATTTTTTAGTTAGGTTATACGTATATCGTGATCGAACTCTGAATTACCAGACTTCATCTTTCTTTTAATATATTTTTCTAATGTCAAATGTTATTATGTTAATTGTATCTCATTGTCAACACTTGAACTTCAACCTTCGATTCCTTATCCATTAACTCAAAATAGTTGAGCAATTCAATCCCTTACTTCCATTTTAATCTAATGACTATAAAGTTAACTCTACAGAAAATCCAAGTTTGAGAGGGAAAGAGGTGGCTTGTGAGTAGAGATGGGAATAGGCCAGGCCGACCTACAAGGGCCTACGGCCTAGCCTACGACAGGTAAGGCCAGACTTTTTTCTTAAATAGAGAATGCCTATGCTTTTTTAGAAGTCTATTTAGCTTAAAAGGTCAGACCACGGACCATTCAAAAAGCCTCTTAGGCCTATTAGGCCGGCCTATTTAAGTAAATATGAATAATATTATTTATTATTATATTATATTTTGTACTTTGAATTAAAATAAAAATTTGTTAACTTTTCAGTAATTTAAACTTATTAGTATACATTAATCTTTTGCATATTTAAATACATTATTATAAATTAGAATTGAAATATGATACAATATATAGTTAAATTTCATAAAAACTCATGTTGATTATCAAAAGAGAGTTCAATCTAATTATTTATTTAAAGATGTTCATATGAAATAGGCTTTTAAACAGACTAGCAAGTCGTATTAGGCTTTCAGAAGGCCAGACTCAAACCCAAAAAGTAAATTTATGACAGGTCAGGCTTAGGCTTTCAAAAAATTTGACAGGTCAAACTCAGGTCGTGCAAAGCTTAACTCGGCCTAACTTATTTTCATTCCTACTTGTGAGGAAAGAAGAAATATATACCACTATAGTAACCTTTGGATATTTATCGAATCTAGGGCTTAATTAATAAAACACTAATAAAAATAATGATATCTAAATAGATTTGTAGCTTCTAGTACCGCCATTATTCTCCGATGTATAAAACACTAATATATGGATATATATACACATTTTCAATATTATCATATTAATTTATATTAATCACTTAGAGTGTGGGAAGTGGGGGTCATATTTAAAGTATACTAAGTAGCATATATGTAAGAGAGGGGGGTGGGGGGGCAAGGACCACGGTTAGACCAACATGGCTTGTGCGAGCACTTGCCCTCAATTATGTTTGAGATTGTTTAAAATTTAATTTAATATACAAACATATATATTATCATATCAAATATTCAATTTATATTTTATATGCATGTTTATAGATTGACATTGATTTAATTATAATTTTCATCCTCTATTTTTTTTTTTTTTTAAGGAAGGAATAATTTTCATCATCTTATTTTCACTCATTCACACAATTGGTCCTTCAATTTTAAGTTCACTCAGTTTTGATTTTTTTTTTCTTCCAGATTTTGAACTTTAAAATGGCGTTAAAATCACCCAGTTTTAATTCTTCTTGCATATTTTTGAACTTATAAATTGTGATATATCATATTTAAGTTGAAGTTTTTTTTGGAGGTTTTTGTTAATTTCATGATTTATTATCATTCCACTTCATCAGGTTGTAAGACACATCATTTAAAATATGAGGGAACAAATTTCGTAAGTGAGTGAAAATATAAAACCAAGACTTCAGTTAAAAAACAAAATGAAGAGATATTGCGTGTGTCTATGCATATCTCAGAAAATAATTCGTTGTATTGAAAATATAAGAAAAGGGTTATGATGGTATATTTATATTTTAAAGAAAAAAAAGGATATATTATATCCTTAGTTCTATAAATTTATCCCATAACTTCAAATTGTTGGGTTCATCTTTAAAAATTGATTAAAATTCCAAGCGCGGTCGACAAAACTATTGGAATTTATAAGTTCATGGTCATTAGCCGGCCCTAGTTTTCTAGTGAGAGAAACTCCAACTTCTCTCTAAATTTTCTTTCTCCTTCGTTCATCGAAAATGGGTGGTTTTAGGTCACTTTTTGACATAGAATCACCCATCGACATCTTTTTTCCCTTTTCTTTCAATCTAAATAAGTGGTTTCACATATATCAAGTTTTTTCTTTTGTGTTTTTTTGTGATTTCGTCGTCTAAGTGCGGCGTTGTGTTGTTCGTCGTCTTGTGTGACGTTTGATTTCGCGTCTTGTCGCGGTGTTCGTTTATTTTCTATTGAAAGATCGCAGATTCACCTTTTACGTTTTTAGCGATTTTTGTATCTGATGCAATCTATTGATTTGAATGAATGAATATCGTTTTATTTTTGTCAAAAAAATAAATAAAAAAGTTCATGGTCATTCTAGACCTCAAAATTGAGACAATAACTAGTTCAATGTTAATTCAATAAAATAAAATAAAAACAAGGAAAACAAGAGTAAGTGTATGTTCATTTTTATTTTTTTTTACTTTTCAAACTAACACCAATTAAATCAGAGTCTCTCACATAGGAACGAGAAGAATAGTAAACTTATACTTTCAAAAGATAATTTAATTTTTTGTTTAGTGTTTAAGTGATTTGATGTGGCAATCCACTCTGGACCATTTTTCATGGTTGTCTATCTTCTTGTTTTTTTTTTCTTTTTCGTGGTGGTCGGAGTTTGAATCTCAGACTTTGCATATATTATACATTGTCCATACCAACTGAGATAAGTTCACGAGAACCTCATAGTTGACCATCTTAAAATGTGTTTATATTCCATCCTACAATGTTGAACTATATTTTGACCATCTTAAAATGTGTTTATATTCCATCCTACAATATTGAACTATATTTTGTATAAAAAAAACTATTGAATTTCGCTTTTGATATTGTAAAAAATAACTGGTTTTTGTTCATAAAATAGAAAAATGTTTGTTTTGACCCTTGTTATTTTGGTGGTGGTCATTCTATATTGGTTCTTGTCCATATAATGAAGACAGCATTATTATTATTTTTTTAGTTCATGATATACTATAAATTAAATATGGAATAATTTAGAATAAATAAATGTTAGTAAGATTAAAATAAAGCAATACTTGTCCCTATAATGAAGACAGCATTATTATTTTTTTTAGTTCATGATACACTATAAATTAAATATGGAATAATTTAGAATAAATAAATGTAGTAAGATTAAAATAAAGCAATAAAGACTAAAAAATAAAGTTGTTTATATTTATACAACTATTTTCAACAAAATAAAATTAATATTTCTATATTCACATGAAGGAAAAAAAAAACTACTTTATCCATAAAAATTAATGTAAGAAGACTTGCATCAAAAAAGTTTTTTAAGTCTATGTAAAAATTGAAAGTGTATATATTTTATGTGTCTACCATGAATGAATTTTGAAAAATTAAATTAAATATAGTTTAAAAAATCAGTAAAAATAAAACAGATTGGCCTGCAAATGTTTTTTTTAGCCCCATTATCTTGACAAGACAAAATGTTTACATTATAAATGAAAATTTATAAAAAAAAAATGGAGATGCGGGGGATCGAACCCCGTGCCTCTCGCATGCAAAGCGAGCGCTCTACCATCTGAGCTACATCCCCGCTGTGATAGTCTTTCTTGGATTCATTATATGTACATGTGAAACAAGTACACAAACAATCATATTTTTTCTGATTTATTTCATTTTGGATTTTTTTTTTTGTTGGAAAAGTTGATGTCAATAAACATGGTAATATATGCAATTGTATATTTTAGATAATCTTTTGTTTGATTTAATATCTGTAGTTTTATCTTTTATGTGTTGTTTTACCGTAGACATGCTCTGGTATTATAACTTGTGAATATATTAGGTGAGACATTCAATTAGTTTAGATAAGCTTTTTTGCAAAGAAAAGTGGAGAAAAAGTTAAATGGTCTTGCAGAAACTACAATAATTCTAATAACTAGTTTCTTTGGTAACCTTAAGAGCTTTGTTATACAACCTCTCTATGAACAACTTAGAAGAATATATAGTTCTCAGTAAGAAATGTAAATCGCATTTATAGAAAATTATTTCAACTCAAAAGCTCCCTGAATTATAAGGAATCCAAACTTGGCTATTGACCATAGTTCAGGGTTTGCAAAATATAACCGTGAAGAAGTACAAACTGCAAACAACACGAGTCTTGAAACATAGTTCACCGTTTGCAAAATATAACATTGAGGAAATTGCAAACTGAAGACAAAACAAGTCTTGAAACTTTTTATGAACAAGTCTTGAAACTTAGTTACTCAAAGATCTGTTTAATATGATTAAAAATGAGGAACTAGACTAAATAAAAACAAAACTACAATAAAATAATACAGGAATAGAAATTCCTAAAGCAAGAGACTGCAAAATGAAATCAAGGGACTGATCATAATGAATTGTAGCTGTCACCTGTCGTTCGATCACATCTCAAAATAACAAGATGATCCTCACACTAAATTTCTCATTATTTTATGTGTTGTGTATCAACAATAAACAATGTATAAGATAAGAAATTGTAATGACTCTTCTACTTGTACTGTATGTCGATGTACATTAAACAAATCCTTCCTTAATTTTCTTCAAATTAAGCTAGCTTTTACTTTGCAACTTTGCACAATTGCAAATATTCTCTTGAGAGACAAAAATTGAAAAGCAATAAAGAGAGAAAGAAAGTCAAGGATGAGAGACTTCGATCTATTACGGCTGCTGCACGATGCAGAAGCCACGGGATCAATATGTCTAGCAAGAGAAAACTTCTTGCTCTAGATCCAATGGTCTCCAGAGCGGCTGCACGGTTAAACAGTTGAAAGGTATCCATATTCAATAAATTATGTGTGAAAAAAACATCGATTCTAATTCTCTACTGCAGCTCCTCTACATTTCCATTTACATCCTCTTTATCTCCCTCTTGATTCTTCTCTCTCTCTTCCTCGTCTTCACATTCTCTCAATCTTTTCTCTCCTCTCACTATTGTGTTTAAGGTAGCAGAGGCAGCAACGCAGCAGAGGATTTAATTGGAAAAATGCCCTTCAAAAGGACATTTGTGTTGAGGACGCATCTCCTTGATGAATGAAACTTTGGTCACCCAAAGGGTCCTTCACCAATAATCAGAGCAAGAACAAGAGCCATGCTTGAAACTATGAAAACGATAACGATCTCGGACAACAATTTCACGTTTGTATACATTAGAGGCAATCTTAATAGCAGAATGACAGTCTTGACATATCCTCAAGTTCTTGGAAATATGCAAAGGAGAACCAGATGGTGTGCTCATTAGGCCAAAACACAGTGCCAGCTTCTCGCTATGAGTGAACAACACTTGTTCAACCTCCTCCAATGCTTCGCTACAATCATCCCTATCGGAACAACCAAACAAAACTTGACAGCTTGTATTAGGAACATAACCCGCCGACCTCAATCTACAGATCATCTCATCTAGTTTGATGTAAATCTCCGAAGTTCTTTGGTGTGACTTATCCCCTGCAATGAACTGATGAAGTTTGCTATCAACATATATGGAACTCATTCCTGGCACTTTTCTGATACCTCTCTTCTTAAGAACCTGCCTAAGCGAATTCGCCTTGTCTACTTTTCCAGACAATGCATACATGTTCGAAAGCACAATATGATACTCAGTGTTCAAGGGATCCATCTCAACCAACTCTCTCATAATCTTTTCCCCTAGCTGCAACTTACCATGTGCATAACAGGAACCAATAAGTGACCCCAAAACAACCTCATTTGGAGGAATAGGCATATTCTTAACCATAATCTCAGCTTCTTCCAATCGTCCGGCTCGACCGAGAAGACCCACCATGCAAGCATAATGCTCTATTTCTGGCTTAATCCTGTAAATAGACTCGAGATCATGAAAATACTCCCAACCCTTTTCAACTAGACCAGAATGGCTGCAAGCACTCAACAAAGCCATAAAAGTAACACCATCGGGTTTCACTTCTTCCAACATGGAAGGAAACATATCCACCGCAACTTTCCCCATTCCATGCATCGCCAATCCACCAAGCATAGCATTCCAAGCGACCACATTCCTCTTCAACAAGTTCCTGAACACCGACAATGCAGCACTAATCCTACCACATTTTGCATACATATCAATCAAACTAGTCCCAACCATAACACCAAAATCCAACCCCATTTCCTTAACAGCATAACAATGAACCCATCTACCTACACAAACATCACCAGATTGAGAACAAGCCGACAAAACAGAACACAACGTAACAAAACTCAACCTAAACCCACACCCAAAAACCATTTCTTTCAAAAGCAAAAACGCTTCCTTCGTAAACCCATCCCCAACATAACCAACAATCATAACAGTCCAAGCAACCTCATTCCTCTCCGGCATTTCATCAAACAACACTCTCCCACTCTCCACACTCTCCCATTTCACCAAACCTTCCAAAAAACAACTCCAAGACACAACACTACGAACTTCAATCTCTTCAAACACCTTTCTAGCATCACCCACAAGCCCAAATTTAACATACACATTCATCAAAGCATTACAAACTTTATCAAACTTCACAAACCCAAATTTCACAACACCCACATGCATTTGAGACCCAACTTTAGTTTCGCCACCAAGTCTTGCACAAGCATTAAGTGCACAAACCATGGCAACCCCATCAAGAGGAAGATCAAATTGTCGCATTTGGACGAACAATTTGAGTGATTCAAACGGGGGAGAGTGACGGATGAGGGCGGTGTAATCTACAGAGTCTTTGTGTGAATGAGAAATTTCGTCGAACAGTTTGCGTGCATGGGAAGCAAGGGAGCATGAAGCGTATAGATGGAGGAGGGCGTTACGGAGGAAGTGGTTTGGGGAAGAGATGAGGCCGGTGACGGTTACGGCGGCGTGGAGCTGTTGGCCGGGGCGGAGAGCGATGGCGTTCGAGCATTGTCGGAGGAGAGAGCGGAAATGAAGAGCGAGTGATGATAAGGTAGCGGTTTGTGAAAGTGCTGTCTTTGACTGTGACCATGTCATTTAGGTGGAAAAAAAAAATTCGAAGGTTCGACTTTTGTTTTTATAGTTGGTTTTTCCATGTTATACGTGTGTGCATGGTGCAT
>Ga0228711_1004209_pt1 | contig 22218 bp, 10 predicted proteins | sample MedpolnodulmetaG_2_FD_177996 | JGI IMG/M metagenome (GOLD analysis project Ga0228711, IMG submission 177996) | Root nodule microbial communities from Medicago polymorpha collected in Santa Monica, California, United States - brown nodules | ecosystem: Host-associated > Plants > Roots > Nodule...
AAGATATATATATATATATATATAATATTATATATATTTTGGTCAGTATCATATATAATCATGTAAGTGTTATTTAAGGATTTCATAAAAATAAATTTTGTTTGAAAAGACTTAGTAATAAGTACACAATTTTTTAAGCAAAAGTTACCACTTTTGATTGCTTAAAGAATGTCCTAAAGGTGTTTGTTAGGATTTTCTTATTTTTATATACATAAATCTTTCTATAACGTTAGTGGAGACAAGAAAATATGTTGTGTACTCATTGATATATTTGCTTTTAGAGTTTTCTCTCTCTATATATATATGTTACAACTATAACTGTTGAAAGAGTTTTCTCCACAATGAATATTATTAAGAATCGAACGCAAAATCGCAAGAGAACAATTATGAATTATATTTTTTTTTAAAAAATAATTATGATGTGTATATATATTTTCAAAATTAAAGTAGCGTGTGCGCGCGCATGCGTGTCTTTGTTTGTGTGGGTGGGTGCGTGCGTGCATACATGTATTGCCCTCACTACTCAAAACTTCTGGGTCCGTCCCTGATAAGTAGTGATGCTTTGTAGAGGATGGTTCAAATTCAGTGGCATAAAAAAGGGCATAGATGTGTGTGTTAAAATTTACTAACTAACTTTTCCTTTAAAAACTATAGAGAGTGGATACTTGAATGTTACTTGCATTTCAACAATAGAATGGTTAGTTTAGGTCAATGAAAGTTAAATGACACGTTTGGTTTTCTTTCATGTTTCAAAATATTTAAGTTAAGGGTATTCATTATTCCATCTTAATAAAAATTCCACTTGTATATCTTTTTATGTCATCAGATATTTTTCTATGTAAAGTCAAACACATCATTCTAGATTTGACTGCTCGCCATATAAGAACAGATATCTTTCTTGTGATGCATTGAGTTCCATTTGGATTTGTCACTAGCATACGGTCTTTGACTTTTCATATATATTTTTGTTCTTAACCCTCTTGTCCCTAAGAATTTTGGGGTTTGGGGAGGTAGGTAAAACTTGTTCAATGATTATTCCAGTCAAGATTCAAACTCGGGTTCTCCTAAATTATCTGTCTTTAACTGGAGCTCATTTAATCACTTGAGTGAAGCCACAATTATGTACTTTATGATTTATATTTTTACTTTAAAAGTTTTGCGCTGAATTGGATTTTATTTTAAAATTGTTGAGATTGTACGGAGACAAATATGTTGATGTCTTATCTATTTTTCAGAATCTTCAAGGAAACATGAATCATTTTGATAAAGATGAAATTCCAATTCTATCAGAAACACGTGCACAACGATCTGATGAACCTCAGGATTCTACCTTCCAAAGAAATATATCGAGCACACCAAGTGCTTCAATATCGAATCTTGTCGGACATACTGGTCCGCTTCATACCGCGAGGAAAACTCCTGTTAACCGAATGAGTGGTCCACTATATGCTACTCCTGCAACTAGAAATCCTTTTCAGAATAGTATAATAGTGGCAGGAAACAAAGTAGGGGAGAACAACACAGAAAAGTTATCTACATTTGATGGCATGGATAAAAATGAACACTTGTTGAAGTCTGGACAACTAGGAATGTGTAATGATCCTTATTGTACTACTTGCCCTACTTCCTTCAAAGTTGCTCACCAAAGAAAACCAAGAGCTTCCACTATATTTGATCCCAAGGTATCTTTCTTCCTAAAGTAATATACCTATTGTTTCTTCATAGATTTAAGAAAACACTGACTTCTATGTTTTGAAATTGTCTTCGCGATGATTCTGTCTTCTTTTAAAAATATAATTTATAGATATTTGATGGAATTTATGTGTTTCTTAAGTAGCCAATAATTTTCATACTTATATATAGCTTACTTTTATATTGTTTTCAATGACAATCATTATGATGAATGCGCCTATTTTCGTCATATAGTTGTGCACGTTTTGTTAGTGTTTGCTGTTACTTTCACATAAACAATCATACATTTTTCATGTTTTGAATGTTTACAGTTCCACAATTCTCTTTATGGCGACGCCAAAGGTTATGGAAGAAAACTTTTTTCTTTCTGCTCTGCATGTATTCCTGGAGTGATGAATCCTCACACAAAAATTGTACAACAATGGAACAAGTTTTTGGCCATATTTTGCTTGGTCGCAATTTTTGTTGATCCCTTATTTTTCTTCTTGCTTTATGTGCACAAGGTTTGATTCTTTTCATTTTATTTAAGTGTAAAATCTTCCAACATAATTTACTTTACTTTTTTCCTTAAAAATAAAATAAAAACTTCACTATTCATCCGTTTTCTGTAGGATAATAAATGTATTCAAATCAACTGGACAATGGCAACAACACTTGTTTTACTTAGAACCATATTTGATGTTGTGTATCTCTTGAACATTCTTCTTCAGGTAATTTCTCAGTACTCACATTTTCGGATTTAATTTTTGCTAATCCATCTATTGATAGAATGATAGACCATTTAAATATTTCTAATGGGTGGTCTTATAATTTTCATTAGTCTCTCTTTACTTACAGGGCCAGTCCAATGCATTTTCAGGCCTAAAGCGAAATTTTAATAGAGGTTTTTCTAAGTGTGTTTAGAGGGAATAAGACAAAATTAAGAAATTTTTTCCATAAGTTTAGTCAATTGAAAATAATTCTATATGATGTGTGTCAGACACTAAATATGAGTATTTTGTCCGCTAGAAATCAAACTTTGGTTTGTCACATTGTGAGAATATATCATCTTTCGCTATGGTCAACGCCATTAGTGTTTGACCTTTTTAATATATGTATGCGTGTGTGTATGTGTGCTTGAGCACGCACGTGTGTGGATATGTGTGTGCGCGTGTGTGCGCGCGCGTTCAGGCTTTGAAAATAATATTTAATATAGAAATTATTTATCAATTGTTAGAGATTTTAAAATAACAAAATAATATTGAAATGATACAAATATAAATTAAAAAAGAATTTAATGTTCAAATAACCAATAAAATAGCTAGTATTGAAATCGAATTTGCAACATGAACTATGACTATCGTTTAGATACCACTTGAGTATCGAGTGAACATTTTTATAAAATTTGATGAACGAAAATATTTTCAAAAAACAAAAAATAAGGTCTAATACAGGCCTAAAAAACTTTGGGGCCTAAAGCCCTTACTTTGGTGGCAACCCCCCTGGACTGGCCTGTTTACTTAAGGAAAGAAAAAAGTGCATGTGTCTTGAATCTTAAACATAGTTGTCGAGTTTTATGTCTAGTTTATTGTGATTTCATGGTCTAAAGATAAGTTTTTTTTTTTTTTTTGCAGTTTAGGTTGGCTTATGTTTCTCCTGAGTCAAGGGTTGTTGGTGCTGGGGATTTAGTTGACCATCCCAAGAAAATAGCTATTAATTACTTTAAGAGCTACTTTTTCTTGGACTTATTTGTTGTATCACCTATTCCTGAGGTATATATCTTCCTATCTCTCCATATTGTTTGTTGAGACGGACACATGCGATTATATTTCAATACTTTTGTGCAATTAATAAATAGTATTTGGAATTGAACAAGTGCTTGACGATATGTATTTGACACGGAAGAAAGTGGGTTTTAACCTGTGTGAAAGACTATTGAGTTTACGATGTATGTTGTGAAATATTTGCAGATAATGATTATGTTTATCCTACCAAATTCCTTGGGGTCATCAGGAGCAAATTATGCGAAGAATCTTCTACGTCTAGGGATCCTTGTACAATATATTCCCAGATTATTCAGATTTTTGCCTCTGCTAATTGGTCAGTCACCAACCGGATTCATATTCGAGTCAGCCTGGGCAAATTTCATTATAAATCTTCTCATTTTTATGCTATCCGGCCATGTTGTTGGTTCATGCTGGTACCTCTTTGGCCTACAGGTGAGTAAAAATGACATTTGAAGCTTCATTTTAAGAAAATATAATTTTTCTTCCTCATTAAAATTTCACTTTTTGCTTTAAATTCTCACCTTGCATTGAAAAAATAATAACCCTGCATCTTCACTTAATGAAAGGCTTCACTTGAATGCTTCTGATTTATAATGTTATATATTGTCTATTTGGATAGACTTATTTGAGCTTATATATTGATATAACCACTTGCGAGACTGTTTGGGCAACCTTATGGAAACAACTTATGCATGTCCATAAGTTGTTTTGAGCTTGTTTTCCATGAGCTCTCCATGATAGCTTATGAAAATAGCTTATAATGCTAACCAATGTTTTGAGCTTCTTGCAGAGGGTTAACCAATGTTTGCGTGAAGCCTGCCGTAATGCTAATCTAACTGGATTGCATGGAATTGATTGATTGTAATTCTAATGCTACATGGAGGAATGATAAGGGTTCCAATGATTGTTTGAATTCCTCGTCTGGTGTTTTTTCTTATGGAATCTATGCCAATGTTGTACCACTTACGATAGAAACTAGGGTGATCAGCAAATATGTGTATGCATTGTTTTGGGGATTCCAGGTATGCATTTTGTAATTTATAAAAAATTTGTCCTATAATATTGAGCTGTGAAGATTCGTATTTTTGTACCAAAATACATTTATATAAAAGTAAATAGGCAATTAACAAAACTATATTGTTTTAGAAAATCACATTTATACCATTTTAACATATAATATTAGAAAAAAGGGGAAGACATGGATTGAACTTTGGAAAACATGATCAAATGTTGTCTAATATCATGTAAAGGGCTAACTTGAACTAACGCTAAAAGACACTTGAATAGTTTGATGGCTTAAACATGGTAGTCGTCCTTGCAAATATGCCTCGTTTAAGTTTTGGTTCCTGTAAAAAAAATTTTTGTTTTTGGTCCCTGCAAAATTTTTTGCTTCTGAAAATAGTCCTAGGACTATTTTCAGAAGCAAAAAATTTTGCAGGGACCTGTTTAAAAAACAAAATATTTTGCAGGGACCAAAAACTACAGAATGGGTCCAGTCATCATGTGCCACGTATACAAATCATCCCAAAAATGGGGTCAGGGACTATTTTAAAAAACAAAAAATTTTGTAGGGACCAAAAACAAATATTTTTTTTACAGGGACCAAAACTTAAACGAGGCATATTTGCAGGGATGAATGCAATATTTAAGCCTAGTTTGATATTACTTGACAATTATACCCATATGATCTTTAATACAGCAAATTAGTACTATGGCTGGCAATCAAGTACCAAGCTATTTTGTGCGGGAAGTTCTCTTTACAATGTCCATCATAGGATTGGGACTCTTGCTTTATGCGCTTCTCATTGGAAACATACAGAACTTTCTTCAGGCTCTTGGACGGAGGTAGAACGTGGTTCTCTTACTTTATGTGCATGTTAATTGTCAGTGACATCAATGCTTTGTCGTGTGTGTTTGGTTCTGCGATAACAAAAATTGATATTGACTAATTTATCTAAAGATGCAAGTTTTGACTAATAATGTAACTTTGTTAGTAAATTTCTGATGTGTTTCATCTTTAGGGTTTTAACAAACTTGATACATTTTGTTCCATCCTAATTACAGGAGGGTAGAAATGCAACTTAGAGGCCGTGATGTTGAGCAGTGGATGAGTCATCGCCGCTTACCAGAAGATCTTAAGAGGTATGAAACGTTCTAATTCTTTTAACGAATCACATCAACATTGCCAACACGCATCTATCAAATAATGAATTACGTATAATGTACAAATGATGGATACTATATCTGTCATGCAGGAGAGTACGGCAGGCTGAACGGTATAATTGGGCTGCAACAAGGGGTGTTCCTGATAAAATGGTTCTGGAAAATTTGCCAGAAGATCTCCAGAAAGACATAAGACGCCATCTATTCAAATTTGTTAAAAAAGTATGCATTCGAGCATTTAAAAATAGTTCATGATATACTCTTTAAGTAGATTTTATTTATCTAGTTCAGATGTAATGTGAACTTTAAAATCTCACCTATAATGTTTGCATGTAACTTGCTGGAATCCGATAGAAGTTGAATGAGAAAACAATTTTCAAGACAAAGCTTTGTGCATATTCATAATGAAAATAAAACAGTTACGCATCAAAAGCCAATTATATTAAACAAGTCCGAATGCTATTTATAATGATGATTTAATTTTCTATATTGATCCAACATTTCTACAGGTTCGAATCTTTTCCCTGATGGATGAGGATGAACCTATCTTAGACGCCATTCGTGAGAGACTAATACAGACGACATACATTAAAGGCAGTAGAATTCTGAGTCAGGGTGGTCTCGTACAGAAGATGGTGTTTATTGTGCGTGGAAAGTTAGAGAGCATCGGAGAAGATGGAATTCCGGTTCCACTATCAGAAGGGGATGCTTGTGGTGAAGAACTTCTAAGATGGTATCTTGAACAGTCTCTTGAAAGCAAAGGTACAACTATACTTGATATAATGATAGCATAAAGAACTAGCAATGATCAGCAACGCAACCTTAATAAAAAAAGTGAGAAACAACACTTTTAACCAATGTGGTTTCTCTTGTAGAAGGTAAAAAAGTAAAGCTTCAAGGACAAGGATTGACTAGTGACAGAACAGTAAGATGCTTAACCAATGTTGAGGCATTTTCACTCCGCGCTAAAGACATTGAAGAAGTCACAACTCTTTTCACAAGATTCTTGCGGAGCCCTCGTGTTCAAGGAGTTATAAGGTTATTTATTTATTCAACCTTCCATTTCCGTGTTGTCTGTGTCGATACTTCAACATGTCTTCATCCTTTTATGATTCAACTGCATTATCTTTCATGAAGAATGTTGTTTCATTTTTTCTATAACTTCTTTATATTGCATATATATCTCCATGCTTCATTTAAATAAAGACCATTCATAATAATCTGATACAAATCTTATCTCATCGAATGTGGGACTCGTAACAATGTGCATAAATGATGCAAATCCTATAGTGTGTTATTTATATGCCTACTATATACTTCAAAACCATGACTCTGTTGTAATGATTTGTTTGTTATGCTATGTTTAGGTATGAATCGACGTATTGGAGATCACTTGCAGCAAATAGAATTCGGGTTGCATGGAGATACAGAAAGAAGCGTCTAAGTCGAGCTCATACCACACAAAATGATTATCAAACATTGATGTCATAGGCTGTACTCTAATGTTTGATTCACTACCATTGAAGTCTTTGGAATAGAATAGTGGTATGCTTATAGGAATTTTTTATTTTTTTTTAGAATAAGCTTATAGGGAATTCTTTTTTTTTTTAAGGAAGCTTACAGGGAGTTAAAGTAGCTAGGTGCTATATAATGAATTTATTGTACGCTCCTTAAATTCACCATGATAAATATAGCCACGAACATTTTGAATTAAGGAATGAAAATAATTCTCAACTTTAAGAATTCTGAGAAACTGTTATATTATATTTCAAAAAAAAAAAACTGTTATATTAATAATCATTAGGTAATGTTACCAAAAAAAATAATCATTAGGTAAAATTAATACATGGAGTGTTTAAAGATTTTTTGTTTTTGTTTACAGGAGTGTTTAAAGATTAATATAACTATATTTACATATCTTAAAACAAAATAAATAAAAAATCGAGTTATACTTTAAAAGACAATAAAAGAGGTATAAGAAGCACAACAGGGGTACCTCCATGGGTGTTTGTATTGACACCTCCATTTTAACTATTGTACCCAGGCTTTGGAGAAATTTATTTGTTTTTTTATAGGAACAATCTGTCACTCATAACTAAAATTATTAATTTATTAATGTGACTGGGAGGGAGGGAGAGTTAAAAAACCAAATGGTATATATAGCATGTACCGGATATATAAGGTGTTGGACAAATACAAAAATATCGTGTGGCATTAATTTTAGGATTATTAAGGATTTTTGGGAGGAGTTGAAATCTGATTCCACGAGGTTATTGTCATCGGAGTTCCACCGGAATGGAAGTTTGGTGAAAGGTTTGAATTGTATGTTTATAGCTCTAATCTCAAAAGTTGAGAACTCTGAGCTATTGTTGGAGTTTAGACTTGTTTATTTGGTTAGTTGCGTTTATAAAGTGTTGGTTAAAGTCTTACCAAATCGACTAAAAAAATTTATTGGAAGTTTAGTCTCAGATATTCAGTTAGCGTTCATTAATGATAGACAAATTCTTGATGGCGTCTTGGTTGTCAATGAGGTGGTGGACGAAACTCACAAATTTAAAAAGAAATTATTAATGTTCTTGGTCGATTTTGAGAAGACTTACGATGACTCTTGGATGGCTTACAATTGGTTTTTTTTTTTTTACAAAAGTCATTTACATATCTTAGATGGTGTAATGGATAAAATGAAATTTCATGTTTCCTGACGTAAATGACTCTTGGAATGTGTGAGTATGAGAACGATTTCGGTGTATGTCAATGGTATCCCGACTAATGGATTTAAAATGGAAAGTGGATTTTTGTCGAGGTTAGGAGAAATGAAGAATGGGGTTAGTAAAATTCGGGAGTTTAAGTTGGCATTCTTATGTAAGTGGTGTTGGAGGTTGCAGAAGGGGTGTTTATGGCACAAGGTGTTGGTGAGCAGGTATGGAGAGGAATGAGGGAAGCTAAGGAATCGAGGGAGGAGGGGGTCTTCTTGGTGGTGTGATTCGATGAGTATCAAAAGAGGTGTAGGAACAAGGATGAGTAGTTGGTTTGATTATAGATTTGTGCGGGTAGTGGACGATGGGACTACAACTTACTTTTGATGTGATCCGTGGTTGGAAAGAGGTATGTTACGTGATAGGTTTAGAGGTTTGTTTGATTTAGCTGAAAATCATATGATATCAGTTGCTGATATATGTTCTTTTATCAGTTGTTGATATATGTGAAGATGAGAAAAACACAAGAAGGGGGGTTGAATTGTGATAGCTTTTTCTTCTTTTAAAACTAAGTCCAAAGTCCAGAGTCTGATAGAGTTCAGAGTCTAATGTAGCGAATAAAGTAGAGAGAGAGAGAGAGAGAGAGAGAGAGAGAGAGAGAGAGAGAGAGAAGAGAAGAGAAAGACACAAAACAATTATACAGGTTTCTTCCACAATCTAGAAGTAATCTTGTCCCCCTTGCACTTCCAAGGAGAGTTCACTAAAATCAGAATTTGATTACAAATGCTCAAGCACACAAGCAAGAGATTTCCTATGCTCGAGCACAAAAGCAAGAGACTTCTAAACAAACACAATTACACAGAAAAAAAATTTCGGCTGAACACTTGATATACAATCAGCAGTGTTCTCAATACAAATCAAAATCAGACTCTTAAGACTCTAGAATTTCTAAGATATGAAAGTTGATAAGAAATTCTAAGTTTATGATGCACAACAATTTTAGCAGAGTTTTGGCACTTTTAAAACGTTGTTGAGTCTTTGTAAATCTTCAAGTCTTCACTCCTTTATATAGAGGTGTGAAAGAGACGTTGAGAGGTTGCCAGCGCATCAAAGAGTCGTTATTGAAGCTTGATTTGGTTAATGTCCTAGGAGGGAATAATTTGAAATCCGTTCCTTGTTTGGAGAATTAATCAGCGTAGACATAGCTGTAGCAGTACTATGTGCAGACATGATAGTGGAGTAGTGGTTGTACAATTGTATTATTGTCCTTTTCTTGCACTCTTCAGTGGTAAGCATCCAATGCCTTCTAATTCCTCTGAAATAACCGTTGCTCCAGGCTTCCATTCCTTCTATAAACTTGTGTTTTCAAATAACCAACTTTAACTAACTCCAGCTTCTTGACTTCAGACTCTGATGACGTCAGACTCTGGCAGTCAGCTTCTGATGAATCTTCATACTATGATGGTCTTCAGACTCAAACGCGCAACAAGCTTCCTTTATAAATTCTATTGCCCTCATTTGTTCTTCCAGACCCAATACTTTGTTTTAGGACTTATAAATTTTAGTCTATGGTCCTGCACACTTGAACAAATATTAGCATATCCAATTGAACTTTTAATACTTTGTTATCATCAAAACTTAAGGTGGTAATGTTAAACACATTTTATTCCAACAATATGTTCATTGGGTTTGGGTCTTGGGGGTCGAACTTGGTTGTGGCAACGGAGTCTGTTTGCGTGGGAAAATGAGTAGGTGGAGAAGTGTTATGAGTTGTTGAATAAATTTTTTTTTTCACGCTGATCGGGAAGACAAATGGGATTGGCATCTTGATCCCTACAAAGGTTATTTAGTACGCGTCATTTACAAGTTGTTATCACAGGGTGTGCAGACTGAAAGTTTGGACATGCACAACATTATTTGGAATAAGGTTGCTGCTCTGAAGGTATTTATGTTTGCTTGACGATTGTTATGTAATCGACTTCTGATTAAGGATAATCTTCTCAAGCGTGGTGTTCTTCAGTAAAATTCTATTATTTGTACGGGTGGCTGCGACATCGAGGAAAGTGATAATCGGCTTTTTTGGGATGCAAGTGTTTTAGGCATATACGGTATCTTGTCAGCGGTGGTTAGACATTTATTCAGTGAATTCTCAGCATCTGTCAGACCATCTCATTTAGTTTGGCAATTTGTGCAATTTTCAAAGAAGGTTCGATCAACTATTGTTTTAAGTTGGTTATTTTGTGTTTGGATAGTGTGGAAGAAAAGAAATTTCTGCATATTCAAGGATAAGGAGTGGTCGTCTGTTCAATTTACTCGACAAAATTAAGTTGTTATCTTTTTTGTGGTTGAAAGTGCATCGCGTGAATCTATCTTTTGATCTTTTTTTTTGTGGACAAGGCTTATTTCAATGATGTGCTTTTCACTTGTTTTTTGCTTTTTGTGATGTTGTTGTCGTTGCGCCTCTTGTTATTGTACATTGTCGTAGAGATTTGTTGATTTCTATCCGTATACTCCTTGTGTTAGATAAGATTTAAACTTTGTTCTAAGATATTACATTTTAACTTAATTTTTTTTAACTAAACTACGTATTTAACCCCACAATTTTCAATGTGATCTGAATTAATCATATAACTAACTAAATTAACCATAAATCTACCTATGATAAATCAGGTGTCGCAAATCTAAGAATCCTAAATGACTGCGGAACATTATTGTTTTTTTAATCATGCACCTTGTATATGACTTGATATCAAGTCCAAATAATTGATCCATAGTCCATAGAACAACAAGATCACACTATTGCTTTAATACTTTTTCATCCCAGAGTTTGATACACTCACTACTTGTTCAAAACCAAACTTGCCAGGAGGGTTCTAGTGAGCTGATGACCATAGAATCCGCCCACGTGGATCAGCAGCCAATATTTAATACATAGTAAGTGCTCACCAAATATCATACAATACAAGTTGAGAGCTGACCCATATATTTATAATACTTAGTATAAAAATACAAATATTGGCAGGCAGAAAGAAAAAGACATAAAACCGGGTAGGTAGGTAAGTAAGAATGGCTAGAAGAAGAACGCATGGTTTTGAACGTGATTACTTGGCTACCTCTCTTTCTCACTTCTTCCTTTCTTTAAAAAAAAAAAAACTAAACTAAAAAATGTCTTGCTAACGAGAGTATTTTAGACACTCTTTAAACATTTTAAATTATAAAATTATTCATTTAAAAATTAAAATACTACTATTAATGTATTTTATATACAAAATTATGTTTAAAGGGATTTGTTAGCGTTTTCCAAACTAAAACCATCCATCACTCCCACCTAACACCTTACCTCGTTGAATTTTCTTTCTTCATCCGCCAATCTCTTCACTTCCCATTTTCTCTCCCTTATATTACCACATTTTCCTCTCTTCATTTCTCATTCTCTCAACTTCACTTTTCTCTTTCCTAAAAGTGCTTTGTCTTCATAATCAGTTAAAACAATGTTGTCAGTAGCTCCTTCTGTTGATGCCAAACAGACCACCACAGAAGTATCTACTTCTGTTTCTGTACCTAAACTTGAACAAATTAACAACCAAAAACAAAAACCTTGTGATAATTTTGAGGATGATTCTCTTTCTACCCAAACTACTCATATATTTAAATCAAAATTACCAGATATACCTATCTCTAACCACCTCCCACTTCATACCTACTGCTTCCAAAACCTATCCGAATTTGCTGATCGGCCTTGTCTAATCGTCGCTGCCACCGGAAAAACCTATACCTACGCCGAAACCTATCTCCAATGTCGAAAAATCGCAGCTGGTTTGTCCAAATTAGGCATCCAGAAAGGTGATGTAATCATGATTCTTCTACAAAACTCAGCTGAATTTGTTCTCTCTTTCATCGCTGCTTCCATGATTGGCGCGGTCGCAACCACCGCCAATCCTTTCTACACCAGCGCTGAAATCTTCAAACAAATAAAAGCTTCTGAAACAAAACTCATTATTACACAAGCAATGTACGTTGAGAAACTCCATCAAAATGATCAGGTTGGTGTAGAATTTGACTTTAAGGTGATAACAACCGATGAACCACCTGTGAATTGTTTACATTTTTCGGTGATTTCTGAGTCGAACGAAGAGGATATTCCGGTGGTAGAGATCGATCCAGAAGACGCGGTGGCGCTGCCATTTTCTTCTGGAACAACAGGATTACCTAAAGGAGTGATTCTAACACACAAGAGTTTAACAACAAGTGTGGCACAACAAGTGGATGGAGAGAATCCAAATCTATATTTAACAACAGAAGATGTTCTTCTTTGTGTTCTTCCATTGTTTCATATATTTTCTCTCAACAGTGTGTTATTGTGTGCACTGAGAGCAGGAAGTGGGGTTTTGTTGATGCATAAATTTGAGATAGGGGCTTTGCTTGGTCTTATACAGAAACATAAGGTGACGGTGGCGATGGTTGTTCCGCCGTTGGTTTTGGCGTTGGCAAAGAGTCCGGCGGTGGCGGAGTTTGATCTGAGTTCAATAAGGTTGGTTTTGTCTGGTGCTGCACCGTTAGGGAAGGAGCTTGAAGAAACTCTTCATAATAGAATTCCTCAAGCTGTTTTGGGACAGGTAAAATTCTTTTCTTTCATTCTGTTTTTGTCTTTAAGTGTTTTCAGTTCAATTTTAAGTTTTTCAATCAAACTAAAAATAGAAGTGTTTTTTTCCTCTATCCCATTCTATTTACAATAAACACATTTTAGATACATCGAATGATTTATGTATTTGGTTTAAATTCTTGACTAAATACACATATTTAAAAACCTAATTTTTTTGTATAAATAGGATCAGAAAAAGTATTATTTTATTTATAAAAAAAATTTAAGCTAATAAAATGGTTAAAAAATTAAATTTGATACATCAAACTTTTATTGATTTAAAATATCTTTTATAAATAGGATCTGAGACAGAATTACACCGTGACAAGACTATACAAATTTAATTTTTATGTGACTGAGAATAGGACAGCTCTGGCCAAGTTAATTTAATAAGGGTATTCTAGTCATTAGAAACATTAACCGCTCAACTAATTTGTTCGGTCTCCATACCCTTGACGTGGCTGTTTTCTCTTTTGTGAGAAACTCTTGACGTGGCTTACATCAAAGTCAATACAAATTTTAACTTTTTAAGAAAAAATAATAAATAATTTTAAAAAATAAATAATGTTTTATTTTCTATGAAATATACCTTATCAAAAGTAATTCTACAAAAGTTTCATTCATGTTTAGCCTTTCATTTGACTTGTTTTATGTATAACTAAAATCTTTTAAAAAATTAAATAAATAAGGAATTTAATGTTCCTTATTTTTTTTTACAAATAACATTAAGTTCCTTTTGTTTTTGCTCAAAAAAAAAAACTTAATATTATTTGTAAAAAAAAAGAACTAAATATGAATTAAGTTTTTATAAGAATTGTTTATAAGAAAATATTTTATAGTATGAGCTAAAATATATATCTTACCTTCCTCAAAAAAATGTTTCACCAACAAAGAATGCTAGAATGAAATATTATAATTGTTTCGCACAATTAAGTATTTTCATAGTAATTTAATATGGATAATATGTCAGCACAAAAGAAAAGAAATTATAGATGAATGACTTCAGCTGGTTCCTGTAATTACTTATTAATAGAGGATTAAATGCCTTTAAACTGAGATGGTGTAGTATTTGTTGATTATTGTGGCATGTTTTTGCTTGTCTTGCAATTATTTTGCCTTTTTAAAGAAAAAATGTCGTGTGCCTTGTCTTGCAATTTTTTTGGCTTTTTAAATAAAAAAATAGAGAATTGAATAAATATTTTCAGTACAAATTTGGACTAGTATTCTACTGAATGGAGGAATAATAATACTTACCCTTCTCTTAATTTTTCTGAAATGATTGAATATAATTGAAAATTTGAAAGGAAGTAGTAGCACTTTACTATTTATACTAGTAAATAAAAGATTATATTTTTCATAATTAACTGGTTAAAATAAATATATAACTATTGTTTTAGAAAATGAAGAAAAGTGATGAATTTAACTCTTTAAAAATTAAAATATTGTTAAATCTAATGCAAACCTATTATTTTTAATTTTTTTAACAAATGTTCTAAACACTAGGACATTTCTTAGAATAACCGTCACTAACTATTTACTTTATCTTGTACGGGGGATTCACCTTTCTTTTTTTTTGGTTACCGGGGGATTCACCTTTAGTTTAATATTATAATTCATTTTGATTTGTTAAAAAAAACTATTTACTTTGCCAAACAAAACATTTAATTATTTTTAACGTTTACTTAAAAAATTTAGACAATGTCCCAAAAAAGCTCGTCTGTACTACCGACATATAATTAATGCTTATATATTCGTATCATCGATGAATATGATTGCAAGATACCAGGACATTAAACCTGGACCTACAAGGACAAGGAAGAGTAAATACTTTGCAGTATTTCTTCTTCTTTTGTTGGTAAAATCTTTGCAATTATTTCTAAGCATTTACTGGTATGATCCTCAACATATTCAACAGACAAAAATGTTCTTTTAAGTGAAAAATTTAGTAATTAAATAAGATTTTAAACATATTTTGGTTAAAATGATTTAGGCCCTAGCCTACTAAGTTTTTCTTTAACCACGCTTGATTAGGATATGAAGTAGTTGAACTTTTATAATATGGCGAAAGTCCATTATTCTTTGGGATTCTTTAACAAAATTTTGGTGTACAAAGAAGAATATAATAATGTTCCTTAAAAAAAATATATAATGTATCTCGTATTGTTGCTTAGGGTCAAACTTGACATCGTGACCTTAGGTGTATATAGAATATTGGGTTAGTTTATCTTGTTTAGTTTCAACACCACCTAACAAGTAAGGTCAAAGTTTTGGTGCCTCAACCGTCTCAATTGCTGCCTAGTTGCCAATAAACACTAGTGATCGAGGTGTCCAATATGGGCCATAGAAATGTTCATTAAATTGTTCAGCTTCAACCAACAAAAGAATTTTCATTAAATTCACCGTTAAAATAATTTAAATCATTTTCAGACAGTTTTCCATTTCATAAGCAACCTAACAAATAAAATAATTTAAACTAAGAGAACAAATTAATAAAGATGTACTTTTGTTCTCCACGTGATGTTGTCAACTTCAAAATTTATAGTTGAATAACATCCTATAAAATAACGAGAGTTATGAGAGATCCCAAGAAGAAGAAGAAAAATAGGATTGGGACAAAACTTAGTTAGATTTGTGAACCTAAATTATACATATATGTAGTCTACGTAAGCAAATAGTTTCTTTTTTATTATTCATCAATTATTCGATGAATCTGAAAAAATATTTTTTTGTTATATAAACGAGAATATATTGCATGTGTCTTCAGGGTTATGGTATGACAGAAGCAGGCCCAGTACTGTCCATGTCTTTGGGCTTTGCAAAGAACCCATTCCCAACAAGTTCAGGCTCATGTGGCACTGTTGTAAGAAATGCAGAGCTCAAAGTTCTTGATCCTGAAACTGGTCGTTCTCTTGGTTATAATCAACCTGGTGAAATTTGCATACGTGGCCAACAAATCATGAAAGGTATATATATTATATAAATGCAATATAACCTTATGAATATTTTTCTTTTAATTTATACATTTTTTATAATTATTTTCAAATTATACATTTCAATATTTTAGGATATTTGAATGATGAGAATGCAACAAAAACTACTATTGATGAGGAGGGTTGGCTTCATACCGGTGATGTTGGCTATATAGATGACAATGATGAGATTTTCATAATTGACAGAGTGAAAGAACTCATCAAATTCAAAGGCTTCCAAGTATGTATTTCATTAGTTTATGAATACATTTAAATTTACCTCATTAAATAAAATTTATGCTTAATTATTATTTTGTTATGTTAGGTGCCCCCTGCTGAACTTGAAGGTCTTCTTGTAAGTCATCCATCTATTGCAGATGCAGCTGTTGTCCCGTAAGTATCTTAATTAGTTTATTTAAATCTTGACAATGTCATTGTTTATATATAAATAATAATTAATCACTAATGGAACCAAATATTTTAACAGGCAAAAGGATGTTGCTGCTGGTGAAGTTCCTGTTGCCTTTGTGGTAAGGTCAAATGGAAATGATCTAACTGAAGAGATTGTAAAGGAGTTTATAGCTAAACAGGTAATATAAGCATTGCTATATACATTAATTGTGTTACGGTCCCTCACAATTTTCTTACGGCCCAATTCAGTCTTTGACAAAAATAAACTTAAATTAGTCCTTGACATTTTTATCGTGATGACAAATTAGTCTCTGTTCAATTATAATAGAAAGACTAATTTGTCCCTACTATAAAAAATGTCAGGGGCTTGTGCCGTTAGGAAAATTGTGAGAGACCAAAACCGACCTTCATTCTCATTCCAATATATACTGATCCAATATTTGACTAAAAGTGGCATGTGGTATTTATTGTGAACAGGTGGTATTTTATAAAAGACTGCACAAAGTATATTTTGTTCATGCAATTCCAAAGTCTCCTGCAGGAAAGATATTGAGGAAAGACCTGAGAGCAAAGCTAGAAAGCTCCACCTAAATGTTTTAGAAGATATATAGAAGCTTTATCATTCTTTTATTGCTAATATATCTTCCTTATTTGTTCATTTGTACATTAGGTTTCAGCAATAATTTATGTTTTGATAAATTCAAAATATAAAGACAAGCCAAGAAATAGTCTTATGTACAAACCGCTCCATTGTAGTTTTAAACCAATTGCCTTAGCTTTTCTGTGGTTCCTTGTGCTTGTAATGTTATTTGAGAGACTGTGTTAGTTTGTTACTATCAATCTTTGTAGTCCTTGTTCATCAAAGAAAATCTTTTTATTACTTTCTTCATTCTTAGAATTGGTAGTCTCTCATTTTTTTTAATAAAATTTTCCTTAAGAATGCATGCTTCAATTTCAATAGTATTGCTTTAACAAGTTCTAAGCAAGTGCTTCAAATATTTCATAAACAATTGCTGATTATCAAGAGGATGATAACAAGTTCTGATAATTCCAATTAGTACGGACTCATAGGAATAATTTAGTACATAGGAGAGGATGATAACAAGTTCATTAAGCACACCATATATATTATGGTAACAGAGTCGCACTCATTAAACTTTTTGGCCAATATATCTCATTTGTTTTGTCTCCAAGAAAGATACAGCTGAACCAGAGATAAGGAATGGGCCACTAAATACTAAGAAGGAATGGCCCAAAAGAATGAAACAAAAGCCCAGTTGGCTGAAAGGATTTGTTTAACTCTTATTAAATCTTAGTATTTAGTATATTATTCATTTTATCTTTTATTAGTTTTAGTTTTACGGTTTCCTGTTTCCTAGTTTATTTATTACTAAGTTAGCACATTAGTAGGGATTTAGTCAAACAACATCTTATCATATTTCTGTTACACAGAATATGCTAAGTTATAGGGATTTAGTTACTCTTTAAATACACCGATTTGATTTTAATAAAGCAAGCAATTTTCTGAGTTATCATAAGTTCTGAAATTTTCCTTCTCAAATTCTTGGAGTTTTCCAGTACTCGAAACTGGTGTGTTATCTTCCTGCCTTGTTACCAAATTGCTTGCATCAGAAGTATGTGAATGTACACACTCCATTGTATTGTTATTTGAGAGACATTATTGTCACTATCAATCTTTGTTTGGCCATATCAATGTCATTATTTTTGTCCTAAAATGTTAGGATAATTAAGATAAACAATTAATATATATCAAAGAAACAGAGGTAACACTTATTAAAAGGTCCATTAAAAGAACACAATACTCTTCAGGTTCTAAATGTTACTAGAAAAATTGCCTCCATCTGTGCATTGGTTTTGTGATTGGAAATCCATCCATATACAAGAAACGACTTGGAGTGAAGTACTAATCCTGATAAGGAATGAACATTTTATAAAATGTATTAGGTGCATAGGTAGTAAAAACAATCTCTAGTAGACTCTGAAGCATTTTCGAATTATATCATGGTGCTGTAAGTGTAAATTATGTTTTCTTGTATGACAAGATACTGGAGCTTTTGGTGAGCTGATTATGTAGTTGAAGGAGCCTTTGCTGTTATATTTACTGCTCTTGACTTTAGGTGTATTTGTAACCTATTTCAAATAAATAATTTACTGCTGCATATTTTTTCTATACGTCTAAGTCTACTACATGATTTGAGTGTTCTCTCCAACCCTTCACAGAAGTTCGGTGGTCTGGACACTAACGATGTTGAGTTCGGATGATTTAAATAAAAACAAAAAATTATTTTTATAGGAACTAGATCAGAAGCTAGAAGAAAAGGTTGTTTATTGGCAGAAAACTCTATTACACATTCATACTCATAGCATGTGTATAGATTATAGAATCATAAAACTAAAACCTAAGAGACTGGATTTGTATATCAACATTAAAAAGACCTCAATATATAAAAGACGGTAAATCACTATTCAACTTGAAATTTGGACCGTGAGATCTCAATACAACACTACCTTATCCACAATTCCACCAAGCAATGTAAGACTCGTATTCCCATCGACCAATAACTTCTTTAGGCAAAATGTGTTGCAAATGTTGTGGCTTCAGCTCCACGCAACAGCCTGGATTTGGACTATAAACTTTCTTTATATTGTGGCTTAGTTGGTCATCCACATGCTTAGATATACAATTGCCACAAAAGGGGTGATTGCATATGGCACTTCCTCTAACAATATCAGAGTCTTGCATGAAATTAGAGCATAAACCACAAATGGATTTTGGAGGTAGTGAAGAACATTCATAGCTGGTCTCAATGGTTTCTTTCTTCAACTCTTTCTCATTACTTGTTACCGAACATTTGAGAATCCCTTTCAAATTTTTTTGTTGGAATTCATTACACTTCACTTTCACTGAGTTTTGATTTGGTTGATCAATGGCGAATGTGACTTTCTCCTTCTTCTTCTTCTTCTTCTTCTTCTTCTTCTTCTTCTTTTCATCATCGCGGTCTTCAAAGGGAGATTTTCTCTTCTTTGAAGATCTATTTTCACTTTGTTGTAATCGTTGACAGTTATGTCCTCCATGCCATGGAACCTTACACTGTGCGCAGAATAATTTGTGACAAGATGGACACTCGGCATTGGTCAGAATTTTAATCTCATCATTTAACAACGAAACTGAACAATTCTTGAATGGACAATTCACCTGCATATCTTTATTACCCAAGAAGAGAATTTTCGGGTTCTCTTTCTTTTCTTTATCATCATGTAACGAAAAGAAGTCTTCCACTTTGGCAACAATTTTGTTAGCTGCTTGTTTTATGGAGTTTTGATTTGGTTGATTAGCGATCAAAGTGACTTTCTTCTCCCTCTTCTTTTCATCGTCGCGTTCTTTAAAGAATGATTTTCTCTTCTTTAAAAGTCTATTTTCTCTTTGTTGGAATCTTTGACAGTTATGTCCTCCATGCCATGGAATCTTGCATTGTGCGCAGAATAACCGGTAACAAGATGGACACTCGGCATTGGTCACAATTTTAATCTCATCATTCAGCAACGAAACTGAACAATTCTTGAATGGACAATCCCCCCATATATATTTATCACCCGATAGGAGACTTTCTGACTTCTTTTTCTTTTCTGCAACATCATGCAATGAAAACAAGTCTTCCACTTTAGTAACAAAGTTGTTAGCTGCCTGCTTTATGGAGTTTAAGAAACTCATCTCTCTGACTACAGATAAAAAATCAACAAGGGTTGTATCGTAGAAAGAGAAGGTAACTATAGGGTTTTGTTGTTGTTCGACCAAAATACAATAAATGTAGGGTTTTGTACTGTGACTTGTATATTGCGTGCAGTGCACACTTAAGAATCTAGTCTAGTCTAGAATAAATCTTGCAACTCAAACAATTAGTCTAGGATAAATCTTGCTAAAATCTAGTAATTTTCTTATATTAACAATTAAAATATAGTAAGATCTTGTTTTTCCAAAACCTAAATTAAGAGCATGTTATAGTTTTTTTAAGGAAAAAATCATTTTTGTGGAACCCCGGACCTTGCATATATTATGCATTGTCCCTACCAACTGAGTTAAGCTCACGAGGACTTAAAAAAATTACTTTTAAGAGTTTGCATGTGTTTATTACAGATTTTTATAAAAATCATAATATAAAAAGAATCAAAAAAATGTTTTAAATGAGAAGTTGTTAAACATAGTTTTTCAAAAATATTTGTTTTTTAGAGAAGAGACAAAACAAGAGTCAAAAGATTGAGGTAATTTTGTAACAAAAAATCTCTTTTATATAGTATCCAAATAAGTTATTTGTCCGTTTGTTACAAATTAAAATAAAAGTGGTTTTGACATTGAATACAATTTAGAGATTCTTTTTTAGAGTTTGTATAAAAAAAATCAGAATCTATTTTGTGTTTATTTATTGTAATAAAAATCACTTTTCCATAAAAAATAAAAAAAAGTTTATTTTGATACAACTATATAATAGAGATTTTTTTTTATAAAGCTACCTCAATCTTTTACACTTATTTTCTCTCTCCTCTAAAAAAATCTATTTTGCGATAAACTACTCTTATGTCTTATCCAGTTCTCATTTAAACTTGTATTAAGATATATTTTTTTTAGATTCTGAGTTTTTTTAAAAAAAAAAAAACTGTAATAAACACTTGCAATGCTCTTAAGAGTGATTGTTTTTTAAAAAGAATTGATTTTTTTCTCAAAAAAATAATAATAAATGGGCTCTAAATTGTTTTTTTAAAATTATTTTTATTATGATAAATAAACACAAAATAGATTCCGATTTTTTTATAAAAGATCTTTTTGTTATGAATTAAAATAAAAGTGATTTTGACATCAAAAAATTTAGTTTGCTTGGCACCTCATTTCAGTGCTAAAGATTGCTTGGCGTGAAGATCTGCAAAAGGTTTTGGTAGAACACTAAAACCTTTTTTTGTTTTCCATATATCAAAGTAGTTTTGTCGATGGGGGAGAAGAATGTAAAGTGTGTTATCGATAACTCTCATCCATGACACATTCTACCCATATCATTTGGAAGAGGCTACACATCATGGAAATTCTACCTTAGATAAATCAAAATGCAAAATTGGAGTAGAGAAATCATCAAGTATAAGAAAATAAACAATGTTATGTCTTCATAATACACCATCAACAATTTTATCTCTATAAATAAACGACATCGTTTATAAATAATGTTTGTTGATAGTATATTTTAAATTCATTGACATTGTTTATCGGCTTACACTTGATGATTTAATTTTGCGTTTTGATTTATCTAAATAGATGTTTCCATGTGTGCAACACACGTAAGATGATATGGGAGGAAAGTGTGTGGATTGGTTATGAACATCTCGCATATGTTTCCCTCTTTAGTATATGAGCTACAAATAATTAATGATTTAAAAATGTGAAAGGAGTCCAGTGTTCGAACTCCAACCCTTACACAATATTGTTCTTGCAGCTGCTAACTGAATTGTGTCATCATTTTAATTTATATGATATTTCTTTGGTGGTGGTCGGGGTTTGAACCTTAGACCTTGCTTATATTATGCATTGTCTCTACCAACTGAGTTAAGCTCACGATGACAATTTATATGATATTAAAATGACATGAAATTGGCTTAACAACAAGAATAATATATATTTTCTCAAAATAAAAAACATGAAAAATATAATATGTCCTAATAAGAAGAAAAAAAATCTATATCCCGTGTTGGATAGTTGTATGCAAAATTAATTTGAAATTTAATTTTACTTTTTATTTATCAAAGCAAGAAAAATTAAAATGCAAAGCACGAGGAGGCCTGAACCTTTTTTTTTTTTGTGGTGTTCGGAGTTCGAG
>Ga0228711_1004210_pt1 | contig 22213 bp, 19 predicted proteins | sample MedpolnodulmetaG_2_FD_177996 | JGI IMG/M metagenome (GOLD analysis project Ga0228711, IMG submission 177996) | Root nodule microbial communities from Medicago polymorpha collected in Santa Monica, California, United States - brown nodules | ecosystem: Host-associated > Plants > Roots > Nodule...
ATTTTATTTAATAATTTTTTTTTTTTTTTTTTTTTTTATAAATCAAATTCTTAATCATAGACGTAAATAAAGTATATAACTTACAGGAAAACAAAAGTAAAGTTGATTTTGGATTTCAGAATTCCTTCACTATACTATAGACATATAATTATCTTACATGAAGTATCTGCTTCAATCCTACATCTATATGGAAACCAGATACTACCTCCGTCCCTTTTTATAAACAATTTTGAGTGTGAAAAGAGACGTAGTACTACAATTACATTGGAGCAACTAATATAGAAGATATATAGTTTTACAATATAAATGATAAACGTTAAACAAACTCATTCCTAAATCTTTTAGGAAAGCATTTGAAAATCTTCTCTTAATTGGTGCCATAAAATTTGTAGTAATATCAAAGAAAAACCTTGTATACAAAAAAGTTCAAATTTAGCTACATCATTAATAAATAATATGAATGAGGATGACTGATTAGATCAACCAGCTTTACCTGCGGCTCACCATTGATCTTTACATGAGCACCGGCCATCAGAGAAACAGTGAAATCCTGAAGAATCTCTAAGAAAAATATCCCTCTTAGTGACAATGGTTACATATTTCAAGAATGTATGGCAGTCCCCACAAAGAAGGATGTTCTTTACAATCCGAATGGGCTTCCCTGACTTTGTCATCAATAATCCATAAGTTGCTGCTAGTTTTGAACTGTGATTGAATAGAAATTTTTTCTTTTGATGCTCCTCCACTTCATGGAGAACAAAGCTCGTATCAGGTTCATATCCAAGTTTTAGGCACTCTAAAATTAGAATCTCCAACCCCCTATATATATCTTTGTCTTGCGGATGAGATCTATCTCTTGCATAAAATGAATGCATTTTCTTCTGACAAATGATCCAACTTTGAGCCGGGTGTTTGCGAAATCCCTTTTCTCTCATATTTTCCCTAGTCATCTCAGAGCAATCCCATCTCCCAGAAGATGAATACAAATTTGAAACAAGTATATAAGTTGATGGATCTTTAGGTTCCAGGGCAAGAATACTCTTGGCAGCCAATTTTCCAATCGTTGTATTCTGATGGAGTCTGCAACCATCAAGCAAAGCACGCCAAACAAAAGAACAAGGCTTAAAAGGCATCTTATTGATAGTTTCAAGTGCCTCTTCCAAAAGACCCCAATGACCCAAAACACTGATGAAGGATGAATAATGCTGAGATGTTGGCTCAATGTGATGAACATTTCTCATTGAATTGAACAAACTAACGCAGTCATCGGCCAAATTCAAGTCAGTTTGCTTGTAGGCCGAAATTATCAAAACAAATGTAACTTCATCAGGCTTTATACCCTCTTCCTGCATTTTCAACCATATTTCCAATGCTCTATCGCCCTGTCTGTGCATAAGATATCCAGAAATCAAAGTATTCCATGAAACTATATCGGTAGTGGACATGCCACTGAACATCTTAATTGCATCGTCTACATTCCCACATTTAAAATACATACCAACAACAACATTTCCAACTTGCACATTAGAATGAAAGCCAAATTTAAGAGCTTGACAATGGATTTGCTTACCCATATCATGATAGCCGACGGTTCCACAAAGACTAAGCATTGAAGTTAATGCAACTTCATCCATAATCAATTTTCCTTCAGAATGACCAAGATGGAAAAGAGAAAACGCCTCATGTGGTTGCACGTTTCTAGCATAGCCACACACCATGGAAGTCCAAGCCACACTGCTAACTTCCTCCAATTCTTCCCACATCTTTTCAGCATCCACCATCCTCGCACACCTTGTGTACATGTCAAGCAAAGCTCCTTCAACACAAACATTTGATCCAAACCCAAACTTGATTGCAAATCCATGCATTTGCTTGCTGACCCTATAATCAGCAAGCAAACTACAAGCATTAATCCCACTACTCAAAGAGAAATCCATTAACTCTACACCCTCCTCCACCATTTTGATAAACAATTCCACGGCCTTTAAACCCTCCCCATTTTGACAAAACCCAGACAAAAGAGCATTATAAGTCACACAATTTTTCTCCGGCATCTCATCAAATATCTTCAAACCCAAATCCACAAAACCAAATTCCATATACGCTGTCACCATCTCCGTCCAAGTTATAACATCTCTCACACTCATCCTCTCAAACAAACAAACCACATCATCAATACTTCCACAACTCATATAATAACCAATAAGAGCATTTCCAACATTCAATTCATCCTCCAAACCAACCTTAACAGCATGCGCATGCACTTGTTTCCCTTCCATGAACAAACCACTCGCAGCACATGCAGTCAAAAGCGTTGACAGAGTAAAATAATCAACTTTCAAACCATCAATCACCAGCATATCACAAAACAATCGAAACACATCATCATACATAAACTCCTGAACCAGACAAGACATTGCAGTGTTCCACGATGCAATATCCCTTTCAGGCATTTCATCAAACACCTTGAATGCATTTTTATAAAAGCCACATTTTGAATAATAAGACATAAGCGCGTTGGAGACAAAAACAGATTTCAAATATCCAGTTTTGATAACAGCAGCGTGTAACTGAACACCAAGTTGGTGGTTGAGGATTCGGGAGCAAGCAGTTAAAACTGCGACGTAAGTGTAGTCGTTTGGACGAAGAGATGAAACTGTTATCATGTGAAGGAAGAGGAAAAGGGACTGTTTTTCGCGGTTTGATTTGGAGAAAGCGGAGATGAGTACGGAGTAAGAAACGACGTTGGGGGGAGATTGAGAGAGCAAGAGACGGTGGGCGTAGGAGAAGAGACGGAGGTTGATGTAAGTTGAAATGAGAGCGATGGAGTGATGATGAATATCATCGTTTTTGAGGAGGGTAGAGTGGATTGATTTGGCGAGGTTGGGGTTTTTGTTGTGAGAAGAGAGGCGGAGGAAGGAGAAGAAAAAGGAGGGGTGTGGAGTGGAAATTGGAAGTGGGAGAGAATGAAGGGGATGACAGTGGGTTTTTGTGTGTGGTTTATTTGGTTTGAAGTTGAAGTGGTGACGGTGTTGGTGGAGAGAGGAGAAGGAGAAAGTTGAATTGGGTTGGAGTTGGAGGAGTGCCTCCATTTTTCCATGTATTCTGTTTTCAACTGCATTTCTATTTGGCGCTAGAGATAGAAGAGATATAGTACCGTTCAACTTTTGACAGACTAAAACTAATTTAAGACTAATTTAAAAGTGACTTACAAATATAAAGATGAGGTGGCATGGGGTAGTGTAGTTTTCCTCCACCATGAGAAAGTTGATTTTTAACCAATAGATCAAACAAGAAATATGGTATTATCTTAGTCACTCAGTACTAGATTTTTTTCCACACTTTCTTCCACCATCATTTTCTCTCTTCCCCATCTCTCATCATACCGGTCTCTCACCACCACCACCACCTTCATCATTTCCCCAAATCTTTACATCTTTTCTTTTCATATTCATCCATCGCCGTCAAAAAAAACAGTGAGATTTACATTAAAAAAATACAAATCGCACTTACCACTTCCATTTCTATATAGTATAGCATCAAATCACAATTCACAAAATAACCTTTGTTATATTATCATTATTTTAAAATCATACAATAATCATAGAGCAAAGGTGCTTATTAGTGACTAAGATACTACCATTCCATTGGTTTCTCATTCCCATTTCAGATTTGCATTTTCTAAATTTTTTGGGTTGTGTTTGAATGAGAAACCTAGAAATTTAAAAAAATAGGTTCATATATGCTTTCAGTTTAATCATTGCTTTTTAATTAATTTCAAACAAGAAATAATTGTATCTTTGAAAATGAAGCTACAAGAAATAAGAAAGTTAAAACAATTGATGCCTCTTATTTTGTTTTTAATTTGGTTAATTATTATTTTTTGGATTGTGTTTTAATTTTACTTTCTGGGTGTTTTAAGAACATTGAGAATGGAGTCAGCGGTGGTAGAATAGATAGATTTTGAGAGATTGTTGTTGTTGGTGGTGGGTGAGTGAATAGAGACATGGAGGGGGAGAAAGATAATGTAAAAAAGATTTGGTGTTGAGTGAGTATGATGAGACCATGTTCCTTGTTTGATCTAACGGTAAAAAAACAACTTTTCCATATTGGGAAAAACTTCACTGCTCCATCCTAAATGCCACCCAAAGATGAATGTCGTGGTTTACTAAACTTTTATTTTCCTTACACATGTCATGGATGAAAGTCAAAAGTCATTCTTAGACCATGTTTTCAACAACAATAATAGAAATTTTAGTTTTTAATAATTAATTAAAAAATTTTATGAAAGAAAAAGAAAAAACATAAAACTAACTTTTCCTTCCTTGTTCTTTCCTTGTTCTAAATAAATCAAACTTATTTAGTAGTTGCGATAAAGAGAGTAGAACAGAATTTTGGGTGAGGAAAAAGGTAAATCGCGAGAAGATTCGAAAAAGTTGGATTAATTTAACAGAGCGAAGTTAAGTTAATGCATTTTCCATGGATGCACCTCGTAAACACCAGGTACTCTCTTCCTTCTTACCTATCAAATCATCAATTTCAATATAGATTATTACTATTAGTTATGATAATTGAAATTGTTGTTGTTGTTCACTTGATTTAGGTATCGTTGAGAGGAGCGAGTGCGAAGGAGATAACCCGAGACGATCTTCTTCAGAAAGTCTCAAGAGAAAGAGAGCTTCGCAATTATGCTAAACGTGCTGCTTCTGCTGCTCTCTTCATTCAGGTTTTAAGATTCAACTTGCTATCTCCTTATTTACATGCTAAGTAAGAAGCATATATTAGATAGGAAATAGGAAATGAAAACATAGATGCAACTTGAAAATGCCGATATTGTTAGGCTAAACACCTTCACCTCAGTTTCAACCCGATTTTGTATGTGTGTGTTTCAGCGCCGATTGTCATTTCGTCTACACACCCAAAAAAGGGTATCCAATGTCGGTGTAAACTAGTTTTACACTGACATCCGATGAGAATTCAGTATTGTGAAGTTATTTTTAAAAATGCGGTTACATAGTAGACTTATTTGGCAGTATGATAACTGATAAGTTCTCATGTGATGTCGGTGGAAACTAATTCCATCAACAATGCATCATTTTAAACTAAATTGATTAATATCAAAATACAAATCTTAACGTTTAAGCAAAAATAAATACTATAAAAGTTACGATAAGTCCTTGAGACACAATGAAATAGTATTATTTATTTTTATTTAGAGCTAGTTCGAATAAACTTTTCAACCTGTATTTATTGGAAAATGTAAGTTGAAACGGTCTTGTTGTACTGACTATGAGTCTTCTAAGTAATAGCTTATTGCATAAGTTAAAAACATCTTGTTTGTGTGTATCTTTTGATCTTGTATTGGCATTCATTTTCACCGCATGTTGTATCAAAATGAAGAAATGACAATTTTTTCTTAATGTTGAAAGAGAGTATGGAGGCGCTTCAAGGTTACAAAGATGGTTGCTCTGCATCTTCAGCAGGAGTGGGAGACATCAGTGAGTTGCTATACCGGGGTGATGACGGCAAATTGGATTTCAAACAATTTGTTGAGGCCATTTCTGTTCTTTGTCACCCGTTTCTCAAATCACTATCAGAAGGTCCATAGCAAGAAAATAAACTCTATGAAGATTTGCTTTACAATCTTGTTGGAGAGCCTGAACTCTTCTGGTATATTCCCTTATTTTGATATTCTTTTATTGGACTTCAAGTTAGTGTTCCAATCATGTTTCTCATTTTAATGTGATGGCTTACATGAAGTTATGAATGTCAAGATACTTTCTATTTCTTTGTTTTTCATAGCTTTTACAATTTTATGGACCTATTTTCATTTTTTTTGTTGACATACATACTTTAATATATTTTTAATGGATCTATTCTTTTCTTTGTCTAGATTCAGAGCGGAACTTTTGCTTTTTGGCAATTGGTACAACCGAAGATAGAAGAATTTGGAGTTACCAGGCACAGCGACTTTCTTCTCTTGGTTTTTCGATTCTTTCAGAGTATAGTGAATGCAATTCAGGGGCTCAAGATATTATTGTTGTTACATCTCTAGCAATGCGTATTCTTGTAATGTTGACTGATCTAAAAGGATGGAAAGGCATTACAGATGACAACTGCTTAGATGCAGATTTAGCCGTGAAAGGTTTAGTTGAGTTCATTGGGAGTAATAAAAGTGGTAGTTATGTTTCTATTGCGAAATATATTACTGCATTGGATAAGTATTCTTCCAAAACGAAAGCTATCACCCAGGCCGATGAGAAATTTTTTATTACTGCAAGTGCAATAACTTTAGCTGTGCGGCCATTTTATCTGACAAACTTAGATGGGGAAAGACCTGCTATGCTGAATGTCAATCATGCTGCTAAGCAATATGTTGTATATCTAATGACTATTCCTTGGTTTGTGCAACATGTCCCACATGTTCTTCTACCTGCTTTAAAGCACAAATCGATTTTGTTCACATGTTTTCAGGCACTACTGGTAAGCATATTTAAAGCAGAACAATTTCACTTGCAAAATTATTGACCGTGTCTTTAGTTGTAATGAGGACTTGTTCTCTTTTATTGTTTTTATTCGTTATGAAATATTTCAATCTTATATTTTGATGTCACTTATGGATCATGCATATGTAACCCATGTGTTTGTGTATAATTAAATGAAAGCAGTTCCATCTTTTGACTTGTTGAGTTGATTATTCATGATTGTGCATGCACATTTTACTTCTATATTCTTATGTAATTTGTTTGTTATTGTGGTTTTAAGTTTGCTACATCAATGATGGACCTTTGTTGTTTAATAACTAAGTTTTGTATTTGTTAGTATCTGTCTTTTACTGGTATGATACTGCAAATGGTTCTAATATTTTTTTAATCTGCTGTCTGATTATATTTTCTGTATTTATATGTAGGAATACTCTCTCTCTCTCTCTCTCTCTCTCTCTCACACACACACACACACACACACTACTTAAACTGAAAAAACTCAAGGCTTTTTAATTTGAATATGTAATGGTTCTTTACTTATTTTCTCCTCTATCCGTAAAAGATATAAAACAATGGCTCAAAGGTGAATTTCATTCTTATTTTTTTGGTAAAGGGAAGCCTCTCTCTGAAGTATTAAGATGCTGCCATCGTATCCGTCTAGAGTTAATGAGATCATAGATTTGTATAACTTCATAGGTTATGCTTTATGATTCAAACATATCAGAACTGATCAAACTCTGACAGGTGATGACAGATTTTGAAAGAGGATGTTTTAACGGAGATGTCGGATTTGGTTAAGTCAGAAATTCTTGTCTCTTTCAAGGCTATTCCACCAGTTGGTTGGTCTCTCGCGAACTTTATATGTCTAGCAACAGGGAATGAAAATGACTCTGTAGACTCTGGATCCTTCAATCAAGGTTTAGACCGTGCATTGTATGTCCATGTTATTGTCACTCTAGCAGAAAGCCTACTGGCTTGTCTTGATAATATTGAATGGCTCAAAGAGAAGAACTCTCTCCAAACTGATACTGAAAGTTCAACCCATGAGTCGATAGTAATGTCATACATGGATCAATTTAGGCCTGTCTGTCAGCAATGGCATCTCACCAATCTTTTGTCATCAGTGAATAGAGATGCCACTAAAAAGGTCGATACTTCGATCTCAAACAGTCTGGAGTATTTGCAGAAGCTAGATCTGTGCGATGTTGCACTTTTCTATTCTAGCTTACTTAGAATATTTTCAGCCTTGAGTCCAGTACGTGGATCATTACCAGTTCTTAACATGCTATCATTTACTCCTGGATTTCTTGTGAGATTGTGGGGTGAACTCGAGGATTCATTTTTCTCTGGAGACAAACATATGTCGGATAATCACACAAGTGAAAATGGAAAACTTAAAGCTTTTGAGAAGATTCCAAAAATGGCAAGTAAAGATGGGGCCAGTAAGTGGGTCAGTGTACTTCATAAATTTACAGGTAAGTCACAAACTGCAACAGACCGCACAGATCCAATTGGCAGTCACTCTGCACCAAGCAGAGTCAATTTAGATCTTTCAGATGCATGGGACATAGAACCTATGAGGCATGGCCCACAAGGCATTCCAAAAAGTATGTTTGCTATGCTTCATCTTTTCTGTGCGGCCTATTCTCACCTGCTTTTGGTTCTTGATGACATAGAGTTTTACGAGAAACAGGTAGCGGCTTGGTTTCTTCTTTTCCTAGTCTTTTTATGAATTAGTTCACATTTTAAGAAACTTACTTTTCTAAAGAATTTGATAACATTGTTAGGTTCCATTCAAGTTAGAGCAGCAACGAAGAATTGCATCAATGCTCAATACCCTAGTATATAATGGCTTGTCCCATGTTAATGGTCATCATAATAGGCCCCTCATGGATTGTGCCGTCAGATGCTTACAATTAATGTATGAAAGGGATTGCAGACACCCATTTTGTCCTCCTGATTTGTGGCTTTCTCCTGCTAGAAAAAGCCGGCCACCAGTTGCAGTTGCTGCTAGAACTCATGAAATTTATTCGGCCAACCTGAGATCTGATGATTCATCATCTTCCCTGAGTCTAGGCTCTGTTATAACCATGACTCCCCATGTTTTCCCATTTGAAGAGAGGTAACTACTTGCTCTTTCACTGTGGCCATTATGAGGCATCTTGCTTGTCATAAATTCTGTTTTATTCAGTTCTGCTTTCTGTATTTAATATCCATTTGACATTTCCATTGTCCCCTCAACTGAACATTTAGAAGGATAAAACATAAGGAAAAAGAGCTAATGACCAGGGGTGAAGCCCGATTGAATTGTTTTCTTTAGTTTTCTCATGCTATTAAGAGTTATAAAAAGAACTTAATCTTAATTTTCTTTTTTGGTGGTGTTAATTTTCCTATTTGGGCAAAACTTTTCACGGGTTTCTTCACTGTGTAATATTTTGTCTGTTCTTTCTTCTATTGGTGGGTTAAATTGAGAATTGATAATACTATGATCAACTTAGAAGATTGCCGTTAGTATGTCCTTTTCATTTTTCGAACTATCTTTGTATGTGCATGGAGAATCACCTGGGGAATACTATTAGTTGTGTATCTTGTGAAATACCGGTGAATATTTCATATATTTGATTACAAGAGTAGTAGTTTCATTTATTTATCCATGATATGCTATATGTTGATCATTATGAAATCTTAAATGAAGCAAAGCAACAAGAGTAAACTTTGTAAGGGAGAAAGATTGTCAATGAGAGTATTCATTAATGTAATTGAGTTGGATTATATTTTTCATTGTGGGAGTAGAGGGAAAGGGATATTTGATTGCAATATGTCATCAAAATCATATTCATTTGTTTTCAATGTAACACATAATCGTCTCTGATTGAAAGTATTTAATCACTTGGTTTACTGCATAAATAGAGTTGAGATGTTTCGTGAATTCATCAAAATGGATAAAGCTTCACGCAAAATGGCTGGTGAAATTTCTGAACCTGGTTCACGAGCCATTGAGATTGTAGTACGTCGGGGTCATATTGTTGAAGATGGATTTCGACAATTAAATTCGCTTGGGTCAAAGCTGAAGTCTTCCATCCATGTATCATTTGTCAGTGAATGTGGCCTTACGGAGGCTGGTCTGGACTATGGTGGATTATCGAAAGAATTTTTGACTGACATATCAAAAGAAGCATTTTCCCCTGAGTAAGTTTGAGACGTCATTTTGTATTTTCTTGCTTTTATTTCATGGTTATTTCCTCTTCCAGTGGCGACTTTTTTAGCTGAAATTTTTTCCTTTTGCTCTAGATACGGCCTTTTTTCACAAACCTCAACTTCAGACAGCCTCCTAATTCCAAATGCATCCGCAAGATTTTTGGACAATGGTCTTCAGATGATTGAGTTCCTTGGAAGAGTAGTTGGTAAGGCTCTTTATGAAGGAATATTACTTGATTACTCTTTCTCGCATGTTTTTGTACAAAAGCTATTGGGACGGTATAGCTTTCTTGATGAATTATCAACACTTGATCCAGAGCTATACAGGAGCCTTATGTATGTGAAGGTAAATCCTAAGAGACATATCCATGCTGTTGCTTATCTTATAAATCCTTTGTCAAAATTAATCAGGACCATACATCTTCAATTTATCACCTTGCTTTATGCTAGGATTAATGTTTTTAAAATTTTACATGGTTTGGTGCTGTTTCTCGACCTACAATGTTTGTCCTTCTATAGTTGAGCTTGGTCCATGTGCAATCCTTCTAAAGACAAATGTTTATGTACATGAATTTTTTAGAAGAGCTAATGTCTTGGTGTGTGGTAGCTGGATGTTAGACACAGTATTGTTCATGAAAACCTTAAAAATTAAATAATTAACAAGATTCAATTTGCATTTGGTATGTTAGGTTTGATTTTAGGATTGGGATTTTTCTTTCCTCAAGTACTGGTCTTTATCACATTTTTAATTTAATTTTCCCATGTTTGACTTGGGTGGTTACTGTATGTCTGTTCATGCAATTTAACATTTTACTGGAAGGTTCACATACTCATTCATGCAGAATTATGATGGTGATGTCAAGGAGCTCTCTCTTGATTTCACTGTTACTGAAGAATCATTTGGCAAAAGGCATGTGGTTGAGCTCAAGTCTGGTGGCAAAGATATTTCTGTGACAAATGAAAACAAGATGCAGTACATACATGCAATGGCAGACTACAAACTCAACCAACAGGTTTTATAATCATTGACTGTAGTCTAATGCAATTGACTTCTGTACTGTATTAACTGTTGCATCATGGGTATATATGTAACAATGTTTAAATTGCAGATATTACTCTTTTCAAATGCATTTTATAGAGGGCTAACTGATCTTATCTCTCCATCCTGGTTGAAATTATTCAATGCTAGTGAGTTTAATCAGGTATCTTCTTTCCTAAGTGTGTTTAAAAGGTTTTCTTTGTGAGTTGAATATTTCCTCTTCTCTCTTGCACAAAGTGCAACAGAGCATTTCTGTAACAGAATTCTACATTTACTAAAATTATGCGCTGTATAAGAGAAACATGTCTGAATCAAGAGGCAGTTGCTCACTCATTCACTGTGATCAACTTGTGACAACTTATACTGAAAATTTTATCTGTTGAGTTCACTTTCTACTGCATGATTTCTGAGATATTCAAGAATGCAGTTGCTTTCAGGTGGCAATTACGATATTGACATTGATGATTTTAAAAGTAACACGCGATACACTGGTGGTTACAGTGAGGGGAGCCGGACAATCAAAATCTTTTGGGAGGTATTGGAACCTCAATACTGCACATACACACACGTAGCAATCCCAGTCAATTATCTATGCATAAAAAATTATTTAAACTGATGTAATATTGTGTACTGCCCTTGTTATGTGCAAAGTGCAAACCCCTCAGTTGTGCATGGTTGGCATATGACTTGTATCTAGCAGGATTTGCAGATTTGATTTTTTTTCTGAGTTATTGAGCCTCAATCAAAATCTTTTGGGACGTATTGGAACCTCAATACTAAACATACACACACATAGCAATCCTAGTCCATTATCTATATATAACAAATTATTTAAACTGATGTAATATTGTGTGTACTGCCCTTGTTATGTGCAAACCCCTCAGTTGTGCATGTTTGGCATATGACTTGTATCTAGCACGATTTGCAGATTTGATTTTTTCATGTTGAGTTATTGAGCCTCAATCAAAATCTTTTAGGTTGTATTGGAACCTCAATACTAAACATACACACACATAACAATCCCAATCCATTATCTATGCATAGCAAATTATTTAAACTGATGTAATATTGTGTTTACTTCCCTTTTTATATGCAAACTTGTCAGTTGTGTACATGTGTGACTCATATCTAGCCCGATTTGCAGATTTGCAGATGTAATATTGTTAGGGAGAATTGATGATTTTTTTTCCCTCTTTTTTGTTATTTTCAATTTATTTCCATATGCTGGACTTGTACAATAATGAATTATTTTTTTATTTTGCTTGTGATTTAAAGTGTATGCTTATAAATGTTTTTAAAATAGTAATTTGATAGACTTCAAAAATATTAAAAAAATCATCAATGCAAAAAAAATTAAGCTATAAATGAGCTAAGCTTGAGTTTCATCCTTTTCTAACAAGTCAAGCTCAAATTTAGTTAGGGTTGTTTAATTAGTTGAGTCAAGCTTGAGTAACCTATATTTTTCATAAGCCAAACTTAAGATTCAAGTATTTGGCTCGGTTCGCTTGCACCCCTGCTAACAATAAGATCAGGGAACCCTAGTGCATTACCTCCCCTCCCAGATGAGGGTAGACAGTTTTTTCATGTTAAACCAAAACAATCAAGTCAAATTTGATACAGTTTGTTCTTCCATAATTTAACAGCACAGATGATGGCTACACACTATGTCGTAGATTCTTATCAAAATAAAGGCACTGGATAGAGTCAATGTTGTTTCTTTATATTTCCTGTTGTTTGAGATTGGTGGCTTAAAAATAAGTTAATCATTTAATTAATGTATCAGGGATTTCCCACGTTTTCTCTCCCTCCCTCCCCAAGCAGGGGTTTGTTGGTTTGGTGAATTGCAGTTTCTTACACTCTCTAAAACATGCTTATTTGCTTTGTTAAAAAAAAAAATGCTTATTTGCTGTAGAATGTGACTTTTGACTGTTATTTTCAACCTCATGAATTATATTGAAGAATTTACGCATGCCATATCTGCAGATACCAATTTTACGACATCAATATTTATTTTGTGCTTCATGTCAACTGTTTACAGGTGATTAAAGGCTTCGAACCAAAAGAGCGTTGCATGCTTCTTAAATTTGTTACCAGTTGTTCTCGTGGTCCACTACTTGGGTTCAAATACTTACAGCCACCTTTTACCATCCACAAGGTATGATCTTGATTTTCTATGTGTGATAGGCTTTCAAGATCATTTATGCCAGCACCTCTATTATCCCATTTGCTTTGTTTATTGTAATGAAATAAGACATGGTTTGCAATTTTTTGACTGAAGTGGTCTGTTTAGCATAACAATAGTGTTAATAATCAGAGCATTCAAACTCTTCTAATAAATGTTTAGTGATTTAGCTGCTTGCTATGAACTGTAAGAGTTATCCACCTACCCAATGGGCAATGGAAATTTTCAGTACTACAAAAATCCCATAATATTGTTCATTTTTTGGGGACCATGATACATCCATGTTTTCACATTCTATGCATGCAACCAAATATTTATACTTTATGGTGCTGGAAAGATAATTTTAGAAAGTCCATAGATGTTTTCTCTGAGATACTAATAAATTATGCGATGGGAAATATAGGAAAGGAACACCTTGGTTCGAATACAGTAATACCTAGTAAGATGAAATGTCGAGTTCTGTTTTACATGGAGGAATCACCTTCAAAGAGGTCAAAAGTTTTGTTTTTATCTTTCAGAGAAGGGGTTCTTTGTGAATTTTCCAGTCAAGCGGCTTAGATTTTCAGCATCACCAACACCAAATAGGGCTTCCTTAAGTACTATATTTTGCAATGTAAAATAAGAACTATATTTTACTTCTTGGATGGGGTATTCTTTTTCAAAAGTTATTTCGACATTTTTTTAAGGATGTAGTAACTAGTAATCCATTAAAGGGAAGAAAATGCTAGACATTTGTGTGTGGCACTTTTAGCCAGCTTTAGTTTTCTAGAATTTCTGCTTTCCTCTTACTCTCATTTTTCCTTTCCTTTAAAATATCATAGATCTCATAATGGAAATAAAATATTCCCCAAAATATTGCATTTTTTTAGTGAATACTAAAATATCTTGATTTCATTGTATATTATCACCTGGGTCTATTTGTTTACCTAGGTTGCATGTGATGTCCCTCTTTGGGCGACAATTGGAGGACAAGATGTAGAGCGGCTTCCATCAGCTTCAACTTGCTACAATACCCTAAAGGTACTACTATAGTAGAAGTAGAACACATACCATATAATTTACAAGGCATTTAGCACGATAGATTCCTATACTCCTTTTTTTTTTGTTGTTTTAATCTACGAATAAGGTATTTGGGATTTGCAATGAGATATTGGAAAGCAAGATTATACATCAGCTATTATGAGTTAGATGTTTAGAACACGGGGATCTTGAAATTTATGATCTCATAATAAAAAAATGTCATTTAGATAGGCTTGGAAAATATGTATGGACTTTTGGATGTCCACTTACCAAACACAGCCATTTGGTGATTTAAACTTTAAAGTCATTCAGACAAAAGTGTTGGTTCTTTTAGACAATCCCTTGCCATACATTTGAATTGCTTACGCTTTTATTTTCCTCCTCTCAATCATTACAGCTTCCCACATACAAACGGCCAGGCACTTTGAGAGCAAAGCTTTTGTATGCTATCAGTTCAAATGCCGGATTTGAACTTTCTTGATTTGCTTCAGGTGGTCAGTATTCTTTCGTTGAATTATATAATAAAATCACACTAATTTCTGTTGCATCTACTTGGAAAATCATGCTCAGCTAGATTAGGACATGTTTGCTTCTGTTCATCTGCTCTTGGTTTGGGATTGGTTGTATTTTGGTTGTGCTCATTATAGTGTTAAAGATGTGAATAAAATTCTTATATCTTACTTCAATCAATCAAAAAGCCATTGGGAAGCGAGGAGTTAATATTGGCAATTCTGAAAGGACTACTATTTCATTTAAAAGCAACGGAATAAGAGGAGGGATTGTTTTCAGAGTAAGGTCGTAGAGATATATAATAATCTCTGACAGGAAATTCGAAACCCAAAGACCTGATTCTGGAATGAGTTGTCTCTTATTTGGCTTGTTTCTTAATTGTCCTCTAAAATGAAATGCTAGTCTCTTATTTGGACTATAAAACAGTACATGCCAAATACACACAACAAAATCGAATGAGCATGTGAAGGGTTATTTTTACTCATCCATATATGATTGTATTTAATTCACACGTTCGTCATACTCTTACCTGATATATCTTTATGTGTCTGACATATGATTTGCATATATTTCAATGCTGCTGTTGGTCTAACAAATCACATGCAATCTTTTGCAGTTCAGTTCTAATTCAAGGAATTTGAGAATAGTCTATTTGTTCGCGCCACTTTTATGTGTCTGTTTTCTGGCACATACATTTGGTAGTAGGACAGGCCATCATATCCCAAAGAGGCTACTAGGTAGTACATATTACCGCAAGTTTAGACCAGGGACTGTTTCTGCAAATGGCTAGGTACATATTACCCAAAGAAAATGACATCCTGGTTTAGTTTGGAAAGAAATTGGTTGCTTCCAGAGCCAAACAGAGTAACGGCTAGGTGCAAACAGCCAGTTGGTGCGATGGTTGTTACTCCAAAAATTTCCATTACCCAGTGCATGTAGATTCTGTTGTATTTGTTCATTTTGGAAACTATTTATTTTAAGCATGTGTGTAAAATGCAAATAATGATCATTGTGCCGTTAAAATAACTGGTTTATTTGTTTTCAAAACTAGATCTAGAATGGCACATGTAAGTCGGGCTCAGCTGAAAGCATTCATATACTCTACTATTTTTTTCTTATACACAACATTTTTTAGTTTTTATTTGAAATGTAGTATCTTTGTTTGTCTTTGTTGTTTTGTTTTTAATCACTGTAATATTTGTTTATAGTGGTTTTAGTCCATGCGATGTTGTTGATAGTTATAAGGCTTAATTGCACTTTTATCCTCAAGTTTTACAATTGTGATTTTGGCCCCCCAAGTTTAAAATGTGCAATTTTGACCCCTCAAGTTTACCATCGAGAACTGCTGCCATCGCTAGTTTGCTAGTGATCCGTCAACACGTCCGGTGTTGTTTGGTCGGTGTATCGGTGTAATAGACACCATTTTTGTTTCTTCATTATCTTCACCTCCCTTCCCTTGTTGAACCTTTTTTGTCATGGGAAACTCGCTTTTGTTGGTTGTTGTGTTTGTCGTCGGTCGTATGAACTGTGTGGTGGTGAGCCACCACCCATACCTCTCTTCTAGTGTTAGTCTAGATCTGACTTATGTGTTTGTTTTTTGGTCATATTTTGCAGTAATTTTGTACTTTACCTTGACAGTGGGTAGTTTTCTATACATGGTGTAATCACAAGCTTTTTAGATCTTAATGGATGAAATATCTAGTTATTTGACCCGAAAAAATAAAGTTTACCCTCTATTTGATTTACTACCTCTCACTTATGTTTTGAACAAACTTTGATTTTTTATTTTTATTTTTTCTACAAATGTCATGTTCTAATTGGATGTAAAGCAGCCCTTTGCAATATGACTGTCATGAGGCATTGCACCAAGTTGATCCTCACAATGGGTTCTGAAACCCCCTTCTCTCAAACAAGCCGTTCTAGTCTCCAAACGGTTTTTCAAACTAGTTGAATCTCGGTAGGAGGCCAATTTTGTTGAGCCAAATCAAGGAACAATTAATTGATCACGCATCCTCTAAGAAAAATGGAGTGTTGATCTTAGTTCTATGCATAAATACTCCACTAACATGGTCTAATACATGCTGTTTTGTGTTGTAAAACTTCTGCAATTAAGCCTCATTGAAATAATCCAATGAAATTTTTTTGATATAATATTTTTTCTCGCCAAATAGATATTCATACAATAGTAGGCTTAAATTGGAATTCGATGAATCAAATAATTATTGAATGGGTGGGAGCATATCTCTTTCATGGCTATACCCATTCCTGCAAATTGGGTTGTTTAATCATGTTTGTCTTTCTTGGTTTTATTCTTCATTTCTTCCGCTAAAAATTGTATTTTAGGGGGAAAGTAACAATGGCGTGGATACTTCCTCAAAAAAAAAAAAAAAAGCAATGGTGTAGATACAGATTTCTTTTGTGATCCTGTCAAAAAAGTAAAATAAAAAATCTCTTGCTATCCTTTTGGTATTATTTACCGCACTAGAAACACTTTATTTTCAACATTTTCTTTGATACTCATTCGTAAAATTAATATTGGTCTTACATCTTGAAAACGAATCCCACATAAAATGATATGACTCATAAATTCTATTCAATAAATGTGTGAGGGTTAATTCTCTTTATTTAATGGGAAATGCTAACCGGTGCCCCGGAGCACTAGTTAAGGATACTAAAAAAGAAATTATATAATAGTTAATACATTGAAATTGTGTAATTAATTTATAATAAGTCAAAAACAGTTTCCTTTTATGACCCTTAAAAATATTATTGCCAATTTGCGATAACCGATTAAAAATATTATTGACAAAACCAATTAATGTTTTATCACTTTTTATTGAGGGGTTTTATTATTTTTTGTTGATGTGAACTGGGTATCAATTAACATTAATATTTTAAGTTAAGCAGTATCGTAATGGATGCCAAAACAAAATTTTCATTCAAAATACCAAACACTATTGCATACTTAATTCATACTCAGAACCTTTGATTAATAGGGAAGAAATAATTCATCGTATCATCCACGTACTATTGGATAATTTTATCAAATTTTAAAAAGGATAAATGAGTATAAAGTATTTTAGGAATATCTAGATAGTAAGACATTTATTAGACTTTATACATTTCTCAAAACAAGTAATTTGATTTGAATAGTTTTTTTGGTCAATGATTTGAATAAATTTATATATAAAGTTGCATAAAACAATGTACATATAAAAAAAATGTACATATAAGTTTTGTAACCATTTTTACAATTATATATGAAAAAACTATTAATGCAGTAGATATTATTCCTTTTAATAAAGTATTTAATAATTTTCTGATAACAAGATTTGTTTAAATCGTCTAAAGTAGGAATACTTTTAATTTTGACAGGTAAAATATTGATTACTTGAGTATGAACAAAATCCTAATTTAGAGAGTGGCTGTGGAAGATAAATAATTAAATGTCGCATTAATAAACGACAGTGGCAAATATTGTAATTAAATAAAGAAATGAGGTCAATTTCACAAGTCAAGAACTATATAACGATCCCCCGCAATCATTGTGACGACACAACAAAACAAAACAAGAATCTTAAACTTTGTTTTCAAAAGAACAAGGCCAAAACAATGTCATTGGTAACAGAGGAAATCAAATCAAAGTCCGAGGTATACCAAGGAGATGAATTGGGTCAGGTGAAATCCAAAGAGCTTCTGAAAGAGATTTCACTTCCCAATGGTCTCTTACCATTGAAAGACATCACTGAAGTTGGTTACAACAGAGAAACAGGTTTTGTTTGGTTGAAACAGAAGAAAAGCATAACACACAAATTTGAAAAGATTGGGAAGCTTGTTTCCTATGCTACTGAAGTGACTGCTTATGTTGAAAATGGTAAGATCAAGAAACTCAATGGTGTCAAAGCCAAAGAGCTTTTGATTTGGCTTAACCTATCTGATATTTATGTTGATGATCCACCAACTGGTAAAATCACTTTCAAAGCTACTTCTGGACTTTCTAGAACTTTTCCTGTTTCTGCTTTTGAAGTTGAGGAAAACAATTCAAATGCTGCTGGTGTCAAAGAGGTGTGAATCAGATATCATCTGCATGCATGGGAAAGAAAGCTCTCCTAGTTATCATTTCTCCTATTAAAATTTCAATTAATAAGTTTGTTGTTGCTTTTGTCGTTTATGTACTCCTTTTTATTTAATTTGTCTTAGTATTACTTTTCTTTACTATTGTCTTGTACTCTTGTCTCTACATTAATTAATAAAAATACCATGCGTACTATTTATATAATTTGTTTTTTGTTCAAGGAATTGTTGTCTCTACATTAATTGGGTTTTCTAAGTTTTTATATTTTATTTAAAAACCTTATTTGACTACCACAAGAAAAAGTGGATATATCTTTCAGTCAAATTAACTTATTTTTCAATCAAATTAACTTCTTTATAAATAAAAAAAAAAGTAAACGATCAAACTCTTGAAGGAAAATACGCAAGAATAAAATGTTATTAATGATCCAACATGTCAAGTTCAATACAAGTATTTTCATCTATCCAATTTTTTCTAGAAAAGGACTAGCTGGTCAACCAGTGAGTTTTTCCGATAAGGTTTTGTTTGAAAGAGAAGAAATGGAGGGTTTCGGGGAAAAAGAAAAGAAAAAGTGGAAGAAAGAAAGAACTTTAGAAAATGAGGGGTTTAAGAGGTTTATTTTTCTTCATCTTACTTTTGGAAACTAAAAAATTGTATTGGAGAATAATTTTGGAGGGTTTATATGTATTATTCCAATTTCATCTATGTAGTTGTAATATTCTGGTTAAATTACACACGTCGTCCTTTAATTTAATTTTAGATAACAATTTTGGGGTCAAACACCCGTACAGGCCACCTCCCTCTATGCCGACCACCATGTTTTCTGAAGCTCCCCTTGTGGTTGAAGTTGACACCGTTCTCAAATGCATTAAATCGTTTCTCAAAGGGACATCTTGTGGTAGAGACGGTCTGCGAGCCCAACACCTATTAGATGCATTGTGTGGAGAAGGTTCAGTTGTGGCTAGAGATCTCTTATGTGCTATCACTTTAGTGGTTAACCTATGGTTAGGAGGAAGATGTCCCTTGAGTTTGGCAGAGTTTGTAGCTTCAGACACCATTGTTAAAGCCTGATGGTGGGATACACCCTATTGTAGTTGGTACTATTTGGAGGCGTCTGGTATCCAAAGTTGCTATGAAAGGAGTTGGTAAAGATATAGTTAAATATCTCAATGACTTTCAGTTTGGTGTGGGGGTTTCAGGTGGGGCGGAGGCCATTTTGCACATTGTCAACATGGTGTTGAACCTGCGATATGGAGATGGTTCCTTGACTATGCTTACAGTAGATTTTTTCGATTGCTTTCAACTTGGTAGACAGGTCGTCACTACTACGTGAGGTGAGATTGAGACGTCGATCTATTTCTTTATGGGTTGAGTTTCTTTATGGACAGGCTGCGAGATTATACCTTGGTGATGGACATATTATGTCTTCTACTGGAGTGCAACAAGGCGACTCATTAGGGCCGCTCCTTTTTGCTCTTGTGTTGCACCCTCTTATTCATCATATTAGAGATAGTTGCAAGCTTCTTCTTCATGCTTGGTACCTTGATGATGAGACTCTTGTAGGGGATTCAGAGGAGGTGGCTAAAGCTCTAGACATCATTCAGGTTTTTAGGCCAGAATTGGGCTTTGAATTTGGCCTTCATGTGATGGTAATAAGCATCGTGGGGGGTTGTTTCCTCCAGATATTGGGAGGCCGACGTTGGGGGTGAAATTGCTCGGAGGGGGTGTTAGCCGAGATAAATGTTTTATTGAGGGGTTAGCCATGAAGAGAGCTTCCAGGGCTGCTGAGTTAATGCATCTTCTTCCTCAGTTATGGGATCCTCGGAGTGAGCTTCTTCTACTTCGATCGTGCATGGGTATTGCCAAACTTTTCTTTGGCTTAAGGATGTGCCAACCGATTCACATGGAGGAGGCGTCTATGTTGTTTGTAAAGAACTGCGTGAAGTGGTTGAGGACATTGTGGTTGGTGAAGGTCTTTTCTTTGGGGACCTTCAATGGATGTTGGCTTCTTTACCTATTAGGTTTGGAGGGTTGGGTTTGTACTCAGGATTAGAGGCTTCCTCGTACGCCTTTGTGGCTTCTAGGGCACAATCTTGGGTGCTACAAGATCATATTTTGAGAGACAGTGGGTTATGTGGCATGGACTCGGATTTTGATAATGCTTTGGATGGTCTTCGTGGTACGATTCCAAATTTTGATGTTAGCAGTTTTACTAGCAAAGACACTGTCCCTCCTAAAACACAACATGTTTTGGTGAGTGCTCTTTTTAGTAAAAGTGTTCAAGATATGGAAGTTAAGTTTGACATGACCACGAGACAGAAGGCAATTTTTGGATGTTTGCAAGCAGCACATGCTCAAGATTTTCTTCTAGCTATCCCAATTGATGGGTTATGTCAGCATATGTCACTAGTGGAGTATCGTACTATCCTTAGATATCACCTTAACATTCCACTATTTCCTATTGATGAGGTGTGCCCTGTTTGTCGTAAGGCGTGCTTGGATACTTTTGGGGAGCATGCCATTCATTATAAGGAGCTTCTCGGGTTTAAGTACATACATGACTTTGTTATGGATGTACTTTTTTATATATTCAGACGGGCGTGAATATCAGTGAAGAAGGAGGCGCATGTGAACTTCCTGACTGACCCACTAGATAGAAGATCAACACTCAGGCCTGCGGATGTGATGGTGTACAGATGGGTAGGTGGAAAACATGTTTGTGTAGACTTGACTGGGTTTCACCACTTGTGGGATTAGGTGTCGGACCTTTTACCGTAGGACAGGCAACTCTAAAAGTTGTGTCAAGCAAAATGGCCAAACATAAGAAAGCGTGTTCTGACAATCACCATGTTTTTATACCATTTGCTTTTGACACTTTTGGTTTCCTAGCACCAGAGGCTGTTGACCTTCTACATAGAGTTCAAAAGGTTATGCGTAGCAATGTTATATCTCCTAAGTCCATGAATGTTGTATTCACGAGGATTGGTTTTGCCAGCCAAAAAGGTCTAGCGGCGCAGCTTGTTGCCTGCTTGTCTTCTATTCAAGGGTAAATAATAATTTTTATATATTATTTCTTCTCTTATTTTTGTCATGTCATTTTTCGTCATTTTGATTTGTCTGCATGTGATTTTTCAAGTATAAAATCTAAAATTTACATGAAAGCATGAGTGAAGAACCATAGATTTGAACATTATGAGCTCACGTCGAAATAAAATCGTAAATTTGAATTTTGAAAACTCATGCAAATTGATTAAAAGAACGAAAATGAGGTGAACAAAAAGATAAATGACAAAATTGTTATATGAAATTAAGTTAAATAACGACGAGGTGTAATTTTGTCAAATATTCTTACAATAAAGAATATGTTAAAACCATTAATTTATTATTCTATACAAATATACTCTTTCAAAAAACGTGAAAGATTTCTCATTTTCTTTTATAGTTCTCATCCCACAAAGTCATTCCATAGTTATGTTTGGTGGCATTTTAGACTATTTACGAATACAAATTATAAGTTACAAGATAATTACATGTGAGATATATATTTTCTGCTTCAGTTCATTTCAGAAAGTGCATAAAGGCAAAACTTGAATTTTTACCGTCACTAATTTTCACCCCACAAAGATCCATACACTAATATATATATATATATATATATATATATATATATATATATATATATATATATTTTATATTTATATATA
>Ga0228711_1004212_pt1 | contig 22210 bp, 9 predicted proteins | sample MedpolnodulmetaG_2_FD_177996 | JGI IMG/M metagenome (GOLD analysis project Ga0228711, IMG submission 177996) | Root nodule microbial communities from Medicago polymorpha collected in Santa Monica, California, United States - brown nodules | ecosystem: Host-associated > Plants > Roots > Nodule...
GAAATCTACATTGCAATTCTCAAGGTTGAAGATGATGTGGGGAAAATATATAGTGTAGGCAGACCATCATAAAATCTATACACCTCCTTAATTTAATGGTCAAGAATAACTTTCTCATGGTGGGAAATAACTCCCCTTTTCCATGCTAAACCCCACCTGAGTTTAGTTGTCAAAGCTAGTAGAAACAAAAATGGTAAAAGATATCAACTTGTTTCGTAGATGTATTTCTTTCATATTTTAAAAAAATTATCTTTTAAACAACTACATAGAGTTTTCTTAAACTGAAATTGTCAAGATCACAATATCTTTTTGACGAATGCTAAAAAGTGTCCCAGAAACAATGATTAAACAATCAAAATAAATAAGTTTTTATTAAAAAGTGATGTAATCATTATTTGATAAAAAATAATGACTTAAATTTTCAAAACAAATTTTTTTTTAGATTCTTTAACCAATACATCGAGAACAGTGGTTAATAAGACCCGGTATCTTTTATCTTAGTTATTTATATTTGGTCCTTGGACAAATATTTTTTATCTTACTTCTTTATATTTGGTGGTCCTAATAAAAAATGGTTAGCCACGGCGGTTTATCCTGCATTTTTTAACCTATTAGTATCCAGAAAATGTAGAATCTATTGTATGTGCACTATAGAGCATATCCAACTTTTTACATAATCTAATTATGGCTCTTTTTGGTCGAGACACTTGTGATTATAATCTAGCAACCCGAACCAATAAATTTTGTTAAGACAGATAATTTCTACACCCTCTTGTTACGTTATAAGTCAAACACAACTTTTTAAATTTATTAAATAATTGATGTATATAATCAATATTATAGTCTACTTACATGAGTTATTCAACATAAGTGTTAATCTTCTAAGATTTAGATGGACCGTATATTTCTTTTAAGAATTTTAACGATATTAAAGACTCAAGTTCGGATTTAAACTCATAACCTTAACTAAGTACCAATAACTCTGCTACTTGTTTTGTAAGAAAATAATATTTTTCAACTCACTTAGGTTGGTTTGGTGGTGTTGGCTTGACACCTTGGAGTGTGCTCCTCCACAAGATATCAAACTCGATTCTCCTCGACGTCAATTTTAGTGGGTTAGTTTAGATTTTTTTAAATAAAAAAAACTCCCTCCAATCCTTGTTATAAGAAAAAAAATCGATTATTTAAATACATTGAATAACTGATGTATTTAATCAATAATAGACCAGATACATCAATTATTCAATAAATTTAAAAGTGAATATTTTCTTATAATAAGGACCGGATAAAGTAATGTGCATGCAAAATAATAAAACTAACATGCATATTTAACATAGAAAAATGCCTAATGGTAAAACCATCGGAAAACATCTAGTAAAAGGGATTACTATCAGTCCACAAGTTTTACGTCAATTGGTAAAACTGTCAAAATTGTTAGATCAAAAGTTATGATTATGGTTCAAACCCCCGTCTCCTTCAGTTGTGTGTGAATTTCTAATGGTTATTGTAATTTTGTCTATCTAACAACAAAAAAGGTTGTGGTGAGGGATTAAGAGATGATACGATTAAGAATGAAAGATTAGTGCAAACATGTTTTTTTTCCGCAAACATGTTAAACTCTCAAATAGTATTATGCATATTTGATTACATGTAAACATAGCATTACAAGACCATACTACACTTATCAAGAAAGTATGTGTGGAGAAGACAATTGTTTCACGTAAAGTAATATTAGAGTGCAATCCAATACAAATTGTGTGAATTATATCGTTTGGATGATAAATTTGAAATTTTATTTGGAAAATTTTCAAAATTTTAATACCACCTAAAACACGAGAATTTGAAATTTATTATTTACTTATATAAAGTGAGTGTAAAAAATTGTTTCTTATTAGATCCTATTTATTTTTTAAACATTTTTCAATCGAACCCTATAATTTTTCATATTATACAAACCGGTTTTCATTAACTTTCAAAATTTGAAAATTGGTCCCATCAATTTTGAAAACTGCAAAATAATCCTTATAAATTAAAAAAATGTAAATTGGTTTCCAAATTTAAAAAATCACTAATTTAATTACTCTATCAAACATGAAAGTGTAGAAATTAAGAGAATTCAATTGAAATTTTTTAATTGTCTAAATTCTAATTTATTTATTTTTGTAATTTTTAATTATCTCATCCAAACATACTCTAAAATAATGCATGAATATCTTCAAAAGGGTATAGAAGTAAATGAAACAAAAGAAGAAAAATATAATTCGTAGAACCATGTATCTGGTCGCAGTAACGTCCTATAGAAGTCTGAGAGAAACATTTAGGCAAGCAACCGTGCATATCTTTGCTGGACCAACTTCTATATGAAGTCTTTGGGATAAGACAACCATGCAGCCACGATTGTATTGCTTTTCAAAATTTTCTCCATCAAAGTGAATGAACCTCTCCACTAAAAGAGTCCACATCATTTCCATTATGCTACTAAAGCTAAAGGATGATGATTTGTCGGGGATATTATAAATGTATATCATGAAATGAATGGAGAATGACGGTTTTGTTTACTAGTACATGCGATGCTACTAGACTAGAATGTAACCAAACAAAGTTACTGAACTATAGGTATGCAAGGGGACAGGGTGGAAACGAGTTTTACTTTCACCGTTTACATCTTCAACTCCTATATATTCACATGTTATCATACTCATATTCAACGAGGATGAGAAATTGAAATTCATCTCCGTCTCCGATATATTTGGGTATCTCCGTTTCATTTTCATTCTCACAATGAATCTTTTTTTTTTAATAAAAAAAAAGTTTTTTCCATTTTGATGGAAATGTTCTAATGCATTATCTAACCATATGTTCACTTTAACATTTCTTTGATCGAATAATTTGATATTTTTTATAACATGGCAAACCTCAATGGATAATAAAGTAAGTTTTTACATTCGGGACGGGTTTGAGATTGGGGTGGGTACATATATACATGTTATTCATCCTGTACCTATGTTTTAAAATTGGGAAAAATCCAAACTTATATTCAAACTCAGTCAAAACAGAAAAAACCCAACAACTTGGAGTGGATTCGGACGGATAACCGCAAGTACAGGTTTCGTCAGGCTTCTATCGTGAAAAAATTGACACGAACCCTCGTCTTGATTTTCCAACGTGTGAGACTGTTATGATAGTTCATCAATCATGAATATATTGAAGTTATAAAATAGTCGTTTTTTATCCTTAAAAAAAAAGTCGATTTTAATAATTTGATGGAACAATGACTCCAACGTAGTTGTTTCCAATGAATAATGTTAGCAAAAATGAATCCAAAAAACAAAATTTTTCCTTAAAAAAAACAAAGATTTTAAAATGAGGATCAAAATTTCATTTTTTGAAAATAATGAGATCAAACATGGATTTAATTTTTTTTCTTTCGAATAAAATATATTGTAGTGTTTTCATTAATTTATAGTGTTTTTAAGTACTACTAAAAGTAGTATTTAATTTTAAGGTTAAATCTATTTTTAGTATCTATAAAATATTTAGTATTTTAGTTTAGTCCTGAAAAACTATCTATTTTTAGTCTCTACCTTTTATAAAAATATGGTGCTTTCTGTAAGTACTAAAAGTATATTGTTTTTAGAACTTTCTTGTCTACTATGAGATTTATCATTCAGTGGACATCAAAATGTCTAATTTTTATATGGATTGAGTTGTCTTCCAAATGAGCGATTTCATAAATCAACTTAGGTTGTTTTCTTGCATGGAGTTATATCACCAACTTTTTCAACATCATGCTCATAATCTTTATAGTCATTTTATAGTTTATCAATTAGTTTTACCATCAATTTAATCGCATACTTCAAATTCAATTCCAAGTTTATCCATTTTTTCAAAGGCAAAATGAAATCATTACTCAAATTAAATAGTGGATAAGGCACAAGAAATGTCATTATCAATTATCTTATCCACCATTTTTTGTTAAGCATTATTTTAATAAATTTGTACACCTCTCACGCTCTCTCTCTTTGCTTCTCTTCAAATGTACCTATCCAACATGCTTGTAAGGTTCATAGAAAAATTGTTTATATTTTAGAAATAAAAAGTAAACAAAGATTATTTGATTGTAAAGTGTAACTTTAAATTTGAATAATTTATATTATATTCTCGACCATAGCGACAACACTATGTGCATTTATTACCGGGACTAAATCTAATATAAAGGTTAGAAATCCTACTAACATATATTGGATCTTTTTTTTTTTGGTAGTGACTAACATATATTGGATCTAGCACAATATATTACTCTCTCCCAATTAATAAATTAATGTTGCAATTTTTGACTTAACAAATTATGCCAATATTTAGTACTTGTGTCTCAAATAAAATTACCTTGAGTGAAAGAAACAATCAACCAAAAAATGGGAAATAGTTCAGTCCTCACCCTCCAACTAAATTTCTACGGTAGAAGGAGGCATATGGATATACCAAAACAGACACCATTTGCACTTAATAATTAGATTTAGATTAACTTTTCTACTAAAACTTTCTTTTTAAGGTATTTCCAACTAAAACTTGTTTCACAAGTATTTGTGTAATTATTCCTACGGTAAGTCTTTAAACTTACATCTATATCTTATTGTTTCAGGTTAGGACTATGAGCAACGATCCACCGAAAAATGAAACCATTGGCATGATAGCTAGATTATACAGCAGACCATTATCTTCTCATATAGTTGTTCTTTCCAAATTCAACGGTTGAATTATCAATATACAGCATAACTCAGAAGACAATTTGCTCGTTAGACATTCACTTCACCCAAAATCTTTGCACATTTGAACTTCTATCACCCATATCCTTCTCTGGATGGTAACCAACATTGTTTACTCAATCGGCTGATGTGACGCTCACACGGGTTCATTTCTCATTAGTTTTATGTTAATTCTATAAACAATTATACACTCTTTAATTGGTTAAAATTTAAGTGAATCTCTGAGAATTTATGTGAGATCTGCATATACTAATGGGATAGGTTTAAATTTCAATCAATAAAAAGGAATTGTTGATATGAGTTGCTAGAACTCTTTTCAATTTCTATGCAGTGACTGTATATAAAAGTTTTACACGAACAATATGTCTAACTATATATAAATCATTGCGCATATTTATATTCTATATAAAAAGAATACATAGTTTTTGACTTTCTTTTTTCTTTCTAATTATACGCTTAAACAAATTTGCATATAAGAATGTTAAATTGTTATTGTTATTCAAAAATAATAATTTATATTATATTTATTATGAATAATACTTGATAGACTTGTATTCAACCAAATTTTATTCAAAAAAAAAAGTTACTTTTTTTTAGTTTTTCAAATTTATTTTAATTAAAATTTAATTTCAACAAAAAGTTAAGGCGTGTGTATTTGTGAGTCGTGCGATGTCATGGGTGGAATTTGTCGAGCACAATAGCAGTACTCATTTGTTATATCATCGGTGTCATTGGAAAAGATAAGTATAGTTTGTTACAATAAAAAAATGCAAAATATCTATATTTATACTTTTAATCAAAATCAAAATAATTTGAATCAAAATTTCATTTTTTTAAGAGGAAAATCAAAATTTTGTAAAAATTATTGTTCGTAATTTATATGTATTAACGCAATAAAACGCTAGTATTTATTAAAAAAATAATATTATAATTTGACATCATAGGAAAATATGATTGAATATCAAGTTTTAAACTTTTCTAATACTTTAGTGCAAAGTTGGCGCATATTGACATATATATCAAGTCAAAAACCGTAAGTGGAACTCGGGGGTCTCTATAGGCCCCCAAATTGCTCAATGCCTCAACCTATCGCAATGTATGTTTTCCATAGATGTTTTCTTGCTCACGAGCCTAACAAAATATAATTTCCAATGTGTTTCCATTGATCTTTATGCAATTTAGGGTGGTCTACCGCATATCCTTTTTTAAAATAAAAAAAAGAGTCAGGCATGATTTAATTTGAATTGAGCCGTATGCGAGTCAATAAAATTAAAAATTGCATCCACATATTTAACTATTTGTTAGTATTTTCTTTCCTACTATATTAATACTTTATTTGATTTTTCAAACTTAAAACGTAAAAAAATGTTTCAAAATAATCAAATGTCAATGTAGATAAATTTTCACACTCAAATCAAATATCACGACCATGCATTTGCATAAAGCGTGACTGTGGAGGACTATTATGTTTTTAATCCAACTACCCATACTCTTAACCAAATATAAATCTAACGGTGGCAGCACTATACCCTATAATTTGGAGAATTATGGCTTTAACTTCTCCGAATGGTAAGTGCTTGTGACCTGGTGGAATATTCAGTTTCCTCCTCATATCATTTGTTGTGCAATTTTCATCATGAGAATACTGATATAGGATGGAATCGGATTTGGAGGTTGGAGATTAGATGACTAACACTGATGGAGTAAGTAAAGAAGGTAGGCATTAGAGGATATGATGGGCAATGGTGTGGTGGTTTCTCTAAATTCAACCTATGTTTAAAATGGCTGAGCTATGGGGTACGTTCGTAGGTTTAAAATTAACCTATAGCAAAGGATATTCAATTGAGTTTCTCTTAGATGCAAAGGTGGTAGCTGAAAATATTCTTGATCCTATAATACAGTGTTGACAGATTGGTGGAGGCTAATGGTTGTGCAGATGCCTTGACTAATATGGGATGTGATCATTGATCCATACATGGTTTTCTATGAGCAACAACATCCCTTGTTGATATAGCATTCATCCACGTTCTGTTCAAAAAACAATTTCCCCGTTTCTCTTTTTGATTTGCATGTTTTCTATTTCTAAAATTGATAGATTGTCCCATAGCCCACATCCAATCTCTCAAACAACAAAACAAGAAACACAATGCCAGCAAGTAACACAATACTAGTTCAATATCTTTTTCAATATCTAATATAAAATATATATGAAGTCAACCAGTAAATTGACAAGCAAGCCAATAAATGACAGTTGAAAGCATCAACATACCTCCGGTATTTCCATAGACGACAATGACTTACTTAATGTACATAATAATACTCATTAAAAATTGAGTATGACTATTATGGACCACGAGCAGGTTTAAAACAAAAACAAAATGGAGTCTGATCTTCTCTTATCATTCCGCCTCCTTTACTTGTATCAATTTCTTCCAGCAAATTCACCACATCTTTCATTTCCGGACGCTTTTCTGGATTCTTGTCCCAGCATTTTTTCATTATACTTGCTAAAGCACTTGGACAGCATCTAGGAATCTCTGGTCTCAAATTCTGAGCAAGAATGAAAGAAAAGTTTATTATAATAAATAGGAAATGTAGAATGATGTATGAAACTTAATAAAGTATTTCAAGAGAAAATGTCTATGGATGAAAATAATATTAAAAGATGACGGCGTTACAGGGAGCACTCTTATGAATACTTCGATACTTAATAAGAGTAAATTTAGTTCAAAATACTTAATATTTATGGTCATATGAAGAAAGCCTAAAGAGTTTTCTGTGTGATATATAGGAACTAATAAATGACTAAGCCTATGTTTGTTTAGTGGTACAATTGTAGTAGATGCACGTTTGTACATAAGCCACAATTCTTAGCTTATGTTTTTTCAGGGTGGATTGGCTTTAGAACTCACGAAATTCATGTCAAATGCCAACCCAAACATGTAATAAGTCATGCCAAGTTGCTAATGAAAAATTCAAAATGCTCATATGAAAAGCATACGAGGGTAGATAGAAAGAGTTCATGGTTCATTGTATAAACTGACCTTATTAGCAACCGCAGCAGACGCATCAGCAAAGCTTAGATTCATATAAGGCATGTCACAGCAGTAAATTTCCCACAAGCAAATGCCAAAGCTGTAGACATCACAGCTTCTGTTGTAAGGCCTGCCATTTATAACCTGCACATAGTTTAACGCCAAGATTAAAGCAAATTATTGAAATAGAGTTCCAATTTCTTAGTCACGTGAGTGATAATCATAAAATATAACACTTCCATAATCAGCCATCGCATTGAACCACATAATATCTAGAGCGAATTTCAAAGCAGAATTAATACCTCCGGTGCCATATACCCAACGGTTCCAGTACTACCAGTCATTTCACTTGGATTTACCGCTTCAACCCTAGCAACTCCAAAATCAGCTATTTTCAAATTCAGATTCTCGTCTAACAACATATTATCAGTTTTTACATCACGGTGAACAATTTTCTGCGAATGTAGATAACTAAGACTGCAATGGGAAAAAAATAAACTTGGTTTGAGAGAAAAAATACATTTATATATCAATAATGGTAAAGGTAAATACAATGTGACTCACCCTCTTGCGAGGTCCAAAGCCAACTGAATCACAACCCTGTATGCAAGTTTCGACCGCCTATTTTTCATTAAGAATTGTTTTAATGTCCCACCATGAACAAACTCAACAATAACACAGCATGCCTTGGAAGGAAGGGGATTTTGACCACCAGCATCTGAAGGAATCTTAAGATTTGAAGTCCCCATTGAAGCTCCAATAAACTGTTGGAGGAATGATATGAACAATTACAAAACTACGCTTGTAAAAAATAAAAATCCTATGGTTCCACCTCAGAAAGGAAAGGAGAAAAATAAGCATACAAAATTTTCTAAGTAGTAATCATGAATTTAAATAAATGAGAGTGTGAAGGATATTAAGTTTGTACTTTTGTGACATTTGAATGATCAAGTTTTTGCCACACAGTAACCTCCTGCCGAAATGATGCTCGTAAAGCAGCAGTTTCAGCAGCAGTGGCAACACCATCCTCACCCCAGTCCAACACTTTCACTAGAAAATTGAACATAACAATTCAGTGAGAAATCTAAAAACAAAAAAATATTCAAGAGCAAGACTATGACTTGAGTTTTTTTTTATGCAAACAGTATAACTAAATTGGAAATTTAACTTGTATTGTAGCTTTAAATTGCAACCTGAAGCCGCAATGTAAAGATTTTATAGGCCTTTACAACTGCAATTACGGTCGCATTGGCCGCATTTATTTGTCGGTATATGCAATATTAATGATTGCAACATAATGCGACAACGATTGCAATTTAAAACCTAGATTCGATGTTGAAACAACAAACCTTGAGATAGTACAATACCTTATACTATTTAATCACATTGAATAGGATTGCAACATTACCGCGACAACAATCACAATTTAAATCCTAGATTCGATGCTGAAAGAACAAACCTCGAGAGAATACAATACCTTATACTATCTAATCACATTGAATAGGATTGTAACATAACCGCGACAACAATCACAATTTAAAACCTAGATTCGAGGCTGAAAGAACAAACCTAGAGAGAATATGATACCTTATACTATCTAATTACATTGAACAGCATACTTTTATTTCTGTCATATGTTTTAAACACAAAAGCAAGCGACCAGAATACAAATACAAATCGTTAAAGTACATGTACCAGCAACATCTTGGTTGTCATAAGTTCCCCTGTAGACAGTGCCATAAGCCCCATTTGCAACAACATATCGTATTTCCAGTTTAGCCAAATCAATCTCCCACTCTTCTTTAGGCCTACTTGCCTCAATACTTCTAGAAAAAACTCTGCTCATGTGCCTTTCTAGATCAGCATCCAAGTTCTTCAGATCAATTCTATCAGCTCTGAAAATCATATCTTTACTGCTTAGATTTCCACTACGGTTGATCTTTGAGCTTGCTCCACCTTCCGACCCCGTCTTAGGGGTACCAAGATCCCCAGATCTTGATTGCATCCTAAACACCCAAATTCGACGACCTCAAATCCCAAAACAATTTTCCACAACTAGTACATTAATAAAATAAGAAAATCACAAGTTTTCCTTTCAGCATCACAATTCTTATTGAAGAAAAACAAAGTATATATATTAATAAACAACATTTCAAATCACATTAACAGTTGTGTGTTAATCTGTTTCATTATAAAATATTAAAAACTGCACTCAAATACAAAACTATGCAGCCACAATTGAGACCGCAAAACATCAAAGTAACATTTATGTCATGGATCGTTTTTTAAAACCTTTTTTTTGAACAAATTCGTTTTTTAAAACCTTGATTATAATAATATACCCAACAAAACCAAATCGTCAATCTACATGGTTTGCACCTAAAAATTTCTCCTCCCACTCCACCTATTACATATTAACCATCATTATCATATTATAAAATAAAAAAATTGATCGAAAAAATGAAACCAAATCAATGAAAGAAAAAAAACGACCAATTCAGACAATCACATGAACAATAGCGCGCGCGCACACACACACAAAACCAACTTTTAAACACGATCAATTTCAAAAACGTTGATAAAAGCTGCATGCAAGCGAGAAAAACCACACATGAAACCCTAGCCCTAATATAAACACTTATCAAAAAAAAGTTTGATATAATAATCACTTCGGGAAAAAATCACAATCTAGTGGAAAATAATGATAATATAATAATAGGAACAACAACAACAACGATGAAGCAATGTATGAAGAGAGAGAAATGATGCAAACCTAGAAAGATGGATGAGTGAATGTTGAAGGATGAGAATGGCAGAGAAGAAAAGTCGGTGCTACGATTACGATGAACCACAGAGAAATGTGAGAGAAGCGCGGGGGTATCCCTTTGAATAAGGAAAGTGAGAGTAAAAGAAGTTTCCTTTCAAGATTGCAAACTTTGTTTTTCAGTCTATATATATTTACTATTCATTTATTTGTTTTGTTTTACATATGCTTTATCTTCTTTTTTTCACAAATGGTTTATCTTTCTGTAAAATATCTCAACAACAACAACATTTTTTGTTGTAGAGATACGGGAAATCTTGGATTCGAACTAGCGCTTCAATCTTTGAGGATATGTTTTTTTTTTTACATTGAGGATATGTTTGTTACGTGTTAAAATAAAATTGAGTTTGACATTTAATAATAAAATAAATAATTTAGAGATTATTTTATGGTCGTGTATATTTTCTATATTTAATTTTCAACTAATTTTTTTAATAAACTTTGACCAAAAAAATATTTTTATATATATTTTGACCAAAAATAAATAAATGAACCTAGACCCGAAACGAATTCTTCCTCTAATGTATAAAGTGCTAAGATAAATTTAAATTCAAATAATATTTTTTGAAAGGAAAATTCAAATAGTTATCATCCTCAAACATAAATACATTTTTGTTAAAAAAATAAGTATCTAGGCAAAACAACCCACACAAAATATTTTAGCTTAAATGCACTTTTGATCCATTTATTTTAAAAATGTATATATGAAATTCTGGTCTCATTATTTTAAAAATGCTTTTTATCCCTCGGTTTTAATTTTTCTAAGTATTAGTCTCCCACCCTCATTTTAGGGTCAATTTTGACGAAGTGATGGAATCTGGGTGGACAAAATTGATATTTATGACGTTATTAATTCATTTTATTCAATAATTATCAATTTTAAAATAATTTAATTATTAAAATAACACGTTAAATTAAAAATGTTATGGAAAATGATATTCAATTCAAAAAGTGATAGAAATATTTTAATTGTTATTTTATAAAAACATTTCATTAAAATAATATATTAGATTGAAGATAAGTTAAAAAATAATAAAAACTTACTTTATGAAATATTTTAATAATTAAAATAACATATAAACTATTTAAATAATATTTAAATATTAAAGGCTATATTTAATTATTTTAATGATTAAAATAACATAATAATTGTATACTTTTGTCAAACATTTAATTTTTAAAATATTTTAATTTTTATATAATAATAACTTAAAGTAGAGTAAAATCATAATTAATTATTATAAAATTAAAATATATTATATTTTTTTAAATAATAAAATAATTATTATTGAATAAAACAAATTAATAATGACATAAATATTAAACTTATCCACCTACGCGTTTTCACATCATCTCTAGCAAGGCCACATCACCAAAATCGACCCAAATACGGGTGGGAAACAAAAACTTAAGAAAAATTGAAATGATGGAACCAAAAAACTAATTTCAAAACGAAAAGACCGAAATTTCACTTCTCTAAAATTTGGTGGATCAAAAGTGTATCCAAGTCCCTTTTTTTTGTGTGTGAGCTAGATACCTCTTAGTTTTTAAAAAAAAAAAAACACAAGTATATATTAAATGTCAGTAATGTTCAGCTCAAGTGATAATGTTGATGTTTTTAGGCTAAACACATTCATTCATGTTCAAACCCAAAAGTCATTAATAACTTAATTATTTTTAGATAATAGTAGATAGAAACAACGCTTGTAATAAGTCCTATTGAAACCAATAAATAGAGGCCTGCTTGCCATCCACACTAGAATAAATGAAGTTTTCCAAAAAAACCTGCTAGTGGAGGAAGAACCTTTCGGTTGTGAATGTGAGTTTCAAATGGTATTTGTCACTTTGTCTGAAGAAAAAAAAATTAGATAATAGATATATCATTCAGCAATATAATTAATATATTGATCTAACTTCACATCCATTACTTTTTTCGGTCACTATTATAAACAAATACACTTTTTTCAAGTTAATTAAATAATTGAGGTATCTAATCTATGTTGTAAATCATACATAAATTATTCAACGAACATAAAAACATGATATTTGTTTATAATAGTGATTAGATAAAAGTGGTTTTTATAATGGAAGACTAAAACTTTAACTTTTTATTAATACCTCAGATAACCCTTGTAATTTGGGAGAGGTTTGAAAAAAAATCTATACTATATATAAAAAGTAGGGGGTTTTGGGTTGACTTTTTTTGTTATTTCAATTATACCCTTAAATAAATTTTTCTATAATAATGTTATATTGTTGGTGTTATTAAAAAGGATAAGAAATTTTGTTATATTTGTTATATTATTGTTGTCATTGAAACAGATAAATATGGTTTGTTGAGTTTGTTACATTTGTTATACTATTGTTGTCATTGAAAAGGATAAATATAGTTTATTAAGTTTGTTATGTTTAAAAGTCACAAATATCTATACTTATAATTTTAATCTTTATCAAAAAAGTTATAAAAAATATCATTTGTAGTTTACACGCAAAATTTCTATAAAATATTGTTGATAATCTACATGCGTTAATACAATAAAAAGAACGGAAAACAAACATAGATTTCACCATGTAATTTTTAATTATTCATATTTTACCCTCACCATGTTAATAAGATATGCAAATAAACTGTTTTTCTATATTTATGTCATAACAAATTGATTTTTTATTTGCAAAATGGCAATTAAGCCTATAAAATTAAGAAGATTATGAGTTTAACTGAGGTTAATTATGATATTTTGTTGGATATTTTTTTTATAGTATAGTAGCTACAATAGACATCAAGGAGATGTTAGTGATCCGGTTGGACCGAAGAAGATTGTTTGTTGGATGATATCCACTGTGTAGAGGGATTGAGCTTTACGTCGTCCGTCGGGGTCCGCCGCGAGTCCATCTTCATCGGAGGGAGGTGGTGTACATGCACGTGTCGGACGTCTAAGTCAGTGAGGAGTTCAAGAGAAAGTATGGCTAAAATAAGGGTCCGAAGTGTGATACTCGACCCAAAGCTAAGCATAAGTATATATAGTGGATAAATATGATTTTGGTTGTCAAGCCTTCACGTGAAAAATTGTCCCTAAGGGGACAGGTGTGACCATCTGGGTGGTCATGTGGCATTACATCCAGATTGGACATCACAATTTGTTGGTCCATACTATAATTCAGTGAAATTTAGGATGTGTTTATTGTATAATGTCACCTGTTTTCTAATCTCAAGTCAGACCCGAGGCTAACTCAGTTGACCCTTAGGCTAGTCTGGAACATATATAAATTCATTATTCTTCATGGTGAACACCTGATGACAGTCCGTCATTTCACATTTTTAGAGTCTTTTTATGATATTTTTGAGTTCACAAGCAAGCTTAAGCAGTAAGAAAAGCAAGAAAGACTGAAGAAAGGGAAACGTGTCACGATTACTGAAAAACGTGTCATGATTTGGAAACGTGTCACAGTGGCAAAAACGTGACACAATTATGGAAACCCTAATTTGGGTGGTTTATTACACAAGGCATAAACGTGTCACGATTTACTTAAATTGTGCCACGATTTTAGGAGCAACTGTTACCTATTTAAGCTGAAGACTATTATGAAAACAAGGGTTACGAATTCTGGAGAGAGAAAGTGAGATTTACAGACCTAGACACTAAAGAACGGGGCGATTTCCTCCATTCTTTATTGGTTTATGTATGTTTTAATTCTTTCATTAATTATGTTATTTGTAAACTCAATTATGAGTAACTAAATCTCTTAGAGATTAGGTCTGAGATGATTCTTTGTAACCCTAATTGAACCATGTTGCTGTGAAACTCTATTTATTGTGAATGACAATCTAGTTTTTATTCAATTCAATTGTTCTTAATGCTTTTTATATCCTGATCAAATATAAACATGATTTAGTGAGAATGAATGACTACTGACCATAGCTTTCTACTTAGACCTAATTGAATTGTTCTAATAAACAGGGTTTGTCTAGGAATGGATAATCGTTTATTAGTGATAATAGGTTAACGTACTTAAAACCTTCAAAGATTATTAGACCACCTAAGGAATTAAGGGCTATAGTTTGAGAAGAGGATCCTAACTCAAGGGATTGATTAGGACTATTTTGTTAACTATCGTGGAACTAGAAAATCATTCATAAGAATAGGTGCAGTATACCAATTATGGGAACATAGATGATTTGAAAGACATGATCTCATCTCTCTCATATTTTCTAACCAAATCTATATTTTCTAACCGAATCTTTATTTTATGTTATTTAATTTTATGAAATCAAATCAAATCTATTGCCTAGGGCAAACAAAATAATTTATACATCCTAAATTAAATAAAGATTCGGTTAGAAAATATAGATTTGGTTAGAAAATATGAGAGATAAACCGGTTACTAAATTAAAGGGGGTAAAGACATATTAACCCTAAATTAAAACGGTTGGAATCTAAACTTTATTTTTTACAAGGGATAAACCGAAACTCGCCTAAATTAAAGGGGGTAAAGACATATTAACCCTAAATTAAAACACATGCATAACACAGCTACTAAATTTTCAAACTATACGCAAGTTAAGTTATTTCCTCGCATCATTCTCATTTTCAACTTTCAACAAACAATAAAAACAACCCTCTAAATTAAAAATTCAAAACACACAACTATAAACTCCACTAAAAATAAAACATGCCAAGAAAATCACACTTCCTCTTACCAGCACAAAAAATATTGAGCATATCCATAAGTTATATCAATTATTAAAAGCTAAATTCATAGAGGACCAACATATAAATTAAAGGGAAAGCAAAAATAATACTGCATTACCTTCTTTCCATGTTTGATAAATATGATTGCCTAGACGAATATTTGGTAAGAAACTTCTTATAATAATGTAACACCCCGATTTCTATTTTACATTAAGAAATAAGTAAAGAGACATTTGTGACCGTGTGCATAGAATCAATTGCATTCTAGACCTTTGGATCTTTAGAAATTATTAAAAAGGAATTAATCAAGTATGAGTGACCCAAAAATAGCGAAAATGTACTTTGGTGTCCCTCACATATGCGAGCAAGATAGCTCGCATGTGCAAGAGAACACATAAGAGGGAAATCCCAGTTTGTGGTTCATTATATTGCATATGCATGCAAGCTAAGTCAAAGCGATATAGGTTGATTATGTGTGGTGTAGAATGTGTGGCTCGAATACACAACATCATACCTTGATTTTTTATTTATACTTTAAAAAATTATAACCTTTTAAACATTCAACTAAAAAAAAAGTTAACCTATTTCTGGTTAATTTTGGAGAAATATGAGTTTTTTTACAAAAAATAATTTGTCAAACAAACTTTAATTTAAAAGTACTTTTTAAGTTATCAAATAAAAATAATTATTAATCAAATTTAATTTAACTTCTAAAGTGTTGAGATAAATACCAAAAAATTTCTTAAGTTGGCGTTTTAATGACAGCAAACTTATTTGAATTAAAGAGATCAATATGATTCGGATGTTCAATTCTAACAAGTTTCTATAAGTGTTCTTTAGAACAGGATATTAAAAATACACAGATATCCAAGAAACATGAATCTTAACATCATCAAGTGCTAAGAAGGACTTCAAATTGATCAAAAGAACTTCAAAATGAGATCATAAGCATCTCATAAGAACTACAAAAATTAAAGGACAAGATTGACCAAGGAATATGAGATCAAAATTGGACCCATGTCAATCTTATGAGCAAAACTATTCAATAAAAAAATTGAGAATAGATTTTAGAAGCACTTCATATTGTATATTAGAAGATCATGTAGGCACATCATAAGCACTTCATAGTAGTCTGGTTTTTTCACCTTTTCTCCCACATACTTGGTTTCTTCTAAGAATATAGTCTAGTTTTTTCACCTTTTCTCCCACATACTTGGTTTAATACGACATACACGGTAACAAACGACGTGTGAATGAGCATAGCACTTAAAGTCCGACGAGGAACCTGACCGCCAACACGGTAACAAATCCACAATCGATAACTCACTACGACTATAACAAGCATGAGTAACCAAGAAGTGACTTGTAACACCTGAAAGCGCCATAACACATAGTCAATGCTCTTTCGAGCAACTAGGAAAACCATGATCATAGCTAAAACAACCCAAATTAATCCAATCCACCATATAAGCTTCTGACAAATACAACAAACAAGCATAACTAAAGTGGTCCACGACGGCGGATCGAATTAGCATGTTGGCGGCCATTTGGACATCCCTAAATTGGATTAATGAGACACAAGCATCAAAATAGCTTCATATATTGAGAACAATTAGCAATTCAATACGTGAAACAGTGCTGAAATCCAACAACTAACAAGTAGAAACCAGATTAGGGAGAACCAAGACATGTTACCTCCGTCCAAAGTGAAAAACAACCCATATTAAGGGGAGCTCGCCGATTGGAACCAACCCTTCCAGGTTTTATCACGAGGTCGACTCAAACTGAGGAAGACCATCGTAGTCGTTGCTTCGACCTCCTAAAGCACCGGCGCAGTGGTCACCAGAGATTTGGAGGCAGGTGATGCGAAGGTGAGAGTCTTAAAAAAATGAATGTTAAATTAAGTTGTGGCCAAGCATGTACCAAAATAATATACAATGACGCGTAAGTGAACAATTTACTGCCATACAATCAAATTGAAAGGTCAAAACCATGGTTTAGTCAACAAAAAAAAAATGGTTACAAAGCTAATTAAAGACAAAAGAAAGGAAAACAAGAAAAAAGGAAAACTAGGCCCAAGGGAAGAAGACTCCCAAGGCGTCACTCCGAAGAAGCAAAAGGAGGTCTTCCGGAGGAGCAGTGTAGATGATGAAATTGGCATTGGACGCGGCCCCTAAATTTGCCAGGAAATCAGTGCTTTGGTTACCTTCTCTGAGAGTATGATAAACTGTAAAATTATTGGTAGCTAATATATCCCTTATGTTTTGTATAAGGACTGAATATACATAAGTGTGAAGTGTCCCCCTTTATGAGATTAATGGAGAGGAGAGAATCTGAGTAACAAGCCAAATCATCTATACACATGTCAACAACCATACGCATGCCATGATAGATTGTTGTTAGTTCAACCAACAAAATGTCTTCTTAATGGGAGATCATACCTGAGAAAGTCGAGAGGAAAAGACCCCCATTGATGAGATAAATCCGCAAGTGCACGGTTTACCGATGTAGTAATAAAAGAGTATCGTTCCAACAGGGAGTTATGAATTCAATTAACTTTTAACAATGATTAGATTGAAAGTTTTAAAGTTTAAAAGTTTGGATTTTTAATTGAAAGAAAATAACAATAATAAAAAGTCGCCTTGGGATTATTGGTTCATCTTGTTGACAAATCCTTCACAAACCAAACCCTAAACCTAGAACTTTATATTGGACCCACTTTCTAAAGACAAGTTTCTCTTAAGCCTATCACATCTCCTTTCGGTCTCAGTGAGTGTGTTCCTCTAGCAACCACGCCTATTCTCATGGTTGATTGCTATTGGAATCCTTGAAGAACGAAACTTTATTTGTCTCAAGGTTTGCTAGACTATTCTCATGTTTCGCAATCCTTGTCGAATTGAATTTCACTTGTTCCAATATTAAAACTTCATCTTTCGATCTATCGCTTAATATTTGTGATGATAAATTAACAAGTACTAACACTCCGTTGTCGCTTTATGAGTTTGATACTTGTTAATTCATTATAAAAACGGTAAAATTAGATTAGAAAGTAGATTTATATAAAATTAGGGTTCGAGGCTTGGTTTGATTAGGATTAGGTCATTAGACTCATCCAACAATCCCAAGACAAAGAAGTTTACTCACTCACGTTCATTGTAGACATAGAGAAGAAGAACGTAAAATAAAATAAAGAAAATAAAGATGAACTTTTATTCAAAGAAACAATCGTCACTTATTATTTCCAAGAACAAAAGATGATTTTACAAACTAGATGGCTGCTCTATTTATAGTCTAACAGTGACTTGAGCCCCAAGAATTAAATCACTAAAGTGTTGCACAAGAAACCATGGGCTCTATGTCAGAAATACTAAAATAGGCAGCTTGTCGAAGAAGCAAAAGCAGAAAAAGGGTAATATGGGGCGCGCCTATGCTATATTCTGGCACAAGATCTTCAATTTCTTTGCACAAGATATTTTTGTATAAGATCTTCATATTTTTGGCATGAATCAGCTCCAATTCTCCTTTCTTTTGCTCAAAGACTCAATCTTTTAAATATTTATTCCTGAAATAAAATAACTTGCAATTGAAGTAAAATAGCTCTAAAAGGAAATAAAAACATATTAAATCTAAATAAAATAAACTCAAGAATTATATTAAAATAACTAATTATTGACTCATCACCCATCATTGCGGAAAATGTCGCCAAAACCATTGCAGGTTGGAGTCCCATTGCAACTCCCATCAACATTTAGAATGGTGCCCATATGATTGTTGCAATTCCACTTGATATAACGATCCTCGGAATTTCTGGCATCATCATTTTTGAAAGCCGAAATAATGGTGTCAACCGAATTATAGATATTGGAGACAAGGTAGTATAGAGACCAAGTTTCATTGTTGAGACATGTCAAATTCCTATTCCTCCAAACCCACCAAAGAGCGACTAAGAACAAAATGGAGTGAGAAGAGTTGGTACCATTTCGGATCCATTCTGTAGCGCTTGTAGTAGAAAAGAAATCATGACTCAAAAATCCGACTTTGTGCCAGATGATTTTAGAATGTCTGCAATCACGGACACAATGAAGGAAAGTTTCTTCGTGATCTCCACAGCGGGTGCAGGTGGCCGAGGGAGCTATTTTGCGATGGTGAAGTAAAGTCAGTGTTGGGACAGCATCATGACACACCAACCAAACAAGAAATTTGTACTTTTCCGGAGCTTTCAACTTCTGAATCCACGACCAAGCAATCTAATTACCGTCACCGGTTTGAGATTATGAGATGGAGAGAAGCTAAGTGTACCACTTTTTGTAGAACAAGCATCATTTTTGTTGTGGGATCAAATGAAAGCGTCTTCAATGGAGGCATTAATATTGAGCTGAGTGTTGTTGATATAGTCTTTAATATCGGGAGGAAGGTTTGTGTAAAGAGCATGTGTATGTTGTCCAATATTGGAAAACACGTCTCTGACTGAATGATGAAGATCATGAATATCTATGATAAGAACAAGAGAACCAAGAAGGCCATGTGGGCTCCAGTTGCTGAACCAAAAGGATGAAGTTCTCGATCCTGCTCTCCAGGTCTACCTGTTTTTAAGAATATTTTTTGCACGGATAATGAATGACCAAGATGGGGAGTTGTTGGGGTGAGCATTATCATGAAGAAAATTTGAACCACCAGAGTATTTGTTTGAGAGGAGGTTTACCCAAAGCTTATTTTTTGATTGGACCATATCCCAAACAAATTTTCCAAGAAGGCAAGTGTTGGCTTCTCTTGCTGGTCTAATACCTAATCCTCCAAGGTGCCTCGATCTCGCAATCTTTTCCCAGATAACCAAATGCAGACCTTTGTTGTTTGTACCTCTCCAGATAAAATTACGGGTAGTTTGATCAATGTTATCACATATGTTTTTAGGTAGCCAATTAATCTGCATATAGTAGAACGGTATTGAAGATAAAATAGATGTTGCAAAAGTCAATCTACCTGTCTTGTTAAGCAGTCTGTTCTTCTAAGAAGCTAGTCTCGTTTGCATTTTTTCAATGATGAAATTGAAGTCAATTCTTTTCAATTATAAACTAACAAAAATTACTACCTAACATATATAATACATATAAAATTTTGGGACGTTATAGAAAGGCTGTGTGGACTAAGTGGAATATGTTATCTCCAACAATATGCCAGTATTGTTTGAAGAATATGTAATGGAAACCGTCAAGGCAACGGGCTTTATAGGGCTTCATGGAGCTAAGGGTGGCATAGACTTCACTTTTAGTCACAGGTTGGGTGAGGGCGTTTTTCCCTATGTCATCAATGGTTGGGTGGTTTCCTTCATGAAAGGTGCGACTATGGTGAGGTTGGGAGCTAGAAAAAAGGTTCTTGAAGAATTTTTGGGCTTCTTCTTAGAGGGTTGCACTGTCCGAGGTGCAATTGCCATTTGGAAGTTGAAGTTTTTGAATTCTATTTTTCTTCCTTCTTATAATGGTTTATGAATTCTAGTCAATTTTTTTGAAATAGGACAAATATTGCGAAATTTTGATCAAATTCATTGGCAAAATATTGCGGCAATTAAAAACCGGGGGATCAAAATTGAATTTATGCCTAAATATTATATTAGAATTTTAGTCTCAACAATATTTTGCTAGCAATTTCATTTTTACTTTTATTGCAAACTATCGTGGAGATTAAAAGTTTTTTTAACTAAATAGAAAACTAAAAGTTTTACAACTAAATAAAAAACTAAAATACTAGTTATTGTTTTTATTTTGGTATCATAACTATAAAAAAAATATTTTCGGTCGCTCAAATATGCTTCCGTTAGTCAATTTAATCCACGTCTATTAACTTCAACCCAAAATGTATTAGGTGGACCAACATTGTAGGTGCTCCACCGTATACCTTATTAATAATTTTAATTTCAACCCTTTGATCTTTTTTTCTCCAAAAGGGGACAATTAGATTATGAAGGTCTATTGTACCTAACGGTGCATCACCAACATCTATTTTTTTAAATATTTCCTCATCTTCTTCCCTCCTCATCTTCATCAACATTTCATACATTCATCAAAAAGTTCAAATAAACCATATTAATTTTTTTTCTCCAAAAAAAAAGTGATAATCCAAAAACAACAATAACAACTTCAACTTGTTAAGAATTCAATCAGCCACAACAACAACTTTTTCATAATTCAACTTTCTCAAAAAATTCCATAAATTAAATTGAATAATTGCTATGATTTCAATTTTAATAAGTCTCTAATTTGCTTCTTTCATTCCATTCGAGCAACACCAATTTTAACCTCAAATAAGATTCAATAATTGTGCAAGGTTTTCACATGTTCAAAAGGATTCCAAAATCAATCTCTATCAACCTCTCCCTCTCTCCCCCTCTCCCTCTTTCTCTCTCTCAACTTCTTCAACAAATATCAACAAAACAAAAAAAAAACAGAGATATAAAGGGGGTCGAAGGGAATTTGAGATTGGAATAGGAAAGATGAAAGCTTTGGAATTGGAAATTGTTGAAAATTGAAAAATGAAAACCCCATCTTAAAGAGAAGTTGAAATTGCTGAAAAGTTTGATTTGTTAGAATTGAAGAATCGAAGAAGTTTGATGTTTAGATAAAAGAATAAAAAGGGGAGAAGGTGAAGAAAAATAAAAAAAAAATGTTGTTGGTGGTTCACCGTTACGTTTAATGGACATGCAATATAATGAATGAAATCATATCCAAAATATTAGACATTTAAAAACTAACGGATAAAATCAATTTGACTAACAAAAACATATATAAGGGACCGATTTTTTTTTTTTTTTTAGAATTATGTAACCAAAAATGAAAATAAGAAATAAGTTAAGGGAAATAAATTATCAAATAAACCTTTTTAATCTATTTTTCCAAATCC
>Ga0228711_1004213_pt1 | contig 22207 bp, 14 predicted proteins | sample MedpolnodulmetaG_2_FD_177996 | JGI IMG/M metagenome (GOLD analysis project Ga0228711, IMG submission 177996) | Root nodule microbial communities from Medicago polymorpha collected in Santa Monica, California, United States - brown nodules | ecosystem: Host-associated > Plants > Roots > Nodule...
ATTCCTCTCTTTTCTATTACATTTCTATTCACAAAAATCACAAACTTTATACCATTTTGTTTTATTATTTTCAAAGTCACAAAATTCATTTTCAAAAATTCAAAAAAACACTAACTTTAACAAATTCGCACAAAATGCACATTCCACTCCCATTTCATTTCTATCCCCACAAATTATGCATCTAGATTCTTCTTCACATATAACACCTCATCATTATCCAACACATCATCACTCATCACCAAAAATCATCCAAAATAGTCCCAAAAACTCTTTTTTTTTTGCAAAATTCCAAACTACCCTTTCTTACCCACCACTTAACCTAATTTTGCACTCTTGGTGACCAAGCCACTCCTTCTATAAGTACCCAACAAATGAGAGAGAGGGGGGGCGGAAATTGAGAGTTGCCAAAATCACCATTTTTATCAAAAATTCCAAAATCTTCATTTCTCCATGAAACTTCACCATTCTTCAACCAAAAGTTCATAAACACTTCCAACAAACCAAAACCACTCAAAAACTTACGAAAAACCACTCAAAACCGTGAATTCAAAAGCACAATTTCTCAAGAAAAAGTGATAGTTAGTTAGACCATTTCAAGGCTAAATTAAGGTGAGTTTTGATGTTTTGATACCCATAGAGTTGTTATGAAGCTTTCCCTTTATTTAATTTTGTTTAATTCACTGTTTTTTTGGGTCAAAACTTTGTTTTCACTTTTCTCTCTATACAAACATTCATTGTGAAATCTAAGTTTAGATTCATGATCAGCGTGAAAATCCAATCAAAATGGTATTTTAGTTTGTGAGATTTGGTGTCTATTTAAGATTTTAATTTTTTGATGCATGATGTAGTGTTGTTATTGTTCATACGTGGTTAGAGGAGGAAGAAGGAGTTGAGCTCCTTCCTTCCTTGTTGACCGCGGGTCCCACCTTCCTTTTGTCCTATATGTAGTTACTATTGCACCCCCATTTCAGATCGGCACCCCCTTTTTTTTAATTTCTTTTTTTGCTTTTTTCATTATTATTTCTCTAGCTTTTATTTATTTATTTTTGTCTTTTTTATTCCTTTTATGCATATCTAGAAATATGCAACATTACATCATTTTTTTTCTTTTTTATTTTTCTTTATTTATTTTATTTATTTTACTTTAGTGTTATTTCATGTATTTTTTCCTTTTTATTTACTTGTTTTATTTTGTTTATCTTTAGCATTTTTTATTTCTTGTAGTTTTATTTTACTTGCTTTATTTATTTGCTGTTTTTATTTTTTTAGAATTATCATCTCATCTTTTATTATCCATTTATTTGCTTTAATTTTAGTGTAGTTTAGTGTAATTATCTCTTTTTTTCCTTTTCTTTTTTTATTATTTATTTACTTGCTGTTTTTTATTTAGTATTATTATCTCTTTTTTTTTCTTTTATTATTTATTTTGTTGCTTTATTTTAGTTCATTTAGTGTTAATATCACATCATGCATTATATATTTATTTGCCATTTTATTTCTTTGCTCATTATGCTTTAGCATGTATCTAGGTCCCTTGTAAATACTCATAAATGAGAAGTAGCACCGACACCACTCACATTTATTTTTTCTGCATTATGTCATAATCGCGATCGAGGACCAAAACGAATTAGTGACAATTAGGTTAATTATTGGACTTCAAAAAAATTTCTTAAAATCAAACTATAAGTAATTTTAGGTTCACTTACTTGAGAATTTGTTTGGGATCCTATGTCCTTTGTAAACTTCTCGTTTTTTATTACGTTATGTCGTTGCGATTAGTTTTTTTTTAACTTGCGTTTAACTTAGAAAAATCATTTTCCCAAAAAAAATCAAATATGCCAAACTTCAAAAAACATTTTCATAAGAAACCTTGGATTTTAACCCAAGAGTTTATTTTCCTTTTATTTTCTTAATTAAACTTTTAAGCAATTTTAATATCCATATTAGACTTGGATTTCTTTTAATTAAAATCGAACAACCTCACTTCTTTTTTCTTCTATGCCTTGAAGCCTCTTTTCCCTTCTTAAAACCATTTTCAAAAACTTTAAAATCAACCTAACCCACCAAATAATTTTTGAGAGTGAACTACTTGATTTTGATCTCATTCTTTTGAGTAAGTAGGCAAAGGATTCATCCTTCCAAATCAAATAAAAATAACCAAAAACATATTTCTTCTCCCTCCATTCTTTCAATTAGACATTTAGGCAAATAGTTTCAAAATAAGTAAACGAATTAACACAAAATAAATTAGGCAAAAGGTTCCTACGGAGTACCGTAGTCGTGTAGGGTGCTTAACACCTTCCCTCCGCAAAATCAACCCCCGGATCCATAATCTCATAAGGTTTTTACTTACTTTTTCCCTTCCCACGAATAAAAGTTAAGAGTTCAAAGATTGACGATTCAAATCAACTAATGGTTTGATATCCGAAAATCAGGAGCACACATGTATATTTTAATCCCATATTTTTATTTCAGGTTTTAATTTGCTCATTTTTTGCTTTAAAATAGTCTTTTATTTTCCAAAGGTATATCATTGTGTGTCATTCCATTTAAAATATGTTGTGGAAAAGACCATATGATACAATTTAAAATAATATAACATATAAAACTAATGATATTTTTATTAATCTAATAACATGGTGAGCATTTTAATTAGATTAATTGTGGGGACCATAACCTAATATATATTTTATAAACATTCTAATATAGTTTAATTGTAGTATCTAAAAATAATTATTAAAAATATAGGGGGGACCATGGCCTCCATTGACCCCTCATACTCTCATTAAAAATATTAAAAATAATTCTCATACTCTCATTATGTTTTTACTTTCTCTCTTCTTTTTCCTCCTTCTATTGATTTTGACCAATAAAAAGAGAGAGAAAAAAGGGTGGTCACAAAAGTTGTCATCTATTAGTTGTACAAATATCATAACTCTATTATAAAAAGTGCAACTACCAAAATACAAAAAGAGAAACTCGAACAAACTCAACCAGAAAAAAAAAATGAAATTGATATGGAAAAAAAAATTAAAGGAAAGAAAATTTAGGATTTTAACAAAAAAAATTGTGAGTAATTTTGTCCATATATAATAAGTTCTTGTCTAATATCCCTCCCCAAATCCCCTCAATTTAGGGAACCAAAGATTGCTTCAAATCCCCTCCACTATTAAAAAAATGGAACCAAACAATTTTTTTTGTTTGTTAAGGAAATTGGAGGTCTAACTCATCCTTAAAAACCGGTTCATAAGGTGAGGATTGTCTCCTCTATATAAACTCTTATCAAGAGTCTTATCTATCCGATGTGGGTACACCCTCGTCACGCCCAACACTCTTGGGGGATACCATAAGGAAATTGGAGGCCTAACTCATCCTTAAAAACAGGTTCATAAGGTGAGGATTGTCTCCTCTATATAAACTCTTATCAGGAGTCTGATCTATCCGATGTGGGACATGAGTTTTTTCTAATAGAAATATCCCCCCAAACCAAACATACTTTTAATGGCGTCGATGAAACTTTTTGACATCAATGCTCTTCCTACTTTTGCATAAAGTAGAAGTTTATATTGTTGATGTAGAACATTCCTGAAGATTTGGATTTGGATGAAATCGTCAAATCCATAATTTCTCAACATAGACTTGTATCTTTCCCAAGCTTTACACAATGTTTCAGATACACCTTGGGAGAAGACAAAAAATGTGGTCTTGGCCTCTGTGATCTTACTATGAGGAAATAATTTAGTAAGGAATTTGTCCTCAAGAGTGTTCCAATTGGTCATTGTTGCAACAAGTTGGTCTATGTACCAACCTTTTGTTTTTCTATCAGAGTATGGGAAAAGTCTCATGAATATTTGCTCTTCTTCTATTTCGTGGCAACTAATGAATCGATAATTTCGTTGAACTTGACCAAGTGATTGATCAGATCTTCGTCGTCCACATTGGTGAATGGATTGGCATACAAGAGTTACAAAATCTGTCTTCATCACCATTTGCTGTTGATTTGCGGCAATTTTGTTGATGTGTAACATTTTCCTCAGGAAGTTGTTTTTGATTTAAGGTTGAGGGTCATTTTCATTGTTTTCTGCCATTGCTTCTGGAATTGTTGTTTCAAAAGTCACGAAATTAGAATATTCACCTTGTTGGGGCTCTGAATTGAGCGGACGCCATTTTTGTCTCGTTGTTGTTTCATCTAACCGTACTCTCGATTTCAAAATGGAAAAGACGTTGATCGATAGGATTCTTACCTCGCATAAACAAGAAATCAACAAACCATACTAATTCATATTAGACAAAGATGAAATAGAATGAACTATATATACATAAACTAAAAATAACTATAAAAACTTAGAACAATAACAATCACTGCAATGTTTAGATATTGACGCAAGTTTCTAGCAACGACATCATTTGATAGTCATAGTGGCAATCAAAGTATTTTTAATTATTATATACATATACTTGTTTATTAATTTTGTTAGGTCTACATCAACTTAACCTAATAATTTCTCTCTAAAATGTTGCATTAGGTTAACAACAATTTAACCTAACAAATTTCATCTAAAACTACACCATTGACCCGTGCTGTCGCACGGATCATACTGATGAATATAAAAAGCAAAAATATGTATGTGAATAGTTTAGTTGAATGGAAAAAATAGTATGATTTATATTAATTGTCACAAACGTTTGTACCGTACCATATTAAAATATTTCCATGACATCGACCATGGTACCGTAACATACCACATAAATTTAACTGCATAGTTTATTGAAGAAAAGAAAATCCGATGTTTGTCGACATATAAATAGTACCAATATGCAATAAAATACATGCTTAATATTCACATGGAACGATGATATTTCTTCTTATATCGATGAAAAATATAATTATTTTATGACAGTCTAGGATATAGAGAAGTTTCATTAAAGTGTTAAATATGTGTTTTTAAGTCAAGTATTGATAGTAGTATGACCTGAGGGCTATCATTATTATATAGCAAACCCTAAACCGTGTTTCTCTAAAAAAAAACCTAAAATTTTCATATTTCTTTTACCGAATTATTGATAAGATTACCAAATTTTCTTTTTATAATATTTTCAGATTTTATACATTTTATAAAGTGTTTTATTTTGTCTACTATGTATTATCACCGGTTCTTTTTTCATCGCTACCAATTATATATTGTATTTTATTATTCGTATGTCAATCCCTTAACAGTCGCACGGGTCAACAATCTAGTAGACTTTTAATGTTTAAAGCGTTCATCTATGTTTTGATATTCTAAGTTAAGGTTTTGTAAGAGTTGTTCTCGCATAATCAAAATTGGTAAATGTGATGAAACTTAACAAATTAAAAAGCTATATACGGTAGGTTAAGATTTCATTAGCTATATTATTATTAATGTTTCAATTATATCTTCACTTGTCGCTCATCATATGATTCTATGTCCTACAAACAATGAGAGATCTAATATATCTATTAACTTTTGATGTCTGCTCAATTAATCGAGATAATAACATTAAATATTGACAATGGCTTGTGATTGTATATATTATGTCTAACAACTAGCATATATACAAATGGAATTATTCCGGATCCCTTAAGTAAAAAGCCTATGTATAAAACTTTCTAAAGAAAAAATACTCATGGAAGCAATTCATTGCTAACTACACTTAATCCCCCAACATGAAATTCATAGCTATTCCATGTATAAACAATTCATAGCAATTCACTGAATAACAGATGCTTAGTCAGATCAAGAGTTCATATCAAATTCATACCTAACTTTCACTAGTTTTATTTTTATTTTTAATAGATAATATATATTTGCCATTCAAAAAAAATTACTTTCTCAATTCGCACGTGGTCTAAGCCAGTTTTCATTTACAGTACACAATATATCATGCTCAACATAATTTAGCTTTCCTTGTATCAACGTCATTGCTAGTATAATATGAGTGTACACTCCTGAAGAGAATGTGACTTGTTGTAACAAAGAGAGATAGCATGTGAATCTTAATTAAGAAAATATTTGGTAGTAATAATAAATTAAGATAGTATTTTAAGAACTTTTAAGTAGATTAAGATACTAATAGTTCCATCTAAGGTTATTCCAGCTCAAAGTGCATAGCAAATCATATCGTTGTAATGAAGATTTTAATTACCATAAAATGGAAGTTTTATCCTTATTTTAAATAATTGTTCAACAATCATGATCATAAACAAGACTTCTCACCATATGGATCTGGAATTCTCTATAGTGATACAACTGTGCAGCGCTGTAGATAATTGAAGTCCGTTAAGCAGGTCCAAATTCAATATTCTACCAGCTTTTCTTACAATTAATATTCTATCAGTTCTGCATTCACTTTAACTAAATAAATTTAAAATGTTTGGTCGAAATTTTGAGATCGTAGTCAATAAATAGATTCGCTAAAAACATAACAGGCTGGGGACCATTGCAGTAATCAAATCATGTGGGGGGCGCTACGATTGTACGTAAAAATCAATAAGCGTAGATATATTGGTTGAAAACTTATACCGGGACATAATGGTAACAGGAACAAAAGATGTTTAAATAAAAACAAAGTTTTAATAGCAGTTTTCAACCTCTAATTAATTATCACCAACTTGCAATTTTAGTATCCTAACAAAATAAATTACAATTCAGTTTCCTAAGTATTGTCCCTTTTGTATTTTTGGTCCAAGATCAATTTTGACTAATTCAACGCACACGTGGACGTGTGTAATTTTTAATTTAAAAATATAAAAAAATGTCACATGTATAATACTTTAATTAAAACAAAACATGTGGCATTTTTATTTATTTTTAAATGGAAAGTTACACATGTGGCATCCACGTGTGCGTTGAATTTGTCAAAATTGGTCTGAGAAGGCAAAACTGGAAAAGAGACAATACTTAGAGGGTTGGTTTGTAATTTATTTTGAGTAAATCACCAAATTAGTCCCTGTCTTTGTACCAAATTCTCAAATTGGTCTCTGACACTATTAATAACTCAAATGTCTTTATCAAACTTTTCTTAAATTGGCCCCGACTCTATTAGTTGTTTTGTATTTTAAGTCATTAACGTACCAAATAAGATCCAAAAGACATTGTGGCATTAACCACTAAATAATATCGAAAAGACATTGAGTCATTAACACTCAAAATACAAAACAACTAATAAAGTCAGAGACCAATCTGAGAAACGTTTGACAAATATAGAGACTATTTTGAATTATTAATAGAGTCAGGGACCAATTTGATGGTATACTCAATTTATTTTGTTAGGGACCAAAATCGTAAGTCTGTGATACTTAAGGGACCAAAATTGCAATTAGGCCTAAAAAACAACAAAAAAAAAACCGAGATACCAATAAAATAACGTAGTTCAATTGATAATATCGACATCGTTAAACTGATGGGTTGAATCTGAGATGCCATAGCCATGTGTGTGAGTCTCATATGATGTTTGTAGACCAACTAATAGAAATTTTGGAAGAACAATCAGTAATGTCTAACAATTTTAATATTGTTACCCGATTTGAACTTGAAACCTCCAGAGGTTGTGTGTGTTAGATTACTTTGTCTACAAACCAATAATATAATATTAATAAATAATTTAGTTATATAAGTTTTTCGTCTCTAAAAAATTATATAGTTTCATTTTCATCAAAAAAAGATATGTTTGCGTCTCTATTCCAACATGTTATTTTAATCTATGCTAAATTCAAAATTGTTTAATTATCTTTAAAAAATTTACAATTTTTTTTTCCAGATATATATTGACAATATTATAAAAAATTCCTCTGAAAAAAATAAGTTCAAAATTTGATTTTTTATGTCCAAAATTTATTATTTTTATCTTGAACTTTTGTCGTTTTGAAATTTATCTTAAATTTTTTTAAATATTTGTACAGAACTTTTTATAATGCTCTAAACTTGCTTGCAATAAATCATTCAAAAAGTAAAAAAATTTAAGGATGATGAAAAACATTTGAATTAACAAGGACTACATCTATGTGTTAGAAAACTTTATAGGGACGTAAACATGTTTATGAGGATGAAAAACTTAATCCTAAAGGTCTGTTTACACGGTTTTTTCCATAATAGATTTTTTTTTTTTATTCCAGCATGATTTTTGTATTACATAAGAAAAATAAAAATCATTACAACACTTAAAATTAAATTGAACAATAATCATCAACCTAAATATTGTTAAAAAAATTGTTAAGATTATATAATATAATTCAAAAAAATTCATTTGATTATGAAAAATGTATTACACCCGCAACAAAAAGAAATGAAAACTATATTATATAAATTTTGTATGAACTTATATCACTGACGTTAATTTATGAAGGTAGATATGCACCCAAACGACCTCGCTTTAATAGAAGACTTATCAACCATCTTTTGTCTGTTGTACCATTGCCACACATATTTATTACTTTTGTTACTTTATGTATGAATGTTCATATAAACCGTGGCTTGGTTCTCTAGTTTGTACAACGTTCTTTCTCTAAGCAACAAGAGAATATCAAGCAATGATGATGGCAATGTGCACTCAATTAGGACCATATGCGTGGAGTCTACCACAATGCCATCTAAAAGCCCCATCCCAAAAAGTCCAAAAATCCCAAAAGACACACTCAATGTCTCCCGAAAAGAAAGAAATTTTCAAGTCATTAGAGAGTTGGGTATCAGAAAGTGTGCTGCCACTAGCCAAGCCAGTGGAGGAATGTTGGCAGCCACATGATTTGTTGCCAGACTCTTCACTACCGTCGGATGACTTCATCGATCAAGTGAAGGCCTTAAGGAATCGAACGGATGAGCTTCCAGACGATTATTTTGTAGTTTTAGTGGGTGACATGATCACTGAGGAAGCATTGCCGACGTACCAATCATGGTTAAACAGACTGGATGGGGTTGGAGACGAGACTGGTTCAAGCACCAATCCATGGGCTGTATGGACACGTTCTTGGACCGCTGAGGAGAATAGACATGGAGATTTGCTCAAAACATATCTCTATCTTTCGGGTCGAGTTGATATGTTCATGGTCGAAAAGACTATCCAATACTTGATTAGAGCTGGCATGGTGATACATTTTTGCTTATATTTTGGTTTATATATATAGCATGCATCATACACAACACACCTTTTACAATAAATTTTGATTATTGATTTGATCAATTCACTAAATCATTTAGATTTCTTTTGCATATATGTTCAACTATATCTTATTCTATAAATATTTATGCTAATATATATAAAAAGCATCATGACATGATATGCATTCAAATGTGAATTTGTGTGGATCAATTTACAGTAGTAGTACACATAAATTAAACTCACCAGCAAAACACATGAGAGAATATAAACATACACCTCTCATCTCATGTGAGTATTTGCATGACTTTGTTGTATTGAGAATAAATATCTTTCCATAATCATTTTGGGGTCCCATACTTTTAAATCTTTATTAGATATCTTTTCTGTTTTTAAAAAGTGGAAGAAATATTATAGGAGTAATTTTTTTTTAAATGATTATTCCGTTATTTCTTTTATGATTATGATGACCCCTCTCTCTTTGTAAAAGTCTAAAATAATTGTTACATGGAATCAATATATCTTTGATTAATTATACTCATTTGTTTTTTTTTATATAGTTCTCTTACAAATTTTTCCCCACACACATAATTTTTTTGGTAATGCTTGGTAGACCACATTCATCCATTCTACACATTGGATCGGTCTCACATTCACATTCTCTATTCTAATTACTTTGTTCCTTAAAGAGTGTAAATGTGGGCCTGATGAAAAACAGATGGATGGATGATTTGTCCATCACACATTACCCTGTTTCTTACATGGATGATACTACATGTTTATTAAACTCTAAAATTAATTGATTGTTTATGGTGTAGGATATAGGAACGGGAAGTAATCCATACAAGGCTTTTACTTATGCAGCCTTCCAAGAGCGAGCCACTTTTCTGTCAGACGGCAGCATGGCTCGACTAGCTAAGGAGAGAGGTGATCCAACGCTTGCATGTATATGTGGCACGATTGCTGCTGACGAGAAGCGCCACGAGATTGCATATGAGAGGATCATTGCAAAACTTCTAGAGGTGGACCCCACAGAGACGATGACAGCGATAGCAGAAATTATGAGTAACCACATAACAATGCCCGGACACTTGATGCATGATGGTCAAGACCCACACCTATTCAGTCATTTCTCTGCCGTGGCACAACGTATTGGTGTGTACACGGTTAGTGACTACATCGATAGCTTGGAGTTCTTGATTGGACGTTGGAGATTGGAGAAGCTAGAGGGTTTGACAAGCGAGGGAAAGCGTGCACAAGAGATCGTGTGTGGGCTTGCACCCAAGATTAGGAGGCTGCAAGAGCGTGCTGATGAGCGAGTGAGAAAGATGAAACCTAAGTTTAGTTGGGTCTTCGATAAAGAGATGTCCAAATGAAAGTGCACAAAAATTTCAAAAAGATGTACTACTAAGAAACAATAACTATAACTATCTACTCCCTGTAGTTCTATATATAAGCAAAATTTGGGTCAATAAAAATTAATGTATCTTTCTTTCAAAAAAATTGATGTATCTGATTCAAAATTTAGACTAAAAAATATACATCAACTTTTGTTGACCCAATTTTAGTGTATATATTAAACCGAAGGGAGTATCTTATAATATCTCCCTACCCTATTGTTTGCTTATCATGTACTTTTAGAGTAATTAATAATTAAAGAAATTATTGTAGCAATATACAATTGCTCAACACTATGCATTGTGAGAGAGAGTGTGATGAGGCAGTAAATAAACATCGGACATGTTTTATATAAAAAATAAATAAATAGAGCATATATAGTTTTTTTAAACAAAATAAGAGAATCAACTATACTGGCACTTCTTGACCTACACATATCATTTGCAACACTTAGAAATATTTATTAAATAAAGTAAAAGATACAAAAACAACTGAAGGACTAGATCAAAACTCAAGCCATAATAATCAAGGGTAGAATTTGAATCCTGCTGAAACCTATTGTAATGGAAAAATGTTATGGCCCAAAAGACGAATGCTTATGAGATCTATTAAGTGTGGTTTCATATTGTTAGTTGTAGAAAGGATCTAGACAGATTTCATGTGTAGTTTGTGTAGAAGTAGAAAGTTCGTGAAGAAAATAAAAAACAAGAAGAATATATTGTTAGGCAAGCATAGCTATTTTTACTCTTTTGCTGCTTTTACATAATTCTGTTTCATCATCCAGCACTAAATTGCTTACATTTTGGCTCTTGGTGTTGCATTACAACTTACAAGTTCCTTCATTTATGTTCATTCGTCCGATAGTATCTCATCGGTAGTTTGGCTTGTTAAAAAAAAAAAAGTATCTCATCGGTAGTAGTTTCTTAGTGTTCTTGTCTCGATTGTTTACCATTTTTCTTCACCATAGAATAAAGTATCTCATCGGTATGCTTTTGATCCTTAAAAATACTAAATTTCATTTTTAGTCCACTAAAAATCTCTTTCGAACTTAAATGTTTGGTTATCAATTTTAGTTTATATTTTAGTTTTTGTTTGTAAAAGTTCATGTTGCATGTACTCCCTTATGCAGCATGTGTGACCAGTAGTGTGAAATAATAGACCACCTCTTCGCGCAATGTGATCGGACTAGAACTTATTGGTTTTGTTCACCGCTTGGCAATTCCTTTCAAAGTTCAGGTTCGGATCCAATCTATTTTCTGTCATGGCTGGAAAATACAAGTTTGCATGAAGAAGTGGTTACTTGATTGGTTTTTTCTCTGTTATGAGCTGTGGCGTTTTAGAAAAAAGCATTTTGAAGGAATTGCATTACCGAACCCGGTAAATTGTGTAAATCAAGCCAATAGAAATGTGAATATGTTTAACCAATCTAATGCAACAGTTATGCAGCAACAAAATTTGCCTATCCTCTTACATGAATCAAATATTCGGTGGATTCCACCCCCTGCTGGATGGTATAAACTCAATGTTGATGCAGCGGGACTAACATCTGACGGTGTGTGGGGACTGACAGCAGTGATCGAGACTCTGATGGCATGACCAATGCAGCTACTGCCTGACTCTGATGTGCCAGAAATCATGGTATATATTGAAGCATGGAGTGTTGTTTGCTAAAGACATACCCTTCCTTAATTTAATTGTAGAACATGATTCGGTCAATGCAAAAATTGAATATCACTTGAGCATACATGGAAGTGATAGTTGCAGATTGTAACAGGTTATTAAACTGTTTTAGCTCATTTGAATTTGCTCATGTAAGAAGGGTAGCGAATCAAGCTGCACTACTTAGCAAATTGTGCTACTAAAAATGCAAAGTATGTGTGGATCAAACAAACTTCATCTTGTATTTCTACCGTCATAGCTTTCGATTTAATGTAAGACGTTTTCTAATGAATTTCGTTTCTTAACAGCTTCCTCCATGCTGCTTTCTACTATGTTCCTCTTAACAGCTTCTGAAAACACAAGGCATGCATGCATATTGTAAGAAAAATACACACGATTGGTTCATAAAATAAAAAAGTGGGGATCATTTAGGTTACCCATTTTGGCACTCAGCTGCTGGAACCGTTCTTTGTTCTTTAAATTCCAATAGAGCAAAACTAATATGAAAGAGAGAAAAAAAAGAATCTTAAAAGTGGGAATTGAAAGGTTTTGAACCCTAACCGCGAAGAAAGGGATTCAAAGACAAGAGACATGAATTATAAACAAGAATTAGGAGTGTGTATGGTCGGATATTTTGACGACCAAACCATATCCATATATAAACCACTTATATGGTTTTGGATTCCTAATCATGACCATATTTTATTGTAAACCGGTTATGTAACCGGTTATGAATATGGTTATGGATATATAACCGGTTAGTTTTACAAAACCGGATTATAAATGGATATAGTTTGGTTTAAAAAACATATCCGGATTATTTTAATATCCGAATTAAAAACTAGTTATTTCTCTTTCAAAATTGATTTTTAAAACCAAATTATATAAACAAAAATCCAAATTTGAAACAACTTATTCAAAAACACTTATTTTATACAAAATAACTTATTACAATCTCTTTTTAAAAAACAGCTTATTCAAAACAACTTATTTATGCAAAACGGCTTATTAGGATCTCTTTTTTCAAAACAGCTTATTTATGCAAAACGGTTGATTAGGATCTCTTTTTTCAAAACAACTTATTCAAAACAGCTTATTTATGCAAAAGGGCTTACTAGGATCTCTTTTTTCAAAAGAACTTATTCAAAACAGCTTATTTATGCAAAACAGCTTATTAGGATCTCTTTTTTCAAAATAACTTATTCAAAACAGCTTATTTATGCAAAACAGCTTATTAAGATCACTTTTTTCAACACAACTTATTCAAAACAACTTATTTATGCAAAACGGCTTATTAAGAACTCTTTTTTCAAAATAACTTATTCAAAACAACTTATTTATGCAAAACGGCTTTCTAGGATCTCTTTTTTCAAAATAACTTATTCAAAACAGCTTATTTATGCAAAACAGCTTATTAAGATCTCTTTTTTCAACACAACTTATTCAAAACAGCTTATTTATGCAAAACAACTTATTAAGATCTCTTTGTTCAAAATAACTTATTCAAAACAGCTTATTTATGCAAAACAGCTTATTAAGATCTCTTTTTTCAACACAACTTATTCAAAACAGCTTATTTATGCAAAACAGCTTATTTATGCAAAACGGCATATTAGGATCTCTTTTTTCAAAATAACTTATTCAAAACAGCTTATTAGGATCTATTTTTAAAAAATAACTTATTCAAAACAACTTATTTATGCAAAACAACTTATTAAGATCTCTTTGTTCAAAATAACTTATTCAAAACAGCTTATTTATACAAAACAGCTTATTAAGATCTCTTTTTTCAACACAACTTATTCAAAACAGCTTATTTATGCAAAACGGCTTATTAATATCTCTTTTTTCAAAATAACTTATTCAAAACAGCTTATTTATGCAAAACAGCTTATTAGGATCTCTTTTTTCAACACAACTTATTCAAATCAACTTATTTATTCAAAACAGCTTATTAGGATCTCTTTTTTCAAAATAACTTATTCAAAACAGCTTATTTATGCAAAACGGCTTATTAGGATCTCTTTTTTCAAAACAACTTATTTAAAACAGCTTATTAGGATCTATTTTTAAAAAACAACTTATTCAAAACAACTTATTTATGCAAAACAGCTTATCAAGATCTCTTTTTTCAAAACAACTTATTCAAAACAGCTTATTTATGAAAAACGGCTTATTAGGATCTCTTTTTTCAAAATAACTTATTCAAAACAGCTTATTTAAGCAAAACAGCTTATTAGGGTCTCTTTTTGAAAAAACAACTTATTCAAAATAGCTTATTTTGAAAAAAGAGATCCTAATAAGCTGTTTTGAATAAGTTGTTTTGAAAAAAGAGATCTTAATAAGCTGTTTTGCATAAATAAGCTGTTTTGAATAAGTTGTTTTGAAAAAAGAGATCTTGATAAGCTGTTTTGCATAAATAAGCTTTTTTGAATAAATAAGCTGTTTTGAATAAGTTGTTTTGAAAAAAGAGATCCTAATAAGTTGTTTTGCATAAATAAGCTGGTTTGAATAAGTTGTTTTGAAAAAAGAGATCTTGATAAGCTGTTTTGCATAAATAAGCTGTTTTGCATAAATAAGCTTTTTTGAATAAGTTGTTTTGAAAAAAGAGATCTTAATAAGCTGTTTTGCATAAATAAGCTGTTTTGAATAAGTTGTTTTGAAAAAAGAGATCTGGATAAGCTGTTTTGCATAAAATAGCTGTTTTGAATAAGTTGTGTTGAAAAAAGTGATTCTAATAAGCTTTGATAAAAAAAGAGATATTTTCGTTATAAAAAAAATGGTTTTGTTAAACAAATACAGTAAAAAAAATTACAGTAACAAAATATATGGTTATGGATCTGGACATCTAACAAAAAAACCGAATTTATCAAAGTGGATGACCAACCGTTTATGAATAAACCGGTTAATATCCATATGTAAATATCCGGTTATTTAAATATGGTTTTGGATTTGGATGTGGCTTTATCCATGCAACCAGATATTTTGCTCACCCCTAACAAGAATTAATTAAAAAAAAGTAAAATAAAGAAAGATTCAACACGATCGCATGGTGAAGAAGGTCATGAAAACGAATAAGAAAACAAAACAAAACCTATTTGCGCAGAGAAAATATTTGGAGAGATGAAGAATGCAAATTGCAAGCCTTTCCGGAGTCGGTCAAGTATATATACCTTGCAAAACCTTTGTCTATTGGTCTGGGCTAATAAAAACTCGTGTTTTTTTCATTAGGAGAAAAAAACTCATGGCCTTTAAAATTAATGCTCTCAATTCTGCTTTATTTAATTATTTTAATAGAATAATTTTTTGAATATGTCATAAAACATATAACAATGAATTAAAAATGTGTATAATTCTATAAAAAAAATGTCTATAAAATAAAATTCACATACAATTATATTTAAAATAAATGTTTTTTTTTAATTTATTCAAGTTTGCACATTAGGGTTTACCCTTAAAAAGTTATGGAAAGAATTGTGTTGTGGGTTTCATAACTACTCGAAAGACAGTTAACTACAATGTTTTTGGGGTGATCGAGTTACTAAACTAAAAAATGCATAATGGAAATATTGAGGAAGAAAGATAGAGGGAAATAAGTAAAATAGATTTCTTGATGGATTTTGTGTCTAGAAATATGTACAAGTCAGGTCTTTATGGCCAAAAACACTAGTCCTAGAGCCTAAAACGATGTGGCCTACATAAATTCGCTTTGATAGGCACTATTTACACGAGTAATGCTTGAGTTTCCCATTGTGTGGGTTACATGGCATCCCAAGTTTAGCACGAGGTCTTCAGTTTTAGGACATATTTCGTTGATATAATATCTACATGTGCGCAACTTTCCTTAGAACGGGGCTCTGTGCTCATAGCTTTCTTCGATTAGGATATATTGTTCGATAACTATCAATAAAAGGAAATACATAGGTAGCAACTTGGAACATTTGTTTTGAAAAAAGGAAATACAATACTAAAGCATTTGATCAATAAGTTGCTGAGTACAAGAAGTGACATATGGAGACTAGGATGTGGGCATTGGTGGTAAGCAACCTCATTTGCTTGTGAGGTCTTAATGATCAGTCTTCTTCTTCTTCTTTTTCTTCTTCTTCTTCATCTTATTCTACTACCATTGCTTCCAACAGATCTATTTCTGCTTGTTCATGTGGAGGAAGCTTAATGAACTTAACTTCATAAGGATTTTTAATTATCAAAGTCCCGCACAAATCATAAAGATCAACAGGCTTGGGGCGGGGCTTTCTAGAGAGAAAGAGACCCATAAAGAGTTCGAGTATGAATCCAACCATATAAGGATCTTCCTCCATGCTGCTCTCTACTATGTTCCTCTTAACAGCTTCTGAAAACACAAGGCATGCATGCATATTGTAAGGAAAATACACACATTTGGTTGATAAAATAAAAAAGAGGGGATGATTTAGGTTACCCATTTTGGCTAGGGGGGAGACTCAGTTGCTGGAACCGTTCTTTGTTCTTTAAATTCCAATACAGCAAACCTAATATGAAAGAAGAGAAGAAAAAAAAAATCTTAAAACGGCAATTGAAAGGATTTAAACCCTAACCCCGAATAATTCCACTAATCACTAAAAACGGATTCAAAGACAAGAGACCTGGATTATCAACAAAAATAAATTCAAAAAAAGGAAAATAAAGAAAGATTCAATACGATCACATGGTGAAGAAGGTGGGGCGACGAAAACGAATAAGAAAACAAAACAAACCTATTTGCGCAGAGAAGCTATAGAGAGATGAAGAATGCAAATTACAAACTTGTCAAGAGTCGGTCACGTAGCAAAACCTGGGCTAAAAAAACTCATGGGCTTTAAAATTAGTGCTCAATTCTGCATTGATTAGTTTTTTTTAATAAAATAATTTTTGAATCGATTATGTTACAATCCATATAACAATAAATTAAAAATGTCTATAAAATAAATTCACATACAATTATATTTAAAATAAATGTTTTTTTGTTTATTCAAGTTTGCACACTAGGGTTTACCCTTAAAAAGTTATGGAAAGAATTGTGTGTATTTCATAGCTACTCCAAAGACCGTCAACTACAATGTTTTTGGGGTGTTCAAGTTAATAAACTAAAGAAAACATAACTGAAATATTGATGATGAAAGATAAAGGGATAAAAATGAGTAAAATAGATTTCTTATGGATTTCGTGTCTAGAAAAATGTACAAGTCCGGTGTTTAATTATGGCCAAAAACACTAGTTTGAGAGCCTAAAACAACGTGACCGACATAATTTCGCTTTGATAGGCACTATTTACATGAGTAATGCTTGAGTTTCCCATTGTGTGGGTTACATGGCACCCCAAGTTTGGCACAATGTCTTCAGTTTTGGGACATATTTCGTTGATAATATCTACATATGTGCGCAACTTTCCTTAGAACGTGGCTCTCTGCTCATAGCTTTCTTCGATTAGTGACACTATAACTATGAAGCACGAGTTAATTGTCACCAATTCCACTAAGCTTTGACTAAGTCATATATCTTCACGACTTTCGTATACCCTAATAGATTTTAGAAAGATTCGACTAACCCACATTTGACTTATTTCACTAGCCTCACCTGTCATCAACTAAGATAAACTTGTTTGACCGTAAATCGTCTGTCTGTCGATTTCAGCTTTCACGTAATTTATTTTTAGGTGTAAACAAATATCCCTATATGTTGCATTATCAGTTGGCCATAAGCTATGAGATGATGCGAAATAAACAATCACTATTTTGTGTTTGGTGGTTTTTAAGGTTGATATGGAGGCATTTGTGTGGGAAGATGATTGTTTTCAAAAGGTGTGAGAGTTGTTAGCACCGGTCAACCTTTTGAATTCGCCCGATGAGTGGATTTGTGCAGTGAACTCTCAGGGTACATTCTAGTTTAATGCAATTTACTCGTACCTTTGTAATTTCCTCTTCTCTCCTTCTTTAGTGTTGGTGGAAAATGGGGACCTTTTTGCATAGTTGTGGGATAGTTTGGCTCCTTCGAAGGTGGTGATCTTTTTGTGGCAACTTCTCTAATCTCGCCTACCTACAAGGTGTAAAGAGAGGGGTATTTGATGGTGGGAGGGTGCTGTGTTGCATTTGGTGTGAAAATGTATTGGAGACGGAGGATCATTTGTTCTTAAACTGCAATTTTGTTGGTTCAATTTGGTATGAGATTTTCAATTGGTTTGGGGTCAAAACAGTGCTACCCGGAAATCTATTTACATTGCTTTGATCATTCTCTACAATGGTTAGAAATGGTAAAGGCCACAAGGGATTTGGCATATGACTCTTTGGCTTATTTGGAGAGCAAAGAATAAGTATATTTTTAAGACAAAGATCCCAAAGGTGGGAGAGGTTGTTCAGTCAATAAAAAGATTATCTTGGGAACGGTTACTAGGTTGTAAGTCGGGCCTCCTTGTATTTATTATGAATGGTTTTGTTTTCCATTCGAGTGCTTGGTTAGGTAGCTTGTTTGCCTTTAATTTTTTGAGCAACAGCTCGTTTATTCATGTAAGGAAGAGCGAGTCCTCGTTGTACTTTATCTTATGGTGTAGATTTAGGACCCCTTGTGATTGTATCGCCTTTTATTCAATAAAATTTCTCTTTGCTACTAAAAACAATTAACATAAAGATGCCCGAACACTTGATGCAAGATGGTCAAGACCCATACCTCTTCGGCCATTTCTCTGCAGTGGCACAATGTATCAGTGTGTACACGTTTAATGACTACATTGATATTTTGGAGTTCTTGATTGGACGGTGAAGATTGGAGAAGCTAGAGGGTTTGACGAGCTGGGGAAAACGTGCACATAAGCTCGTGTGCAGACTTGCACCGAAGATTATGAGCCCAGAGGAGCGTGCTTATGAGCGAGTGCGGAAGATGAAGTCCAAGTTTAGTTGGATCTTCCATAAAGAAGTACTTGGAAAAAAACTAATGACTATGCATTTTATAATCTCTCCCTACCCTAGTGTTTGGTTATCTTGTACTCTTTAGAGTATATTATTACAAAAATAAAATTATTGTAGAAAAGATATGACGACTGATTATTCAACAATATGCATTTGAGTTTGTATAATGATGCTGTAAAATTGATACACATAGTTAAGGATTCAAAATTGAGTTTGATTCATGTTGAAGCCTATTGCAATGAAGGGATGTTGTGCTCAAAATACTTGATAGTATATACAAATACTACGACCAAAGTCCCTGAGCCCTATTGACTGTGGTAGCATGTTGTTAGCTAGACAGAATTCATCATGAATCATTTGTAGTCTGTTAGAGTGTGCTAAATAAACTATTTTATGTTATGTTTAGCCTGGCATAAGCATGAGCCATCTTCTTTCTTTTGCTGCTTCTTCATAATTTTGTAAATTTCTTACAGTTAGGCTCTATAATTCAACCTGTAGTTGTTAGTATTATAATTGTTCATTTTTCTGATAGTATATCATCTTTGACTTGAGGGTAGTATGGTTTTTCTTAGCGTTTTGATTGGACTGTATAGCCATTTTCCTTCAATATATGGAAATCACTTGAAATACCACAACAACAAAATCAAATTCTAGCTTATCTTTTATTAGACAATCCCAGTAGCATAATTCTTTACATGCAAACTTCACAAATTCTCAGAAACTCAATAATCCAAAAGGGATTATTTATGAAATTTATTAATATAAACAACTAGAAAGATAACTCAGTCCACACTAGTATGGAATATTTCAACAGTGTTTTGAAGTTTTACTCCTCCATTCGTATTATACATCTAATGGACTCCCCTTTCAGCATGTAATCAAAAGCTTTGTTAATCTCTGAAAATGGAATTGAGTGAGTGATGAATTTCTCCAGTTCCAGTTCCTGTAATATCACAGTAATGTCATATAAGCAACACAAATAACATAACATTCTGCAATATTAATTAATCCTCCATAACAGTGCACGATTCGATGTATATAAACTTACCCCTTTCATGTACTTTTCTACAACATTAGGAAGATCGGTGCGGGGTTTGTAGTTTCCATAAAAGGTACCCTTTAGAGTCCTTTCATTCAACAAATTCATAGGATGAGTTTGAAATGCATCATCTTTGTTTGGCACTCCAACAAGTACAGCAACACCCCAACCCTTAGAAAAACAACAAGTCAAGGTTCAGCTTTAGCTTAAGTAGGGTTTATAATTTATTTTTAGCAACAAGCAAGAGGAAGTGAATTTTGTTTAACATACATCGTGGACACATTCGAATGCGGAGATCATAGCCTGGATGCTCCCGGTACATTCAACAGCACGGTCCACACCTCCGTTGGTCATTTCAGCAATTACCTGCAAACCAATGTTCACATCTCAATCTCCTCGTATAAAAATCAAACATCATTTTAATCCATAGAATCATACTTAAAATTCACAATAGAAAATGAAAAGAAATCGTGGATGAACTAACTTCTTGAACAGGTTTGTCATGATCTTTCGGGTTTACGAACTCGTTTACCCCAAACTTTTTAGCTGCCAGCAAGAAAAAAAATAAGAAATGTCATCAATAAAAGAAACAGTCATTGAATTTGTGTTAACTTCAATCTTAAAGCATTTGATGGAATAAGAAAAGCATTGTACCTAATTCAAATCGGCTGGAAACTAAATCAACCCCAATAATTCTTGATGCACCAGACATCCTTGCCCCTTCAGCAGCCTAAATTGTGGTTTAAAGAGAAGAGCATGAGTAATCTTTCCATTTCCAATAAAAACCGAAACAAACACACACACACACACACAAAATATGAGAGTAACATACAGCAAGGCCAACAGCTCCAAGTCCAAAGATAGCGACAGAAGAACCGGGTTTTGGTTTAGCAACATTGATAGTAGCACCAAGACCTATAGAAGCATGGAAGCAAATTGAATTAGGAAAACATAGACTCGGCCTAGAAACATATATCAATATCTAAACATCGGAATCTCCTATACCTGTGCATATTCCACAGCTGAGAATACAAACTTTGTCAAGTGGTGCATCAGGGTTGATCTTTGCAACACATCCGGCATGAACCACAGTGTACTCGCTGAATGTAGATGTACCGACGAAATGGTGAACCGGTTGTCCCTTAATAGAGAATCTTGACTGGTTGTCATTGATCATAACACCCCTATCAGTGTTGATCCTAAGAAGATCACACATGTTGCTCTCCTCTGACTTACAATGTGGACAGTCCCCACACTCCCCTGTGAATACAGGCAGGGCATGATCCCCTGGTTTTAGATGTGTCACACCCTCGCCTACGCTCTCCACAATCCTGATCAACATCAGGCCCACAGTTATCAATAACATTCATTCACATTACATAACACATTAATATAATTAACAGATTTAATCAAAAAGCTGTCTTTGTAAATTAATAAAAATGAAATGATATATTAAAATATCGGTTTCATTTTGATTCATTGTCGTTCTAAAAAGTTTTATGCACTCAACATATCACAATCAATCATATGTGTGATTTTGAAAGTAAAAGTTAATGATCTTACAATTATGATTGATTGACATTGTAAAAAACAAATTATATTGGCATAGTACATGAATTAAATCCTTAAATTATGTAATTCAACTTTTAATATTGAGAAGAGAAACATACCCTCCAGCTTCATGACCAAAAATACGAGGAAACAATGGAGTTTGACCCTGAAACAGAAGGAAAAAATAAAACAAATATTAAGCTATTGCGATGCATAACATGATGAAACACCCAAATAAAAAAAAGGCTCCAATCACCAGCTTAATTTCCTTTAATCTAAAATTAAACTTCAGAAGAATTTTATAATACACAAAAACAAACATGCAAAAGAAACTAAACACACCATTTTCATATATAATCAAATCAAACTATCATAAGAGTGAACGAGATCTAAACATATATACTATATATATAGGTGGAGCTTATTGTCTAAATTTACACTACTAGAAAAAGCAAAATTAGCGAGGGAAATTAGTGACGGAAAAAATGAAATTCCTCACAAATTCCTTGGTCGCAAAATTTAGTGACGGAAT
>Ga0228711_1004214_pt1 | contig 22206 bp, 12 predicted proteins | sample MedpolnodulmetaG_2_FD_177996 | JGI IMG/M metagenome (GOLD analysis project Ga0228711, IMG submission 177996) | Root nodule microbial communities from Medicago polymorpha collected in Santa Monica, California, United States - brown nodules | ecosystem: Host-associated > Plants > Roots > Nodule...
TCCCTATAATGCTCCTTAAAAAAAAAAAAAAAAGTCCCTTAAATTAACAGTTCAGTGTGCTATAAATTGAAAAATATTATAAATGAGTCCACAAAGAACAAAATGATTTCAAAACCTCTAAAATAAAGATGCTCACATACCAAAGACTCAAGAGATGCCATCCCCCATATAACAAGAGGTTGCATACTCTAAAGTCGAAGATCAAAAGAGAAATTATTTTTCTTTATACGAATATTTCTTATGTTCTTGTTTTTAAACTAAAAAAACAAAATATATAATACTTGTTTTAAAAAACTAAAAAAAACAAAATGCAATCAAACAAGTTTTAAATTCCACCACCAAGAAAACAAGTCTTAAATTTTCATATTTTTCTATTCAAACAAATTTGATCAGACATTCAATAGATGATAAATGTGCTAATCAAAATCACTTTTTAGGTCGTAACACTAACAAGGGATATGGATTTTTTTTGAGGCAAAAGTATACATATAAATATATAATAACAAAATTTAAAGTATAACGAGCACTCCAATCAAAATACAATAGAATAGGATAGCCAAAGATTGAAAGGTAAAACATGGATGACCAAACATGCAATCCAAGACTACTCCCACAAGATACAAACAGAATTCACACTTGATTCATGATGATTTCAATCATACATTATAACACAACTCTAAGTTTCATTAAACTAGAAACTTCCTTTAACGTAAGAGTAGTGATATGCATCATCCGTTACACTTGTCACGTCAAACTTGTGGTTTAAATCAGCACATTCTATTAGCAATTTAGCAATTAAACAATAAAATTGAGATCACACATTCTCAGTCGGAAGAGCACAAAAAGTTAGTTTAACATGTACCAAAATCATGTATTTCTTTCCAAAAGAAAGAATGCTAGCAATATAATTATTTTGATCGGTTGAAATTTAGGTTTGTGATATTTGAACAACTAATATGTGGTAACTTTTGGAACAATAATAAAAAATGAAAATACATATAAAATAAGTGTTAATTTGATTAAGAGAGAGAAAAAAATATTATTAATTTAACAACAGTATAAAAATATTGTGTTGGACAATATTTTTTGTTGTCAACATAACTTGTATGAAAATTTCTATAATCTTGACACTAAATTTATGTAGGATCTACATTATTTAGTAGAATTTATTTAGATTTTTAATCGATAAAAAAGAATGTGTAGTAAAATATGTTGTTGACGTTCTTATGATAATACAAGACACTCCTTAAAAAAAGTAATATGTTGTTTTGCTCAAAAAATATTATGTTTTATTGCGCTTTTGTTCTCCAATTTTGTCTCACTAACAAAAGTCTCCTTATTTAATATCAATTCCCCCCCTCCCCCTCAAGTATCATATTGATATTGATTGCAATTTTGGTCCCAAACTATACTTATAGCCTCAAAAAAAAGATGGTTTAATGCTCATATTTTAAATCTAATAGCCTCAAAAAAAAGATGGTTTAATGCTCATATTTTAAATATAAGAGAAAATATCACTTTTGTGACTGAAAGCTCACCTTTTTAGAACTAAACACCACCATTTTTATGGACAAGAACCAACGTTGCAACATCCCCTAAAAACCAAAGTTGCAACAAATATGGCATTTAAAGGATCAAAAGGTGTTATCTTTAAAAGGGGATTATTTTTAGTGATTTTAGTATTATAGGGAGACGAAAAGTAAAATTAAGTCTAAATAATATCTATAGAGTTAAAATCGTATGCATTATCCGTGTAAAAACATTTTACACGATTGACACATCACAAATAATCACGTGTGTAAGATTGTAGAGGTCTTACTAGCGAGTGTCTCTAAAACACTTTTTAAGAATACTAAATTAAGAAATTATTTTTAAAAAACTAGATAATATAATTTTGAATGCATTGAATACATAAATTTTTATAAAAAACTTACTATTTAATATTTTAGCTTGATCCAGAATGTATTACTAAGAAATTCAAATATTTCCAAGGAAAAAAATGAGTCCAATTTAGACCATTGGAATTCAAAGAGTGTATTTTTCAAATGCCATTATGCTATTTCGTACGGATTGAAAAGTAATCAACACCTAACAACACTACAAAATCTTACGTACAATCTAAGTCTCACACACACAAATCCGATTTATTCATTTAATTAAGGAACCAAAGAATCATTCCTTTACCTTTGATCTTTACTTACTTCGCCTTTCATTTCAATTCAAGTATTACTAATCTGCAAGCCAAAGCAAAAAGCACAGAGACACAACTCCCAAAAAATATTCAATTTTTTTTTGTGATCCCATAGTTTTGAATGATAATTGATTATTAAATTCATTTAATCCAAAAGTTTGGATTCTGATATTTGAATTGGAAGGAAGTTTTCTGGTTGGTCACCCAATTTTTCTTAGACGTTACTCGCAAATTTGAGTGGGGGGGTGTATATATAGTTAATGCATGAAGAGATTCTTCACAGGCTGTGTCTCAAAGTTTCACTCCCACTCCAAACATAAGAAATCTCACTCTCACTCTCACTCTCAGGTACATTACTTATTTACCTCCTCAGTTATTTTGTAAGATTTCCTGTCATCTTTTACTACATGCATTTACACAGTGAGTGGCTGCGTGACCGTCCGATCAAAGGAAATCAAAATTTGACCGTCTAATTTGGATCGGATAGTCACATGTCACTAACTGTCTGAGTCCGTGACCTTAATGTAGCCGTTGTAGACATGTTTTTAATGCTTCACTGCAGATTTTAGTTTTTTCTGAGAAGTGTATACCTATGGTTAATGGTTGCATTGCAGTTAACATGTTTGTTGAAATTCTTGTTTCTTTTAAGGTGTTCAAATTCTTGTTAGATTGAAACAAAATAGCAAGGACACTTCAGATTTAGGTGTATCTGGTGTTGACGTGTCAGTGTGTCGTATCTGGTGTCTGTGTTAGTATTTCATAGATAGCATTTAGCTGGGGTCCACAGCGAATTCTGTAACTATGAGTTTGAGTAATTCGTATGATAAAAATTATTTAGCATGAAGATAAAATGAAATGTACAGTGAACAGTAAAAGAATGTTGAATTTCTTGCCTCTTTTGCTGTCCTATTAGTGGAAGAGCAGAATGGGCGAGTTCTTCTAACTGTGTTAATCTATGAAGCACTAACACAAATACAGACACTGGGCTCAACTCACACCGGTAATAATTTGAAAAAAATGAAAGCGACTGAATGTAACCACATGTGTCGGTGTTGGACACCGAACGCGCCTTCAATATGAAGTGTTGATGCTGCATAGATGTTAAACACATCACAAGTTGTGTCATCTGAGGCAAATAGTTTCTTCTTGGTATTTACCATCATTGTTTTATGATATTGTTTTGTTTGACAGATAATGGCAGGAAACATCTCTGGTCCAAGTGGGAGCAATGCTGCTAATATTTTGCTGAATCATGACTTCTCAAATGACCTGAATTCTTGGCATCTCAATTGCTGCAATGGCTATGTAATTTCGTCCAAAGCAGGTGATCAAAGTGTAAATTTGATGGATTCGGATTGTAATTATGCTGTTATCACCGACCGAAATGAATGCTGGCAAGGTCTTGAGCAAGACATCACAGACAGAATTTCCATTGGTTCTGCTTACACGGTTTCGGCTTTTGTTGGAGTATCCGGCCTTTCCCAGGACTCTGCTGATGTGAAAGCTACACTGAAACTAGAATATCATGATTCAGCTACAAATTATTTGTTCATCGGAAGGTATACATTTTTTCATAATTTTATTACATCTATCTTTTAAAGAAATTGAGGAAAATTCCCTTACATGTTCATCGTTATTTTCTACAGTACTTCTGTTATGAAGGGTAGCTGGGAAAAGTTGGAAGGAACATTTTCACTGTCAACTAAACCCGATCGGGTTGTATTTTATTTGGAAGGACCTGCTCCTGGAATTGACTTGCTTATAAGATCAGTAGAGATCAACTGTTCCATTCCAAATGACAATGTATATCATGCATGAAATTATGCATTTCAGATACTGTTATTTCTTTATGGAATTCTACATACTGGCAAAGTTTTTATTACTTCTTTAATTGTTAAATTGAACTTGTATTGAGCCTATTATGGTTTCACTCTTTAACTTTTTGTGAAATCTTTATGTTTTAATAACAAACTAACTGGTGTACCTTTTCCTCATATTTCAGAAGTTCACAAGTACAGAAGCATGTGTTTCTACTGGAGATGAAAGCATCATAATAAACCCACAATTTGAGGATGGCTTGAATAATTGGTCTGGAAGAAGCTGCAAGATTGTGTTGCATGATTCCATGGCAGATGGTAAAATTGTTCCAAAGTCTGGGAAATATTTTGCGTGCGCAACAGAACGAACGCAATTCTGGAATGGAATTCAGCAGGAGATAACTGGACGTGTGCAGCGCAAGCTGGCCTACGAGATCACTGCTTTAGTTCGAATATACGGCAACAATGTCACTAATGCCGATGTGCGAGCTACTTTGTGGGTTCAAACACCAGATCTCCGAGAGCAGTATATAGGCATTGCAAAGTTAGTCTTCACATTATTTTTGCTATAGATTTAATTCATATACATCATCAGGGTACTAGAAATATTTTTTACACTGTCAATCAATCGTATGATTCAGCCATGAATTTCAGATAGACTCTTGTGGCATATGACTTTTTTGTTTATTATTCTTGAAACTTGATAAAAATAACAAAAGGAAAATTACTGTAGTATGATTTAGCCATGAGTTTTCTGCATTAGCGATAATCTAAACCTTACATTTATAGTAGTTGTTGAACAATGCTGGTGTGTTCTAAAGTGTGCAGGCAACCGATACAGATTGGGTGACGCTGCAGGGAAAATTCCTTCTAAATGGTCCCTCATCCAAAGCGGTCCTTTATTTAGAGGGACCTCCTTCTGGCACCGACATTCTTGTTAATACTTTGGTTGTAAAGCATGCTGCTAAAACACCTCCTTCGACACCACCAGCTGCACAGGTTGGACTTTTGATAAATTATCTGTAAATTACATTAGAAAACTTAGTGTAAAGATTGTTTTAGCAATCAACAACCAACGTAAAATATAGTCGACCCTATAAGCTCATATCAATCTACTTTATTATTATCAATGTTTGTTATTCCTATCTTTTTTGTTATACACGAGCATTGGCGAAGAACTTAGCTGTTGTCCTAGGGCCGGTTTCGATAAACAACTTAATTAAGTTGTTATAGCATTAGCGCTTGTCATATAAGTACCTATGGAAGTTATTTCTATAACAAAAGATAAAATATATTCAAACTTTTTTCATATAAGCTATAAGCTGTTTCCATATGCTATCTTGGAGAGCTTATGAAAATAAGCTAAAAACAGCTTATGGACATGTCATAAGATGTTCCCATTAGCTCTTCGAAACAGTCTAACAAGTTCTTATGTCAGTAGATAAGCTTAAATAAGTCAATTCAAACAGATTCATATTAAACTTTGGTTGCACTGTTGACTTTTTATGTTTTCCAAGCATCTAACAATTGATTTTATTTTACAGAATGTTGCTTTTGGAGTTAATATAATTGAGAACAGCAATCTTTCTGATGACACAAAAGGATGGTTTCCCCTTGGTAATTGCACTTTAACTGTTAAAACCGGTTCTCCTCATATACTTCCACCAATGGCAAGAGAATCTCTTGGACCTCACGGAATCCTGAGTGGCCGCTACATACTTGTAACTAATAGAACACAAACTTGGATGGGTCCTGCTCAGGTGATCACTGAGAAATTAAAGCTATTTTTGACTTATCAAGTATCTGCTTGGGTCCGGATTGGTTCCGGTTCAAATGGACCACAGAATGTGAATGTTGCCCTTGGTGCTGACAATCAGTGGATCAATGGAGGACAAACCGAGGTTTCGGATGATAGATGGCATGAAATTGGTGGATCCTTTAGAATTGAAAAGCAGCCAACAAAGATTATGGTTTATATCCAAGGTCCAGCTGCTGGTGTAGACTTAATGGTTGCCGGACTTCAAATTTTCCCTGTTGATAGACATGCAAGATTTAGATATTTAAAGATGCAGACAGACAAGGTGACATTTAGTTGTATTCTATTTTATTTTATATATAAAATTAATTTTACATTCTTCATTGATAGGATATGCAATGCTTTGCATTTTCAGATTTGTTTATATATTTCATGAAGCTGTGCATATTCAGACTTTAATGTTAATCTTTTCTAATATATTCTTTTTTCATTGATAGGATATGAAGATGCTTTGCATTGTTTATATATATAACATTTAATTTATATATAAGCTTTTCCACATTGCAGATTCGGAAGCGTGATGTTGTCCTGAAATTCGCCGGACTAGACTCTAGCAGCTACCTTAACACCACGGTGCAAGTTAGACAAACACAGAACGATTTCCCGATTGGAACATGCATCAGCAGATCAAACATTGACAATGAAGATTTTGTCAACTTCCTTGTGAAACACTTCAACTGGGCTGTGTTTGCAAATGAGTTGAAGTGGTATTGGACTGAGCCACAACAAGGGAATTTGAATTACAAAGACGCCGATGATCTTTTAACCTTGTGTCAGAAGTACAAGATCCAAACTCGCGGACACTGCATCTTCTGGGAAGTGGATGGAACCGTTCAGCAATGGATTAAGTCACTGAATAAAAATGATTTGATGACGGCTGTTCAAAACCGATTAACCAGTCTTCTGACTCGCTACAAGGGCAAGTTTAGTCACTATGATGTTAACAATGAAATGCTGCATGGTTCATTTTACCAAGATAGATTAGGCAAAGATATAAGGGCAAACATGTTCAAGACTGCAAACCAACTAGATCCATCCGCTACATTGTTTGTGAATGATTATCATATTGAAGATGGATGTGACACAAGATCATGTCCAAATAAATACATTGAACACATTCTTGATTTGCAAGAACAAGGTGCACCCGTTGGTGGAATTGGAATTCAAGGACACATAGATAGTCCAGTTGGGCCTGTCGTTTGTTCTTCGCTTGATAAATTAGGTATTCTTGGTTTACCGATATGGTTTACAGAACTTGACGTGTCTTCTATGAATGAATATGTGAGAGGTGATGATCTTGAAGTTATGCTTAGGGAAGCCATGGCTCACCCTGCTGTTGAAGGGATAATGTTGTGGGGATTCTGGGAGTTGTTTATGAGTAGGGATAATGCACATTTGGTGAATGCAGAAGGTGATATTAATGAAGCGGGGAAAAGGTTTCTAGCTTTGAAACAAGAGTGGCTATCTCATAGTCATGGTCATGTTGATGAGCAAGGTCAATTCAACTTTAGAGGATTTTATGGAACATATAATGTGGAAATTGTGACACCATCAAAGAAAATTTCTAAGACATTTGTGCTTGATAAAGGTGACTCCCCAATGGAGGTGTCAATTGATTTATAAGCAAAGTATATTGCTATGAATTAATGTGTGTTTTTTTTCTCTCTTATCATTGGGTTTGATGAAACACAATGATGATGTAAATTGTAATGTTGTCTCTGCTGTGATCTGCCACCTTGGCAAATAAATAAAATGGTTTTACTTCTTGGTTATTCTAATTTGTGTTGTAATTATTTACTTGTTGATCTTTCTAATTACCATTTTGACAATTAGAAATATTTAATTTGCTAAAGTGGTAAACATTTACTTATTGGTGCCAAGGATTGTTCCTGCTAGAATTCAAATTCAAAGTCTTCATATTAATTCGTTGAATTCATTAGTCCAATTACGCTTGGTTCCTTGTTAATCATTCTAATTCTAATTGATGTTGTAAATTGCAATGGACAATTGTTTCTCTGACATCCAATATGTTATAGAAACACAAGTGAATGATTAAAAAACCCAGCGGTAGTTAATTGCTGTCGGGTTTCTAGTTATAAAGTCAGTGGTAGTTATCCACCGTTAGGGACATTTTAGTATTTTACTTGTGTTTTTAAGTTTATGATGTTAAAAAAGCAATTGTCATTGCAATGTTGTCCTATAAAAGCATCGGTTTCAAAAAGATCAATAACAGTGTTATTTTGGCGAGAGTTACTTTTCCCACCCTATGTCTTTCCTCGCGGGCCCTATTTTTTTCCACTTTTACCCTTGGTCCGGAATTCGTTTTCCGGAATGAATTGTTAATGTTTTCCAGATTTATCTGAATTTTAAATTTCGGAATGGTTTTTTTCAAGAACTTTTACAATTTTAAACTTTGAAATTCGTAAAATAAATGCAAATAAACATATAAAACAGAAATAAAAAGACAAAAAGATAAAAACAACTCATTTTATTGATATTTGAATAATACATTACAATAATGTTGAAGCTTTTTACATAAGAACCTAAAACTATTTCTAGACGGGTAAGTTATACCGGTGACTCCGGCTGATAGGACATACCAGTAGCTTCACTGTTGGAGGGGAGACAGGGGAGGAGGAAAGAAGAGGGCGGGAAGAAGAAAACAATGCCCCTGAGCCCCATTGACCATTCATACAATCCCTGAAAATTTCCAAAGAGGCATGTTTCTATGAAAGGCCAACGATGAAAACTATGGTTGTAGAAGAGGAGGAGAGGGTGGGGTCAGAAATGGTGGGGTTTGGAAGGCTATTTATAGGGAGGGTGAGTCAAAAAAACGGTTGGGAGGCCATAAATGTAGTCAAAAAACGTGGTAAAACACGTTTTCTTGACTTGACCACCGACAAAAAACGTTTGAAAAATGTTTTGCTTGTGGTACAGACCACCAGCCATGACACTGATGCAGTCCGAAAAATACAATCCAAAATGCACCTTTGTTTTCCGGAATATATTTTTCAGATTAATACGATACTGGTGAACATAGGGCGTAAGTGTATTCCGGAAAACGAAATCCGAAATACTTCAACATAGGATTCTTTTGTATGGACCACATTGCACCAAGAGTTTATGTGGTCCACAACATCCAAGGACCTCTATAAATACACCATCTCTGATTTTCAGCTTCAATTCCAGCAAAACACACAAACATACCAAAGAAAATCATGCAAATTTTTGTCATTAAGCTGTGGATCTTTCTCACATTGTCGCAAATAGATAGCTCTCTATTTGACGGCGTGATGAAGATCTTCTGCATGCTGTCAAAAATAGAAGCAAACACACCAAAGAGACCATGAACATTTTTGTCATTGTGCTGAGGATCTTTGTCATGCTGCCGCAAAATAGATTGCTCTCTATGTGATAAATAGATTGCTCTCTATGTGCCAGCATGGTGAAGATCCTCAGCATGCTTTCAAAAATATATAGATTTAAGGCTGCCTCTTTGATAGATAGATAACTCAAAAAAAATATCAAGAGGTTGCTATGAGGTATATCTTGCTGCATGCCAGATGAATATGTCATTTGGCAAGGCAACATGATCTAACTCAAAGAGATCCTCTTGAAAACAACTTCCCAAAAGATTCAACATTTATGTTATTATGGTTTTTTTAACTGTTTATTTGTCTTATGTTGCTTCTATTTATGTTATGTACCTTTGTTCTATTATTTTCCAAGGCATTCGCAACGAAAACGATCCAAATAAAGGGTCTGGTGCAGTTCGGACTTTATAATCCGAAATAACTTCATGCTTTCCGGATTATAAAATCTGAAAATCCTCAATAACATTTTGGCCGGTGACGTTTCACCAAAGGTTAGACCGGTTAGTGGAGTTTGAATGCATTTTTTGACGGTTTTGATTATGGAACATGTTTTATTTGATTGTAATTAAGACCTATGACTGATTTAAGGCTATAAAAAGCCTTGGATCTTCACCAATTTCCTTCATTCTTCTTCACCTCCTTTCTTACATTTTCTTCAAAAAAATTAGTTTTTTAGGTAGCTTTTAGGAGTGTTTGTGGTGTCATGGTCATTGTTGACCGCTCATACAACCCCTGCAATTGCATTGCAGCTTATGTAGTGGTCGTATAACGGTGAATAGAGACCCTTAACATCAAAGAAAGACAAAATTTCATAGCATATGCGTCCGGATTTTATTTTCCGGAAACACTAACAATCTGGTTCGGAAAATGTAATCCAGACCAGGGGTATTTTTGGAATTTTTGCAGGGCGCGCGAGAAAGCAGCAGGGTGGAAAAAGTAAAACTCTATTTTGGCTATACCACAAAAATGGGCTAATGACTACTTTTGCACTTAAAATGCTTAGAAAATTGCTCTTTAACACCCATGGATGGCTCATAGACCCCTAAAAAAAATCTCAAACTACCCCTCTAACTTCCAAACATATCGGAGCGTAACCCTGATCTTGCATTAGAAGTTACAACCCGTTCCAAGATCAGGTTATATCTTCTGATCCATACAAGCGCAGAGTGATAAAGAGACTGGGAATTTGATCCCACTTCAAGTGTAATACTACCGATAATACTAGCATTGTCTGGTTAAAAAATAAAAAATTGTTTTTATGACTATAAATCATCCTCTATTGCTCTAATCTACATCATGAGATTGATTTGCTGTATTTGTGGGCACGCATCGGCCTTCTATTATTACAATCTGTAATTGATTTATACAGTGATGCCTTCAGTGATGCTTTTGCTCACAGAAGCAACAAATTCAAAATGGGTTGAAAATGGTTCAGTGTGTGAGAGCATTGTGTGGCCTAGAATGTTGACAATGTTGTTTTCAAATGATTGTTGAAAATTGATTTTATGAATTTCAATAATATTTGGTTTATTGTTTATTTTTTATAAGTCAAGTGCAAAAATGACATCAAAATGAATAATGTCCAATTAAGTTGGTATTCTACTCTAATGTGTTGTCAATTGGTCATATATATATTATTAAAAAAAAGGGAAAATTACATAAAAATTGGGGAACATAAAACCTGATCCAGTAAATAACCCTAATGGGCAAAACATAATAAAAAATCCGCAAAGTGGATTCAACCCTAATCAATTCCAAGCGGGGCCATAGTTTGACGAATGAAGCGTTCGTCAACATGAAATAGGATCACGTAGCATCAACTCCTTGCAACAATGACATCAAGCATTAATGACTATTTCGAGTCCACATAGTCTCATGTTCGTCAATAGGATATTCTTGAGAGTGGTGAGTGGATTGGACTGCCAACACGGTAATTAGCGAATCCACACGCACCAGCCATTTACTGCAATGATCATCAACAAATTAACAACCATTTCTGACTCAACAACAATACCACAACCACCTCCAAAGAAAGGAAGGCGATCACCGATTCGAATAACCCACGAAAACCAATCCACACGGCGGCGAAAAAAGTCCAAAACAGCGGCGAGAAATCCAGATTAGCTAAATCCTTAGCCAAAGACTTTGAATTTACAGCAACAATTTCAGATTTTGAGAACGACAAATGAACTCGACCGCCAACACGGTAACGAGTACACTAACCTAACAAACCACTGTGTTCAACAACGAGCTTTAACAACCATTTCTAGCTAACAATCTGCATCCAATTTCAAATCGAAAAACGACCCAAATCAAAGCTTGAGAAACGAATAATAACCTGCAACATAATAACCCAACCAACGACGGCGACGGTAACCATAGAACATGAATCCAAACCAGATCTGCAAATTTAGCCCATATCGTTAACGCATAAGCAAACAGAGAAGGAACCACCTCTATGAAACAGGCAAACTAGCGTGTAGGTTGCGTGAGCATGATAAAGTAGTCTGCGGCGGCGCCGACGGCTACTTGAGCAACCCCGGTCAGTGTTTTAAGTGGTGTATCCATGAAGACGGCGAGAGCACCACCCTTCTTCAATGGCTACATCTTGATAAACTATGTTTGGTTTTGGGAGAAGAAGGTGGAGGTCGGCGGTTGTTTTTGAAGAGTGAAGAGAGAGAGTATTTTTCAACAAAAGAGAGTATTTTTGTTCAATAATATTTGGTTTCAAATCATGAGGCTCAACAATGTTTGGTTTCAAACATCATAAGATTTTTGGTATTCTGGTGAATCAATAAAATTGTGTCATTTCATTTATTCGAATGTCTTTCTTCTTGTTTTTTTTTCCTTACAAAAGATCTCATCCATACTTAAGGTTCTTTAAAAATATATTTTCAAATAATTAATCAAAGAGAATTAAAAAGAATATATACTTTCAAAATAATTAATAGTTTGATGCTTGGAAAAAAATGGTACTTGGTGCCCACCCGCATGGCCGCCCATGCCATCATCCAACGACATGTCATATTTTTATATTAATTTATTTTAAAATAAGTTTAAATGTTAAACAAATTTCTTCTAGAGAGTATCGTTACCCAACCCAAGGGTCAGTACTAATGTATGTATGTATGTATGTATGTATGTATATATATATATATATATATATATATATATATATATATATATATTTTTTTTAAATATATTGATAGCATATATAGTACTTACTATCAATAAAGTTGTACTATTTTCATTATTTTTAAAAGATTCATTCATAAAAAAAATTCTCTAAAAATATATATTTTCAATATAATTAATCAAAGCATGTTAAAAGGAAGAGAAATGATAAATAGACACAAATTTTTTGACACAATACAGACATCATGGGTAATTTGGATATTTCACCCTGAAAGTAGGGGTAATTTTGTAAATACACAAAATCCGGCCACTTCTTCCTCTCTCTTCTTTCTTTTTTCTCCGCGTGTGTTTTCTTTCCCCGTTATCCCCTACCGTTCTCGTTACAACCGCCATCGTTATCAATAATGACCACCACCCTCTCGGCAGACACTCGTTCTCCTCTACCCCCCGACTTCGTCATCGCTAAACTCTTCCTGTTGCTACCATCAACTCTTGTCTATGTTTCTCCCTCTTTGTATCTCAGTCTCGTGGTGGTGATAATGTCGCGGCGGTGGAGGTCCAAATCTGAACGGAAGATGAAAGGCTGGCTGATATTGATGACGATAGTGGTTGTGAGTGAGAGTTCAGGCGGTGGTAGTTGTAGAGAGAGACAACGATGACAGTGGTGGTTGGTGAGAGATGGATTTAAGAAGAATGTTGGAGGATGGTGGTGGTGGTGATGGCGGTGCCTGTGCCAGTGCCAGTGCTGGAGAGAGGAATCGGTGGTTGGTTGCTGCTGGGTGGGTGGGAGATGAGAGGGACATGAAACAACATGGATGAGAGTAGGAGAAAAGAGAAAGAGGAAAAGAAGAAAAAAATTTATACATATTTTGTATTTTATACAATGGTGTCTTTTTTGTGTTTCAAATGTCGTGTTCAGTTATCATAACTGTAAAAGGAATATATGTACATAATTACCAACTTTTAAATAAAAATAAAAAAATTTCTTTTTTCTTGGTGGTGGTCGGGGTTTGAACCTATACCTTGCATATCTCATGCATTGTCCCTATCAACTGAGGCAAGTTTACAATGACAAAATAATACATTTTCTAATTGTATGAATACCCCATTCTAAAAGGGATTGGGATTTATTTAAATATTACATTTAATATCCTCTCTATTTCACTCTTTTTCTTATAAAAAAATATTGTACCGAAAAATATTACATTTAATAACTATAATAATCTAATTCTAATTTAAATCGAAATCACTCTTCTTTATATTTTTTCTTCCCTTTTAATTTAAATAAGTGGTTTCTACAATATTTCGTGATTTCTTTATCTTAGTACAATGTTGCTTTGTTCGTCGTTTTGGTGAGAGGTCGGTTCATTTAGCATTTTATTGTGGTGTTCATATGATTTTGATTGGTAGATAAACATCAATCAAGTACAAATTCAATCAAATAACTAAGTCTTAACGTTGCAGATCTGAAGACATGTATATTTCAATCACTTTGATTTTGTAACATGATTTGTAAGTGTTTTGTTGTTTTATGTTATTAACTTGAATGTTCTGAGTTTGTTTGGAAGTTTATCCTTTTGTTTTTAGAAAGGTTGGATGTGTATTTGATTTTAACGTACTTTATCAATTTGAATAAAATTTGTAAAAAAAATGAAACGAAGTTAACTTATACATGCTTCCAATTTAAAATTCTTATATGGTCAACATCAATAGCATGGTGAACACTATCAATATTTGCTTCCCTTCTAACTCTAGTGATGCATCTTTCAAAAGACTCATTAAGTGGAACAACAATAATTTCACCAGTGTCATCTTGAACGCCGATTTTAGTTGCCTTGGAAGTCCAATCAGAGCTGGATATGGAGGAATTCTTTGAAACAGTGCACGTTTCTATTTATCAGGTTTTTCTGGCTACATTCGAAATTCATCTGATATTTTGCATGCTGAATTATATGCTATCTACCACGGGCTCTTGTTGGCCAAAGATTTGGAGATTAATGATATAGTTTGCTACTCTAATTCTATGCATTACGTCAATCTCATTAAAAGTCACTCCCGGAAGTTTCATGTGTATGCTGTGTTGATCCAAGATATAAAAGATTTATTAGAGTTGACAAATGTCACTGTTTGCCACACCCTTAGAAAAGGAAACCAATGCGCTGACTTTATGGCTAAGCTTGAAGCTACATCTGATGTTGATCTTTCTCTTCATCATTCTCCACCAGAAAGTCTCTCGAATCCGCTTCAGGCGGATGCGGCTGGAACCTTTTTTTTCTCTCTAGAGATTAGTTTTTTCTTTCTTTTTTGTCTTGTTGCTTTTCTTTCGTTGTTTCTCTTAGCCTTATAACCATAAAAAAACATGCTTTCAATTTAAAATTCTTATATCATCAATCAATCATAATCGTTAAATTATTAACATACTTATCCTTTTTTTATAATACAAAGTAACAAAAATCATTAAAAAATCTCACATAGACAAAATATTTTACTTTTTTTTTTCAGTCATAAATTATTGAGTGTTTATACATAGACACACATGGGCGGAATACACCCCTTAAATCCTCACACATAAATGAAATATGCAACATGTGACAATGTGGATCCAAAATAACTACATATCATTTATTACACATTACCAAAATATCCTCTCACGTAAAATGTGTACAAAGGTGATATGAAAAAATGGTGTCTATCTATATTTTCCTTAAATTATTTGACTTCTATTCAACTAAATCACACATATATGTTCAGTGTTGTAAAATATTTCCAGTGATACTTCAAATGATATTACTTTTGAAGCTTCGGCACACATGAAAACCGTGAATAAAGTTTTGGTTCTTTTTTTTTTTATTCGACAAAAGTTTTGGTTCTTTGTTTTGTCTCTCTTTCACAATTCACGTTTTTCCCGACTCCTACAATTTTTTATTTTTCTTCATCTTGTCGCATATATTCTCTTGCTTTCTAATTTCTAACAAAAAAGTCATCTGCCAATTCCATCAGCTATTGAGTGATGACGAAAACAATAATAAAATCAGACAATAATAAGACTCCCATCTCAAAAATGTCAAGGTTTTCCAGAATAAGAAAAGAAAAAAATAATATAAGTTTTGATAAAATAATAATAATAACATAAGTTTCGAATGTAACATATTTCGACTTTAACCCATTTGGGGTTGACCTAGTGGTTGGTTTGTGATCTTGGAGTTTGTTCCTTCAAAGGTCTCAGGTTCGATTCCCTCCGGTGTCAATTTCGGTGGGCTAAGTTGATACAGAGTTTGCTCAGGCTTCAAACGGGGTCCCGCAAGTGGACGGTAGAATTGGTCCTCTCAGATTGGTCGATTCTTGGATCGAATACCGAGTTTTCAAAAAATAAATAATAATAATAATAATTTAGAGGACAAGAAAGAATTAATGAACTTGTTTTTTATGGTGAAACATAAAACCATCGGTTGTTGATAAAAATTAAAGCATTGATTTGATGTATGCAATTATATTTTGTTTTAGGAGGGAATAATTGATGATGATTTATTTTTGGACCTCTCAGGATCACTCAACTGTAATAAAAATTAAAGATATTGAAAGAGATCTATCAAGCAAGAACGAGAGAATATAGCAGTACAGTCTCTCTTACGTCACTAAGAATTCGTACACGACCTTAGTCAAACACTTTTTGTATCATTTATTTATTAATAATCCACAAAAATATTTGAATAGTTTGATGGTGTTGACTTAAAATTTGAAGTGTACTTCACTCAAGATTTTAGATTTAATTTTTTCCAATGTTATTTAGATTAATTAATTTAGCTTTTTCAAACAAAAAATAATCCGCGATAATATTTTTTTAGGAGTTAAATTTTGGTAAGTAGAATCTTAGAAAGTACATTAGAATTAAGTTATACTTTTAGGTTTAGATAACACTTACAAATATAAAATTATACTTATAGATTGTCTCGTAAAGGGATTATCACAATATTATAGTAACGACGAAGGTGTTGTTGTTGGTACGAGGTGCATACCATCTGTTTCTGCGGTGAGTTTTGGTTTTGTATGGGTAGGTTTTGACATAGTTTATATGATGCATCTTTCATATCATTTTCTTCAATCTAATCATTTACAATAGCTTTAAAACATCTTAAATCAACTTTGTATCTTTTATGACCTTCCTACGTTTAGATCAATTGGAAAGAAAGAAACAATTGACTATTTTAACAAAAGGAGCAAACTCGACAACAACTACTTGATAAAATCAAACTACATTCTTTTTTGTGTTTGAAATTGAAATACGTTGCGTTTGTTTTTTATTCCTCTTTTTTGAAGTTGAATCCACTAATGTGTTTGAGAATCGTGACATGGATTGATTTTCTGGTTTCTTCTTGGTTTTTTTGGTTTTTGGTTGCTAATGTAAAGTTGTGAACTCTTGTTTTTTTATCTTGTGGTGGGAGGACTTGGATTATTGGTTAAAATTATTGGTTAATATAGTTTCATTGTGGCTTCTTCAACGGAAAAAATATCACGCAACTAAATACTAATTCGTACATTATTGATTAGGGAGTGTTTGTTTTATGGATTACAAATTTATTCTAAGGAATGTGAAATTGAAAATCTTAGGTTCTCATGTCTGTTTTAAGTTTTCATAATTTGCACATGACTTTTCTATTTTCTATTCCCATATTAAAAAGGATGAGAATTTTTTATTCTCATAAAAAAAAGAAATAATCACTCATAACGTCTAACTTCCATGTTACTTTTACTTTTTTTAAAAAAAAATTAAACTAAATATACTATAAAAATAATATTCTTAAAAAATTAAATTAGTTACAAACAGTTTAACAGAAAAAATATTTCAGAAAATAAAGTTTTAGAGAATTATAATCCTAACATTATAAATTTAAGGGTTAAATATGTTTTTGGTCCCTACAAATATACCAACTTTTCATTTTAGTCCATTTAAAATTTTCCTTCAACTTTTAGTCCCTATAAAATTTTCAATCACTACTTTTGGTCCTTATTTTTAAGTTAATATTAGTAATTTTTTTATTGAAATTGTACATAAATGTGTAGAATATTGTAAAAATCTTCCCAAAAAAAAAATAGAATTTTTTAACAAAACGTAAACTTAATATGATTTTTTAACCATCAAAAATTGAAAACTTCATATTGAATTCATGTTTTGTTAAAAAATTCTACATTTTTTTGGGAGAGATTCTTATAATATTATGAATTTTTTTGTAAAATTTTAATAAAAAATATGAATTCTACATATGAGTTTACTTCAAAGGAGGGACCAAAAGTGAAGATGAAATTTTTTTTAAAGACTAAAAGTTGAAGGAAAATTTCGGAGGGACTAAAACGAAAAATTGGTATATTTATAGGGACAAAAAACATATTTAACCCTAAATTTAATCCTTGAAATAAATACGAAATTTTTTTTTCCTGCCCTTCATGCCAAAAAAATTATATTTCAGCCCTCTGATGATTTTTTTTTATCGAAATGTCCCTGGAGTATATAGTTTGGCGAACAAGCCTTTTTCCTTTAATATATTTTTCTTGTTTGGAGTTCACTTTGGCGACCAAGGAATTTAATATTATTTTTTTCTTGTTTTGCAAAAAGTTTGGCAAACAACAACCTTTTATCTTTTTTTTTTCTTCGTTTTTTAACTTTTTTTTATTGTTTAGACTTATTTAAATGTTTTTTTAATAAAATTTTAAAAAAAAGTTGAGTTAATAAATTCCAAATAATTATATATAGTATAGATACAATGTGTTACAATTAAAGTTTAATTTTTTAAAAAAATATTTTTTATTTTTATTTTTTTATAATTATTTTCATTGAAAATAATAATAAAACATAATAATTTCATTGAAAGTTTTTGTTAAAAATAAATAAATTCAAGGACCATTAACAAAGTGCAGGGACTAATATAAAAAAACGATGAAAGTGCAGGGACTAATGATATTTTGAAGTAAAAAAATTATGAATAAAATAATAATGAATAAAATAATGATCGTTATTTTTGCTGCCCTTCATGCCGAAAAATGATGAAAGTGCATGGACAAAGTTGATTTATTTTTTTTTAGCTTGAGACTTAATGGAATGACCAAAACTAAAAATTTTACAAAGTGTAAGGACCAATACCAAACAAAAGTAAGTGCATAGACTAATGCCAAAATCTGATAAAAGTGCATAGACTAATTGACCTAATTTTTTTACAAAGAAAACATTTAAATAAATCTAAACAAAAAAAAGTTAAAAAACGAAAGAAAAAAAAAAAAGAAGATAAAAGGTTGTATTTTGAGAAACTTTCTGCAAAACAAGAAAAAATGATATTAAATTCCTTGTTCGCCAAAATGAACTCCAAACAAGAAAAATATGTTAAAAACTGAGGCTTGTTCGCCAAAAAAGGACATTTCGATAAAAAAAATTCAACAGAGGGCATAAATATCATTTTTTTTTGGCATAAAGGGCAGAAGAAAAAATATTTCAATAAATACACTCCAAAATAAAAATACTAAAATACCCATTTTACCTTGACTCTATCTAGAATTAAGATAGTTTCAAAAGTTAAATGTGAAAAGGAAGAGCCTTATTTGAGGTTCGATGCAGAATAGCAAACTGAATGGAGTTTTTCCTATTAATAGTTTAATTTATGCGAAGAGAAAGGTCAATTGTTAATTAAGTAGCCATCAAATCCAATAGTGAGACGGGTCAGTTCCAGATAGAGAAGAAGACACTATCAGACACCCACTCACATCAACTTGACAGCCTTCCACTAACTATGTACTATAGTTGATTAATGACTTCTATGACTAAAATATTTTTTTTTTTGACGTGGTATGATTAGAATGAATGTCTGTAAATCTATATTTTTTTTTATGATCAATATAAGGTATTATTTACACAAAATATTTTTTTTTATTTTACTTTTTATTTTTTTATAAAATATAAAATCAAATCATTTCATTAATAATAACTATCTCAATACAAGATTAGATGACATATGATCATGATTTGAGCAACTAACATAAAATAACGACGCTCTAACTAATAAATGAGCAACATTATTTGTCTGTCGTTGAATGAAACTTTAAGTTTTGGTAAATTCTCATTGATGCTTTGACATCTTTAGAATATGGCCGAACATATAATTGATGCTGAGTCTCATAGTGATGTTGTCAATCACTTACCTGTAATCAAGTTTGATAGACACGTTACACAAACCCAGGCTACCAAGCCAATTTATTGCTTCCTTTAATCCTCTTGCTTCTGCCTCGTGAGATTGTGGTAATCCCTTGAAACCAAGTTGTCCTAACTTTTATATATTCTCATCGCCTTCCTCTAAGACACGTATTAATGTCGTAACCACCTTTCTCCTTGAAAATTTCCGCATCGATATTGCACTTTAGAGTCCGTTTAGTTCGAGTTTTTTCGTGGGGAGGGGAGGGAATATTTTTAATTCGACATGTTTGGTTCAAATTTTATAAGGGGAAGAGAGAAAACCCCCTCATAGACTCATTTATTACTTACCCCCAAATTAAAGTTTTTCGGAGGGGAGGGAATGTGTGCAATTAATGTAATTATTACATTGATAAAACTATCCTTACATTAATCTTAAGACATTAAATTATCCCTACTTAAATTTTAAGAGCAAAAAGATAAATTATTTTTAAAATCCCTTCCCTCCCCTTGTGAACCAAATATAATTTTAATTAAAAATATCTCTCTTCCCCTCCCTTCTCTCATTCGAACCAAACATATATTTAATTAAAATATCTCCTACCCCCCCCCCCCCCCCTTCCCCCCCCCCCCCCTTCGTTAAACCAAAAGGACCCTTACCTCCCCCTCTTCCGATTTTCTCCGTCTACTTTGTTTATGGTGGAAAGACCTGCTGTTGTTCAACTCTTCTTTGCTACAACCCTTAATTGCACAAGCATGCTGCCATTAGAATAAGGTTTCGCGCGCCATATGGACTGACACACGAGGGCTTGTATCAATATCGCTCCAGAGGTTGTCGTTTCCTCACATCCATGTGCACCATAAAGTCATGGCAAAAGTGTGAAGTGGTTGTTGAGGTAGTTGCTTGCGAAGCTACAAAAATAGAGATACACAACCATCCACGATTTCGAAAATCTCCTTGATAATGTGTGAAGCTATTTTACTTTTTACAAAAAGAGATATTTTTCATTTTCTCTTTTATGATTTAAACCAATCTTAACCGAAATGTCTTACCAATTAAGTTGCTCTTCATGTCGATCACAAATTTAAATAATTTTGACGCATTTAGACCAGTTAAAAGTAAAAAAAAAAGTTTATTTTTTTTTGTATGTGTGCTATTATCCAATTACATATATTATTCACTCTATTCTAAATTATAAGAAAAAATATATCAAACAAAATTGATGAATTTGGTGTAAAATTTAGACGAAATACATCAACTTTTCTTGATCAACTTTTACTTATAATTTAGAATTGAGGGAGTTTCTCTAGCATCACCACCAACTATTTTCGCTTATAATTTTTGCGAAACTCACTATTATGAGTTGAGTATATTTTATTGTTAGGTTTAATTTTTTTATGAAGTATAAAAACAAAAATTAAATTAAATATAAATAAAATTTTAGCGAATAAAAATTAATCTAATATCAGTATATAAAAGATATATCAAATTAATAAATTTGAATTACTAAATACTTAAATACTAAATTTTAAGACAAATTACATTGACCTCCCTTGAGTTTTACTTAACAACACAAACACCCCTTCTAGTTTTCGAAAAACACAAACCTCTCTTTACGTTAACACAGTTAAACTTCCGATAGATAAAGAAACAAAAAGGTTGTACATTATCATTTTTGTAGTTGTTTCTTAAAAAATATAGTGTCGAGTCATTCATTTTCTCAAGAACAGAACCGGTAAAACTGGAATTTCATGGTTGATGCAATTCAAAAGGCACGAAACAATGGATTAAATATAGCCAAAAGACCATAGTCCTGATTTGAAAAATAGTCAAATTATTATTGTTCTTGCCTTTTTCCCTTCTGTTCTTTGGTTTTTTTTTGTACACCTAGAGTGTTTCTTGTTCGTGTCTTTTAGCATATTTTCAAAATTGAAAGCGATATGCAAACTGCAGGGTTGTTTTTCCCTTTGTTTGGTGAAATTGTATTTCATATAATCCATAAAAATAAAAATAAAATCGAAATACGGATTCATTCATGATATAGAACGAAGTAACACAACCACAAAAAATAAAAGAGAAACTTTAGTGGAAGAAAAGATGTTCAACAATGAATTGAAGCAAAAGAGCTCATAATAATAAGTGAAAGTGCGAGAGTTAACAGATAGATTTAACGATATTAAGATGTAATTTAATGATGTTAAGATGGAAGGGAGATGTTTGTCCATTTGACAACAAAATAAGGGAGGTTAGTGTTTGATTTAAAACTAGAATGGATGTTAGTGTTATTGAAGACAACCTTAAGGTCCGTTTGGTTCGAGAGTTTTGAAGGGAAGGAGAGATTTTTAATTTAAAGTGTTTGGTTCAATTTTTAGAAGGGGAGGGGAGAGGAGCAAATTTTATTGCACTGTCAAAATTATTCTTATATTAATTTAAAATCTCAATATAATCTTGTAACAACATTTATTATTATCTTGTAACAACTTTTATTCCATATTATTAACAATTTTTTCTTGTAACAACTTTTATCGTATATTATTGAGAATTTTTCCTTGTAACAACTTTTATTACTCATTGTAAAACCCTATTACTAATTCATTATTCCATCGTCTACATTGTGTTGTTATAGATTACATCGTTATTGTTTCGTTACTTTATTATCCTTATTTAATTAAGTTTAAGGGTAAAACAGTAAAATAAT
>Ga0228711_1004215_pt1 | contig 22203 bp, 8 predicted proteins | sample MedpolnodulmetaG_2_FD_177996 | JGI IMG/M metagenome (GOLD analysis project Ga0228711, IMG submission 177996) | Root nodule microbial communities from Medicago polymorpha collected in Santa Monica, California, United States - brown nodules | ecosystem: Host-associated > Plants > Roots > Nodule...
TCCTTGGAAGTGCAAGGAGGACAGGACTACTTCCGGTTTGTGGAAGGAACCTGTATAATTGATTGTGTTCTTTCTTCTTCTGTTCTTTACTTTATCCGCTGCACATAGACTCTGAACTCACTCAGACCCTGAACTACTTCAGACTCTGAACCTGAGGACAGTTATCTAGAACGTAAAAGAAGAAGTTTCCAAAAACACAATTCAACCCCCCCTTCTTGTGGTTTTTCTCACCTTCAGACGGCAAGGACCAAACTTACAAACGGAAAAAACGTTGGGGATTAAAAACTTAATAAAATTTAAATAGGGACCAATGTTAGAAGCTCGCTTATTTATAGGGACCTTAAACATAATTAACCCTTATTTATAAAACATGTTTATTTTCACATGACATGCATGATTCAAAGAGTCATATTTAATACATGAAAACCGAGAGAGACATGTATTATTTATAAATATATATGTGGTTCGTGTATTTAGTTCGAGTATTATTTATAAATATATATGTTGTCTGTTGTTGCTGCGAATGGGGGGTGCGGGTGTTACCGTGTTGGCGGTGTTCGTGGTGCTCAGACTCGTTAATTGACCATCCTCGATCTGGCCTTCAATTGAATTTGAGTTGCTTTCCATTGGATTTGGCTAGAAATGGTCGTGAAGCTTTCTCTCGCTGCATAGCGGGTTGTAGGCGTGGGGTTCTGTATATGTGCTGGCAGTCGAATCTGTCGCCTTCACGAAGTTTGACACTATATAACTTGGGAGAGGTCCTCATCAGTCTTTGATGTTGGATTATAGACGTAGTCTTTGTGTTGTTACAATTCATATTATATAATCCGATCTGGTTTTCCCAAATTATAGACACAAGAGGGGGTATATGAAAAACAAGGAACACACCCTATACATGGGGTGCTTCAAATTATAAAATTCAAACTACTTACTGAGTTCGTATTGTATAATCTCAATATGTGAAAAACTCATTTTTCCATCCAAAAACAGGAAAAAAAACTCATTTTAGATTCAATAATCCAAAAACTCCACCGACATTTTTGAAACAAAATAGGGCAAGCAGAAATGGATAGAATGAAAAAAGTAAATCATAATGGAAGGATGGAGTATATATAAGACTAGCACCCAGAGAATCACAAAGCTCTCTCATTCAAGGAGAAGTAGAGACGTCACTCTTTTGTGCATTGGTGTTTTTGGCTAAAACACACTTAAAAAGGTAAACTCTAAATCTTAGTGTAATTCATGGCCATTTCAGACATGAAAGTTTTATGTTCGAGAGGGATTAAATATTTTCAAAATATAGCTCTTGATTCTACAACACTTTCTCCCAGTACATTTTGTCTCGTTGACTAATGGCATGTTTGGTTTGGCGGCAGAAGTGCCTATAGGCATGTCCCGTTGAAAAAGAGAAGCTAGGAAACCAAGCTTTCACGTTGACGTGGTTTCATGCCACAATTTTGCAAAACGCATTGTGATTCCAAACATATACTAACTCTTCTGTTGTCACGACTCCTCCTTCATAGCTAGTATATGGTTTTTGAGTTGGTCATCAGCGTCACCTTTTCTCATCATTATCTCATTCCATGTTGTTGTCTTGCTTCACTACTGTCCTCTTACGAGCAAAATTTAAAACCTAAGGTATGTGACATCTTGAAAATGACGCCAACAACAACGATTCGGTTATGCGTCAAATATTCACAGCCCCATTCCAGATTTACAAAAAAAATATCCACATTCTGTTGTATTTATAGCCACTCATCACAAAAATTCATTAATTATTTTCTCCAGATTTTAAATATAATGAAGATCGTTTTTGTGCAGAATTTTTCAATCTGCTGCACTAAGTTTTCAGTGTAAACATTGTCAAGAACCAAACATGTTATCTCACATGGAATAGTTAAAAATTCATACAAAATGGAAAATATTTGACAACTACATCAAGACATTGACACTAACAAGTTTAACTATAACTTAAATTGCACTATCATAGTTTAATATTTCCCAATATCTTCATTTCTCCGCAGCTACACCGAACTCCAAACTTGAAAGTTGTAGTCACTTGAATATTATCCACTGAAAAGAAAGAAAGAAACTGAATCTAGAATTCACAGTAATGTAAAGCTTTCACATTGTCCTCTCTTGTTAGTCTTCTGAAGTAGTTATGTGTGTAAAGGCTCATTACTATAGTCACAAATATTGCTCTTGTATCCTGGCACGGTTCTCTTCCCACCACAATCTCGCATGCATTTCTCCAAACTTCTCTCGGCTGCATAAAAGGATATACAAATGAAATTTTGAATTTTGAATGAAACAGATGTTTCTTTAAAAAGTAATTTATTTTCCATGCGAACAATTTCGACAAACCTGAAACGGACACGCCTAAGTTCTCTGGTTCCACCTGGTAGTGCTCTGATAGTGATGTATACTCCTGGTTCGTCCTGTTCAACCCATTCAGTTTCCATATCACTGGCATTGCTGATTGAGAGCTCACCTGAGTGATCTTCCTCTTCCGATGAACTCGTCCTTACAGAAGCATCAATGGATGATCTTTCGGTCTTTGGCACACCAATGTTGGAAAGATTAGATTTTGATGGCAGACCACTTGTTTCATAGCAAGGCTGAGGTTGCATATGGTGGTGATCCAGTGAATCTGATGAGGAGTAGCCCATTGTCATTGGGTGGTGCAAATGACGGGGCAGGCGCTCTTTGGTTAGAGGAGGTGTGACGGGGCTGTCCCTCGCAGATTCAATCTTTGAACTCTGAAAAAAGAAAAGAAAGGGTACCTAAACACCAAGTATTCTACATAAATTGCTATCGTAAAATACAAAAGGTAACAATTCACTTAGTTAGTAAGGCCAACACTAATGATTGACTTATTTGAGTTTATCTACCGGCATAAACATTTGTGAGATTGTTTGGGAGAGCTTATGTAAACAGCCTATGACATGTCCATAAGTTGTTTTCAGCTTATTTCCATAAGCTCTTTAAGATAGCTTTTATAAATTAGCTTATATTATATGAAAACAGTGTCTTGTCTTTATCTTTTGTTATAAACAGCTTATATGATAAGCGTTTATGCTATAAGCACTTAATTAAGTTGTTTATCTAAACAGTGCCTAAATAGGAATTTGATCCTTAAAACACATCCCACCCATTCAAGAGACAGGCTTCCCTTTCAAATATCTCAAGTTCAGACCTCAAGATCATGTATGAGTTAGATGGAATTCGAGACGAGTAACTCGGATATGCATTCTGCATGGATTTGTTTTTGAAACAGAAGTTCAATCATGGAATTCTTTAACATGATATTATAAAAAGTGTATTCTTCTCACCTCATCTTCAGATCTAGGTGGGGTTGGAAGAGGAACTGCTTGTTGATTGAACCTTTGAACATTGTACAACTCCATAACCTTGTCATAGTTCTCTGCCCACCATCTCTGAGCTTGCCATTTATTAAACATTTCACGACTGATCAGACAATATAAAACAGTTAGTTTGATCATCGATGGAATAAAAACAAAGAAATCGACATAATACTCAAGTATATTTCCCTTAGTTTTTTTTTTTTTGGGTCAAGTAGCCTAGTGGCTAGAAATTCACCTCTTAAAAGGTGAATAAGTGGGGTGGCCGGGGTTCGAACCCCGGCCCCTGCATTTTACTATGCATTGTCCGTGCCAATTGAGTTAAGCTTCCCGTAGTTAATAAGGTTCAATATGTATTGACAGCAAAAAGTGTAAAAAAAAGGGAACTCTATTTGTTACTAATGAAATTATTCAGTATCAATAAAGTAGAATTTTATTCCTAAACTATTAATGCCTCAATGGATGGATCCTTAATGTATAATTCTTGTTTTTTAGTTTCCTTTTCTATTCAAACTTGTTTGCATTTCATAAAATATATATTATTCTAGCAGAGAAACAAGCCTAGCATTTTACTTTGCATAGCTTCCATTCCTTTTTTCTTTCTTTCCTTTTTCCATCTTCTTTATTCTTTTTTCCTTTTCCTTTTTCTTTTGTGAGATGTGAGGAGGGAGGGAATTTGAATGATCAAGCTAGGAGATAAAAATCCATTTTGCTTTTGTCTCACTCTACTAGCACAAGTGAAGCATGTGTTACTGACAATGAAACAAAGCAGTGGTTCTCCAAAGAGGCACACTACAAACAAAATAGATCCTGCCAAATGCCAATCTAGAATCTGTACAGCCTTTGAAAAGCATGTGATCTATGGAACATAAACACATAAATCCGACACGACAGAGACTCTTAATAATTTGGAAAATGGAAGTAACTGAATGTAGGTTTAAATATGATTTTGCACCCTGCAATTATAGTTGTTTTTTATTTTAGTCCCAGTAATTTCTTTTTTTTTTTTTTATTTAGTTTAGTCCCTGCAAATTCAAATATTGTTGCTTTTAGTCCCTGACATTATACGTGGCCCAACAAAATCACGCTACATGACCCAATAAGTTGATGTCAGGGACTAAAAGCAACAACATTTGAATCTGCAGAGTCTAAATCCGAACAAAAAAACTTAATAGAGACTAAAACCAAAAACTGCGTAGACTAAAGTCATACTTAAACCTTGAATGTAATTACAGGTGTTGGTGTTGAACTCTGACAAGCGTCGGACACTAAACACGACATGTCTGCGCTACATAGCATGTGATCACTCTCAAACAAACATTTAATTAAGTGCCGGATCAAACAAGAACAAAAGAAAGTTTAAAAACTACAAAAGACAAAGCCACGGTAGTTAAAAAGCTAGCTACTCTCTACCACATAACAAAGCATGTGATTTGCAACAACTCCAACTAATAAAAACATTGTGCAATTTCCAAAACACAAAAAAAGAAGAGAAGGGAAGTACCTGAACCGTATCCTCTTCAAATCATTTCCACCTTCAGGCAATGAAACAAAAGTAATGAGCACACCAGGTTCAACTTGTGCAACCCATTCCTTAGATTCATCCTCTTCTTCCATGAACACAACTGACTCGGTACGTCCACTCACCGATGTTGGTGTTCCTTCTCCACTGGAAATCCCTTTGAGTCTCGCTTCCATTTCCTTCCCCCACATCCTTGGTGTTGAACTTGCGCTCCCGGTTCTTCGGTACGCCCAGTTGAACCTTGCTGAATCTGATCCCATGTCAGAATCAGCATATTTTTTGTTCTTGTTACCATTTGAAGATCCTGAACAAGGCTTGCAATTCTTATATGCCCCAGAAGCCTTCACTGCCATGTCCTTGATCTGAGGAAGAAAAAAAACACACTTGTCACCAAAATCACCTCTAGAGAAAAAAACAAAAACAAAAATTAAAAAAGACAAAAATTGGGTCTTTTAATTACATAAAGGGTCACTAAAATTCACACCTACATGAAAGGAACAGGAACATGTACGTTTGCATAACTATAACTAACTAACTAACAAATTTCATGTTAGCAAAATAATGGAACTTTGATTTTCTTAATTAGCACCCAAATACAAACATTATTACATGACTTTGTCAGAAACAAAAACAGGTGTATAATATGGATTTAACATTTTTTTTTCTTTTGAAAACTCGTTATCCAACTCAAGGACCGACTAATCCGAGGAATCTGGCAATTTACCTGAGCAGTGAGAGCTTTGATGGCTTGTTTAGTGCTAGGTGTTTGCACAGCTTCATCCTCTTCTTGTTGATGAAGAGATCCATTATTGAGTTGCTTTGAACAAGCTATGCAAGTCAACATTTCTGATTCAACAACTCACTTGAATTTCCAATTCCACTTCTAAATGCCAAAAACAGAACCAAAGCTATTAATACCAAAGAATGAAACTTTATATCAATCAAACAAATATAAGATCTGGGGTCAACTCAATTCACTCCAATACACAAATATTTTCAAAAAAAATGCAAAAACTTCATTGAATCAATGTATTGCTTATAAGGCAAAAACAATGATCCTATAAAGAATGATGACCAAAATAAACACACCCACAAGAGAGTTATAGAAAATGGATCTATGAGATCAAAATGCATATAAAAAAATGATAATTTTTTATATATACTATATGTTGAGTGAATTTAACTCTTTCTCTTTCTCTCTCTATGAGTCAGAGGAGACTAAAACTGAAACATAAACTGAGTGAGACATAAGAACAAACACAAAGAATGCAAGAATGTAAATAAGAAAATTAAGAGTACCCTTCGGTTTCTTTTCAGTGTCACTCCTGAAGGGTCATTGAAATTTGGGTTGTTTAAATGGGTGGCTGTATCTAACTATGTATGTATAGGTTCAGAACAACGTGTGAAAGGTACTGAGGATTGGCGTGGTGGCTTGGTCCCCTATGTGTCTATTCTATGTGTGATTTCTTGTGATAGTGTTATTGTTGTACACTTGTGTATATATATAGTGAGGGAGAGGAGAGAGAGAGAGATTGTGCATGCGCCACCCTATTCTCTCTCTCTCTCTGAAAAGAAAAGGTGAAAAATGGGAATGTAGCGGCGTGAAGTTATGTGCTATGTTTGGCACAACACAAAAGGTAGAATTTCTGTGAGCATATAGCAGAGTCTTGATCTACTTCATTTGGGTGTTTTGAAAATCGGACCGAATCAGTCGATTCAATTGGTTGAACTGAGAATCGGTTGTTATGAAACACGGATTCAAACACAAATATCATAGACGATGCAGATAGTCAATGTCGAAAATAATTTAAGAAATTGATATAATTTAATGAAATCATATGTGTAGATATGTATTCAACACTAAGACACGTTAAATTGAATTGATTCATATGCCTCTTGGTTATATATTGATTGAATGTAGACATTTTGTTGACCACATTGAATTAGGATCAAACCAAGTTGAATTGATTGATGATCAATTAGTTGGTTTTAATAATTTTTCTATTAATAGTCAACGCAACTTTGATTTGTTTTTTTTTTGTGTGAACCATATATTTTATGCACACAACTATATAGACTAATTACTTGAGTCAATTATCACTACAAAAAAAATTACTTGAGTCAATTAAGATGGTAATCTATGGCAAAACTCTCCCTTATTAGCCTTATTAGGTGTATTAGTGATGTATTCTTATAACTAGATTCGAACCCAAGACATTTGGTTAAGCCGAAAATGATATTTTATAATCTCATTTAATCGTTCTTATGTAATTCAATGTTGGTCTGATTTTTAAAAGCTTGGTTGATTTTTCTTTTTGTCTTAATTTCTCGGTTCATAATGGAAGAGAACCTCGGTAATTGAGAAGTCGATCGGGAGGTAGGTAAAATATGATATCCAATTGTTTTAGATCAAATTCAAATTCAAATTTGTTTAAATAATTTGTCATTGACCGTAGTTCATTAATCACTTAAACTTAACCCCTCGTTAAATAGTGATTGATTTGCCATCTTCATAAACCAATGTATCACATATGTTGGTTAACTCATTTTCTAAAAAAAATTTGCTTCAGAATCTTTTTCTTTTTTTATGATCTACCGTTTTTACTTATATTTGACTGCAGAGATTGTGCATATGGTTTTTTGAATAATTATCCACCTATGTATACCATGTACTTGTAGTGATTTCGTTTTAAACTACATTATTTTTTTTCCTTTTTTGACAGTCACATTATTTGATTATTTCTTTTCTTAAAACTCTTAATATTTGAAAGTTATGACAGATCCTAATTAATTACAGTGGGGGTGCGTTACTTGTAAAGGATAGGGGGGGATTCATGCATTACTTGAAATGGTAAAGTTCTATTGCATTATTATTATTTGAACGTTGGTTGTGAATGTTATAGTTGGTGAATTGGGGATGGTTCAAAAGTTTTGTTTATTTTGAAAGTTTAGTTGGTGAATTTGAAGATCTCAATATTAAATTCTCATCATGTCTCTATCTTTTTGTTGTTAGTTGATTTTTTTTTTACCATATCTATTTTATTTTATCGATCATCTTCAACAAATTTGCCACTTTCACGTTGTAAAATATGTCATTCGTTTCCAAGCAAATGCACAAGAGCTTGCCAACAATATTAAGTGAGACAACTTTTTTTTAAAGGAAGAAATTCATTGCATTTTATTAGTTAAAACATGCTAAATATATGAGGGTACATTATCTATAACACGGTAGTTAGGATTAAACAGGGTTGTCTGAGCTAACTCGTGAGTTACCACATTCGTTTGTCTCCTGTTGAACTCGACATGAGAGTTCTGAAATCTATTAACTAACAACCGTCTACAAGTAGATATGATACAACCCGCTGCTATCATCTATATTTGAATTTACATGATCAACAACTCTTTTAGAATCAAGAGCAAAATCCACATGGCAGAATTGAAGATCTAACAACCGTTCCAAAGATGTATGTAACCCGACAACCTCCTTTACTTTCTTTTCACGAACACATTGAAACCCAAAATAAAATTTTAAGAAATGAAATTCTCTAACATCAATAACTTAAGAGAACTAAATAGAACGGTAAAAACTTAAAAGTATTCATACCATTGAATATATAATATATTCTTAAACTTTTCTAATATTTTGAAAGATCGCTTAACGGGGGTAATATTTTATTGTGTAGTAAAAATAAAATATCTTTATCCACTAACAATTAGAGAACCAATTTAAGCTTTTGGGGGCAACTGCCCCCAATATATTATGCTAGGGGCCTATCACATTCCACTCCTTTCGTAACATTCTTAATTATGTCACAACTAAAATAACTATATCTTAAAGTTTCTTGGTTTATCAATAATAAAGGCGATTATAAAAAAGCAACACATATTTATTTTTTAAATTTTTGGGTTGCAACTACTTTTTTAATATCGTAAATTTTGTAAATGCATATTACAAGATAATAAGTCTTCCCCACTAGGAGTTGGTGTGACGGTGAAGGTTGAGACATATGACTGTACTAATCTCTATGTTTCATGATTGAATCCTTCAGACGTTAACAATTTTTAAGTTGGGATAGTTCATATGGTATTTTGCTCTAATTTTGATTAGACTCTCCATTAATGAACAATGAATCTCTCTAATCAGTCGAGTGTTTGATCGGATACCAAATTTAAAAAAAAAAATACATAAGTGACTACGGAGTACTACCACCAACCCTTTTTTCCGCTATTTTCCTCACTTGTTTACTAATTCCTTGATGGCAAACATATGTAGTTTTCTAAATTTGCATTTTAACTCACAGTTTTGTTTCCCAATACAATTTGTGTGAGGATTGCTAACAACCAAGCATGTATATGTGTTTGTTGTTTATACTTCAAAAAAAAATAAAAATGCTCACTTTACTTTGTTAAGTAGGCCGTGAAAAGTTAAACTACATTATAAAACATCAGTTAGTAATTGAGCTCTCCCTCTATTGCACCAAAACAAAAGTCAATGTGTAATGCCATTAAATTGTATAGAAAGATTGTTCATAAATCATAAACAAAAATTGTATAGAAGGGTTTTTCTTATAGCAACCATACAAAAGGTTGAATGTTTGTAAATTGTAATATAAAAAAGGAATGACAATTTCAATTTTGGAAAGGGCCACATTGCTGAGATTGCTTGTTGATTGTTACAACACTTAAAATTAAGCTTCAAAATTAACATGTCTTGGTAAAGACAAAAAAATACTCTTCCTTACTTGCGGTCAAATAACTTAATTTTTAAGTGTTATTAATCGATTATATGTAGTACTTGAGAAAATGACAATCCAATTTATATTCCTCAGCTGACAATATACATCGAACTTGTCAGGCATACTTGGAGAGATTAAGTTTAAGTGCAATTAACTAATTAAGTGTCATGATTAGTTCATGTTGGGAATTCGACGAAAATCACACCAATAATAAAGTTGATGTGTGAAACAAGTGATAATCGTGCAACCAAAAAAAAGTGTATGGAACAATTATAAACATATGCCAAAAGTAGAAAACAACGAGAGAGAGAAAAGAAGAGAGAACACAAAAGAATTTGTTGACCCAGTTCGGTCCAAATTGACCTAGTCTGGGGGAGACAGCAGCCATCCGTTTCACTATAATGATGAGTAACCTTACAAAAGAGATATCAATGGGTTACAAGAATAAGTCTCCCGCCTAATTCTACCCAAAGTCCCAATCTCTTCACGTAACCAAGAGACTCAATCCTAATAGTGTTTCCCAAGGTGAATCAACCCTCAAACCCTAGTGTTTGTTGCCAAGAGACAAACTCTATACAAACCCTAGTTTTGTTATTGTTTTTCTAAACCCTTGTTTCAGCCCCCTCTATCTCCCCGTTTACTCTGATACAATATCTATATTTATAGTAAAAGTATTGCTTAAAATTTGGAACAAATCTGCACCCAAAAATATGTTTCTGTTATTCGCCGCCAGCACACCATCGTGCCACGATTTTTCCAGTGACTTGCATCGGAACTGAAACATCCAATCATGCCACGTTGCCCTTCAATCGTGCCACGATTCCTGCAGAACCTGATTTTAAGTTAACTCTCACAGTTCATAACCTATCCAAAAGGAAAAAGATATGCCCGGCCAAGATGCTATTAAAGTCAAATATCTTAACTTTTTAACTCTTCCATTATCAAAATAAACGAAGTCTAGTAATTTGGAGTTTGATAAGTAAAGTCGGATAAATAATTATTTCAGATATAATTTAAATTCTCACAAACAACTTTTCAATTAATCACTTAGTTTTAATTGTGGTGGTTTAAAAAAAAAAATGGCAACGCTGGCATGATATAATATGACTCAATACTTTAGACCTAAAAAATGATTTGACAATAGTATAAGTGTTTCTTAAAGTTCCTTCAACTTGAGATTACATTGACAAAACCTAGCTGTACTTGACAGAGAGGAAGTTTATTAACAAAGACAGAACAACTAAGTGCATCATTTGTGTTTCACAAGCTGAAAAAGTGTGAAAGCATTGTTAATTAATTTTTAGAGTGCAAAAGAAACTCCAATATTTAAGGTTTGTGTTGTTAACTTGTCACAGTCACAGTGATAGATAACATTTCATTCGTGCACATGAGACTTTGGGATCAAAAGGTCAACAAAATCGACTCAATATATGTGTCAACCCGTGAAAATCGGTAGAATTTTTCCACAAATATAGGGTATGAAAATGAAGATTCTTCTTGCACATTTGCACATTTTGTTGTTAAGTTCTCAAATCATCTATTAGATTATTAAGTATTCTCGAATGAGAGAAAATGAGAGGTATCTCTCAAAAATAATTTTTATGTTAAGCTATTCAAAAGAATAATGCTACATGCACCGAAGAAAATTAACGCGAATACAAAGCGAATGAGTTTGATTGACCAGCTAAAACCACCACCCTCATGTTTTCCACAAAATCCGGATTTTAGTTACGTCAGCAGCTTTGGCAATCACACTTCGTGGTATATTCGCGGTAAGTGTTTTCGCTATAAATAGCACCGTTGTATTCAAAATAGCTTCTCATTTTTTCTCTTCACAACACCATTTTTATTTTTGTAGTCTAGTGGTTATAAATTCATTTTTTTAAGGAGAACAAGTGGGTTGTTCAATGTTCGAACTGCGAGCTCTATATATATTGTGTAGTGTTTCTACCAACTGAGTTAATCTCACATGCACACTGATTTCTCTTTCTTTCACCAACTAATGTTTTTTCTAATGTAACTGTATATATAGATGTTACTAATTCATGATTTTTTTTAAAGAAAAATGGGGATGTGGAAATTATTTATCAGTGATCATGAGACAAATAATAATTTTACAGTTGTTTGATATGAGACTTGAATTATGTCATTTTGATGATACAAAATCAAATACTTATTATCAAAATTACACCCCTTGAACTATACTCCTCACAAATTAAAATAGCCACCACTCTGTCTCCATGAACTTAGCTCAATTGACAGAGACATTGCATAATATATGCAGGGGCTGGGGTTCGAGCCCCGTACACCCCACTTATTCTCCTTGAAAAGAAGAATTTTTAGCCACTAGCCTACTTAAAAAAAAATAAAAATAGCCGCCACTTAAAAAACTCATCAGCTAGTTATACTAGTTTCATTTAACTTAATTTTCATTCATTGCTCCTATAACAACCAACCCATCAGCTATACAAACCAAAAATTTAAAATGATAACCGTAATTATTTTTTGAAGGATGATAAATAACCGTACTTCATATTGATGCATTTAAAACCATGCATATTCTTCTAAAGTTCCCATAAGCTGTATCCAATCAACTTATTTTTTTTATAAAAAAAAATCCATAACGCAAATGCCAAATTAATTGATTCACTTTACGTTTCAAGCAATTATTGCTAGTTCTATAAATAAATAGTAGTAACTTGAAGGCAAATTCATCCATATAAAAAATAGGGGAAATTACAATGACCTCCCCTGAAGTTCCTTTAAATAACACAAACACCCACTCTAGTTTTATAATAGACACAAACCTCTCTTAAGTTTTCTTAATATAGATAGGCACCTCCCTGTGGACTTAACACCAACTTAACACCGTTTGTTTTTAATTCAGTGATGACTGTGAATCTCAAACCAATCCCTTTCATGGTTGAGAAGTCTTCAGTTAGAGGATTTCCTTCCCTTTCAATGCCCTTCAAAGTTGTGTCTAGTCGCGTCAAGAAGATTAAGATTGACAGGTAGTGGCTTGGTCCTCCCTAATGGATTATGGACTTGATGCTTCTGGCATAAGACAAAAGGGAAAGAGTGTTTACCAGTATGTGCACAAATACGAGCTTAAAGATTAAAATCTTCAGCAAATGGGTTCCATAAAAAATTAGGTTGTCACAAAATTCATTATGTAAAGAACTTGGGTGTAAATATGGATTACAATACATGCTATCAGACAAAAGGGCTGAAAATTCAATGATTTTGGTGATTTATTTTTTGTGGGCAGCACCACTTTCATTCACGAACGAGGCATAAAGGGAATAGAATAAATTTCGTTGATGAAATCATTTTGGTGGAAGGGAATGCATATCAAAGTTTGAGGGAGGTTAGTGTTATTTGTTAAAATCGAGGGGGTGTAAGTGACATATTAACATACCTAAGGGAGATAAGTGTAATTTACCCTAAAAAATAATATAAAATTAAAGAAAACAAAACATGTTAATTTGAGTGACTCATATACACTAATGGAAAAATCCTCCATTGTTTTGGTTCTTCTTGTTATGACAATTCTCAATGATACTGAGGCTTCAAGAAGAGGTCTTTTAGATTATCAACTTAAAGTGTACAAATAATGTGAGGGTTTTCAAGGAGATATGTGCATGTATAGTATTTTTAGTGTTTTTAATATGAGTCATGTTAATTTGTGTTCCTAGGGTACATGTTAAACATTAAATTCTTGCCACCAATGGTAAGTATTAATTGCAAAAAATTAACATTAAATTTTTTAAGTAATAAATTAACACAATTTTTGATACAAAATTTCTATTAGTGGAATGCTTAACATGTGCCCTAAAGGCACAAGTTAACATTTCTCTTTTAATATTTGGCGTTGTTCTAACTGTATTAATGTATTAATCATAAACCAGCCGATAGCCAAGCTAGTTCCCCTGCCATTTATCATACCATGGGTATAACGTAAAATTATAGATTAATATTTTTGTGCTGTGTATATTATTTAAGTCATATTTTTGTATTAATGAGGTCTAGAGTTTAAATTCCAACAAAGAAAAAAATTAACATAATAAATAATACTACATCCGTCCCTAATTATATGACCCTTTTAAAAAAATAACGGGAATTAAAAAAGTGGATATTTGTATTAAAGTTGTTTGTAATCACTGTTGTTTTTACAATTTTATCCTTAAGAGAGAGAGTTAGTTTATGTTTTCCATATGCTATTTATTGCTGATTGAATAAAAAAATGTACAATAAATAAGAGCATGTATGTAAAGAAATAATTAAAAAACTTTTTTTTCTTAAAGCATATTCTATAAATATCTATGTTTTTATTTTCCTAAGTAATTAGAGAAAGAAAAAACAAGTCAAAACATTTTCCGATGGTCATAAAATTGAACTAAATATATTCATAGAAGAACAAAATAAAAAAGTCAAGCTTTATTTAAAGAGACAAAGAATATGTGTTACGTTACGTATCTAAAGCAAGAAAGCTAATAACGATAATTCGAACCGTGAATGAATTAGTTTAAAGGCACTAATTAATGTCTTTGACTAATTAAGAAAGTTAAAAAATTTTTTTTTATTGAAAACAACAAGTTTTTGACTTTTAAAAAATTAAATACTCCCTTCGTCCCATATTATAAGGAAAAAAATCACACTTATTAAGAAAACTAAAACATAGTAGTTTGTAACCTAGTTTTTTGTGTTATCTTTGAAATAAGTATTATAGAAAGATGTTAAAACAATTTTTATTGGTAGTTGATTATAGAGAAAATAAAAAAGAGAGCAAATTGAATGCAATTTGCATTTAATTTTTCTTTGGAAAAGATAATTTTTTGAAAAAACATAATTATATATGATAAAAGTTTGTCTTTTTTGCTTATAATTTAGGATAAAGAAAATGAGTTTTTTTGCTTATAATTTGGGACGGAGGGAGTACTTCGTTTTTCCATAATTCTCAATACAATCTTTCCATATTGATTTTCTTAACTAACGCCCTCAATTAACATTTCCCTTAGTTTAATCATGTTGAAATTGAATTGTTGACAAGTCGACTAATAGTGCACAATATGATTCATTTTTTCTTCAAACAATTATATAAAAAAAGAAACGTTATTCCTCGATTGTGGGTAACTTTAACTACTTCATAGAGTGTTAATTGAGACAAATGTTGTTTAAGAACTAAAATGATAAGAAAAACATGTAAAATGCTAAAGTCAAATAAACATAGATAAAATGCGAGTAAATAGGTTGTTTGGTTGATTGAGTGTGTCAACAATATTGAAATTTATAAGTGATGTTTAGAACAAAATACTAGAGCCTGAGTCAAGGCCCGCCTTGGCCAAGTGCATCAAGGACCTTGGCACATAGCCTCACACTTGGGGGGTCTCAAAATTTGAAGATTTCTTATTTTTTTTATACTTACAGACAAAATTCGTCAATAAATGTCATTTTTCGTAGGTACAAGCTTGGAAGACAAAATTTTGCTGTCAATTATTCATTATCCATAACTAAATGTCTATTTATCTGTAGGTAAAAGTCAAGCTTGAACCATTTGTCCATATATTTAACTACGACTTAATTTTCCGTCACCATAAATAGTGTTGGATTTTTCTTTCAATTCCTTTTAAATGAAAATTGTCAAGTTTGTAACCGGGTCTCCTAATTGTCGGAGACGGCCATGGCCTGAGTCATATTAGCCATGACCATGGACAACTAAGGTCATGTTCTTAATTATCAACGTTACAAATTCGGAATCATGAATATTATGATATTTTAATTTCATCATGTTTGTAGATTTTGTCATATTTGTAGATATTTTCTCGTTGTATGTTTTTTACTTGAATGTTGTGAGTTTATTCGTAGATTTATCTTTTTTCTTTTTAGTGGTGTTGAATTTATGTTTGTATTTGACGTACTCTATCGAATTGAGTGAAATAATATCGATTTGTCAAGAAGAAAATGTTCCAATAAGTTGATCAAGACATTATTCAGTTCTGAATGTTTAGAAATAAATACAGCAGGTAGCAACTGATGAACGTATATTAAATAATAACTCCTTACATAATGGGGAAAAAAACAGTAATGTGTTCATACTCCATAAGAGGACAAAGAATGAAAAGAAACAACAAATAAGGAAGGGTGATATTATGTCATTTTGGCGTCACTTGCATAAGTAGTTAATTTGTAGTATGCTAGAATTTCTAGTAGTGCTGGAAGCAACATATTCAAAATACAATTATCTAATGGAATGTAAGCCCTACCAAATTGTAGAAATTGGACCTTAGTTAGACATATGTATTAGACATTTGTCTCATTACCCTATTATCCTTGTAGCCGTTGATTTTTTATGTTATTTTATTTTATTTTTAATATAAACAAAAACAAAAAGGATAAATCAAAATATGTGCAGAGTCACATGTAGAGATTAGAGAAAGGCAAGCAAATGGTTTGGTTCCATCTATTCACATAGATTGACATTGACCTAAGCATGAGTGATGAGTCAAAGCAGGAAAATTGCTTGTGTGTCTGCCTCAATTTCGTTCGTTTCTTTCAAGCTTTTAATGCTACCAAAAACTTCCTTTTCCAGGTTTCTTCTTCAATTTCATGCTACAGTTTTTTGGTCAATTCTAACAGGCACAAATTTGGTAACTACTGTGTTAGGCCATTCAATGCATGTCTACATGAAATAATAACAGCACTCAAATACATGTGATCAAATAGCCATGTTAAGTGATTAATGAACTTCACCAAAGAACTAATCATTTAAAAGAACGTAAATTCAATTTTTAGGTGAATAATTTTCAGCCGAACCTTATTTGTCTTGGGGTTAAATCCTCGATTACTAAGTCATTTTTCTCTGAAGGTCAACAAAAAAAAATCAAATGCATATAATTATTCTAGGGTAGAGTATATTATGTTTGGTCATTATTATTTTTCTGTGGTTTTTTTTGGACCCGTAGACTAAATCTTATTGGGTTTGTAACGCTATGATTTTGTAAAAAAAAGAACTAAAAACACAACTTGTTTTTTCAAAAAGTTTTTTTTTTTTTTGTAGCTAGCAAATACATTCTCCATCAAATGCAATTACGGTAGAGGAATGGTCCGACACTAATCTATTATATAAGAATAGCAAAAATAATAAATACTTTGTATTCAAACAATTTACAAAAATTGTAACAAAAATAAAACAGTTTACAAAAATCATATTCTTTTTCGTGTTATTAATGTGCAAAAATTCTCAAGTATTTTCACACTGTATAGTTTGATATTTTTATTGCTTCCCACATTAAAATCACGAGAGAGAAGCACATAAAATCATATGTACAATAATATAAAAATCATATGATTTGGTTTCTACAATCATATGTACAATAATGACAAAAAGACACTGATCGATTACTTAGTATAAGCCAAACTTCAATAACCCTTTTCTTCCTGATATTCCTCATTAACCTTTATCATCATGAATAAGAAAAGTGATAAAGTCATAGAGATCAAAAGTTTAGTACTCCTTAGTATACAAGCTTAAATGTTGGCGATTATACTACTTAGAAATGTGATGAAAAAAATAAAAATAGAACCCAACCCAACCCTTTACTTAAAGAGTCTAATGAAAAGAACCATAAAATATTACTAAAAATCTTGTGTTAGGGCAAACTTTGCCTTTGGCTCAATCAACACAAGAGAATTGTCGTTCCTTTAACATAAAAGTGTCAATTCGATATTATATAAAATGCATGTTCCTTCAAATTGGAGCAAAAAATTATTGGATTATTTTTGTTTCTTTTTGATAAGTTATTGTCAAGTTAAGAGAAGAATAAAGTGGAATACGCCCTTTTTTATAATGGAACTTTCTTTTTTTATTCAAAAATAAAAGAATACTCTTTTTGTTTCTTTCCATAGACAAACGTTACATCTTACACGGGTAGAGATCATCAACCGCCAGATTCTACATTTGAAAACTTTATGCGAGAATTCTTACTTCTTAAGGAATTATAGAATATATGAAATTTTGCTTTCATTTCAAAGAGTTTGGTTTGTGTTTGAGAACTTTCAAATACTTGCTTTTGTACAAAAGGTGAACTAATTCATATCATTAATAATCAAAATCGTCCTACAAATTGTAATGTGTTCACAAATTTGAATTAAATGTAGTTATCTCTCTAATGTTCATTTGATTTGCAAAGAACGAATACTTAACAGAACAATGCACATAAAAAAATAGGACTTCTCATAATGTAAATTGTAAACGTTTATGAATATAATTATATTATTAATAGAAAGAGAAAGGAGTGTGAGACTATATAGAGGAGAGAGAGATACAGGAGAAATGAGAGAGGAGAGAGATAAAGATAGCACAGAGGAGAATTTTAACTAAAAATTATTGTATATATCTTAACTAATTTGAGGTAAGTGATAGATGAGTTTGATGTCTTGAGTTCAAACTCAACAAATGATAAAAAATGCAAATCTAAAAATTACATTAGTAGCATTTACCGTTTCAAAAAATAACTACATTTGTTTTATTTAAACTTCGTATACGCCAAAAGTCAAAATTGAAATCAAAATTTATCATAGACGATGTTACCCATGCATGGACATTTCCCAGAAATTAATGCATAGAAGCGTTATTAAAGATATGTTCATATTTGGTATGAACATACTCTGGCAGTAGTTCAAATCTATTCACGTATGCAAGTGTTAGAGCCATAAAGGCCATGTTCATGACGATGGAGTCAAGAGCCTATGGCATCTGAGTAAAAGATTTAGGCCCACCTAGTTTCATAGAGGGACATTATCATATGAATTATTTCAATACAATTAATGTATATATGTTGTCATCATATCAAGTGGACCATAAGTCACATGCTTTGCAAGGGAAAAAATAGGACGTGATTGGCTTTTGTACTATGTTTCAAGAATTGAGAGCATTTAGATTTGGTTTTGGGATGGTAAAACAATTATGGTACTTTGGGTGCTTTAATCATTCAATCCGGCCTCTAAGGACTCCCAATTCATGGGGGCAAAAGGGATGGATGAAGTTGGCATTTTGCTTATTTTAGAAATATGTTCTTAACTCCTCCAAACACAAATGAAAGGTCCTTCAAAATTTCTTTGATCGGTTGCAAATTTTCTCTATCAAGTAATCATATTTGAAACAACGTCAGACAATAAATGCAAACATCTTTCAATTCAATCGAAATTTAAATTATGATTCATCATATTGTGGGAGAGCAGCTCCTTCTATAAAACTCAATATATCATGTTGGGGGACTTTCAACTTTTTTAGTTGTGGCAATGCATGTATGTGTCGATTTAGAATTAGATTAATATTGACATATTGTACACACTATAAATATGTGCAAACTATGCATGAATTTGTAAGGAATGGGATAATCATGCTTGTTTAATTTTAAAGAGGTTCATAGATTAGACTTTTACAATAGTAAAATTATTTTAACTTGTAGTTCGTACATGATACAGCATACATATTTGGGGGAAAGAGCATAAGCACGCCATTTTTGCAAATAATTAATATAATTTATTTTCTTACACAATTAATTAATTTACTTAAGCAATGTATGGTAAAAAAAATAGATGGCGGATAAACTAGCTTATAGTAAAGAATACATTGTCATATTGGATTTAAAGTGTTTTATAAAACTAATGGTTGAACTAACTAATAAACATAAAATGACATAATAAATCATTTTAAAGGTTTAAATTTTTCAATTAAGATAATGATATTAAAAATTAGAATTTTTTTTATATATTATAAGTTACAAACTTTTTTTTTTTTGAAGGATTATAAGTTACAAACTTAACTGCTGCGATTTTTTATGTTCAATAACTTATTAGTCACTGTTTCAAAAATTAATAAATAATATGTATCGTGTTCGACACTGACACATATGAGTACATTGATTTACATCATTGTCTTAAATTATTATCGATGTCGACGTGTTCATGTCGTGTCATGTCTCCGTGTCTGAGTCTATGCTTCATAGTATAAGATTGATCATGTTACTGGTATAATTGTTTATATAGGTCTGCAAGTAACTTTTATGTTGATCATTTGATGTGAAAACTGAAGAATTGAAGGCAACGTTGATCCTTTGATGTTCAGGAACCATTCTCTTCTTACAAAGATCAATTAGGATATGGTAAAGCCGTTGTTTCACTTATATCTACTATCAGCGTTTATCATATCATTCAATATTTATGTGTAGCTATTGGTGAAAAGAAGTTATTCCATCAGTGGTTTTTCTTTTCACTAAAAAATAATAATTTGATTATCTTTATATGAAGCTTTGGTTTGTTAATTTTCTCATTGAGCTTGATGAACATTTCTCCATTGAGTAGCAGCATGTTTTCCTTAATGATGAGCACCATACTTTTCTTACTTTTTAGTTGATTGTGAATTTGTGATGTAATGAGCTGTTTTGATTCAAGTTGGATCAGATTCAGTTGCAGTATTTTTTTCAAGGCACAAAGACCTTGTAGGAGATAGTAAATCGATTGTTTTTGTATATTGAACTGATCATCCTGAAATTCTTGTTATTTGTGATTATGATATTATTGAATTATACAAAACATGGCTGTTGTGAATTAGGTCAAAAATTCCAAACCTCACATCAATGAAATTTAGATTCGTGGAACAAGTATCAATGGAAACCAAAACCAAAAATTAATCACAAGCAACAACAACAAACTAGATCTAATCTAGAAACCAAGTGCATAGCAAAACCACAATTCAACCAAAGAATAAACAAGATAAAGAGAGTAAAGAAAAGATAACAACACCAAGAAATGTTTACCCAGTTCGGTCCAACATGACCTACTCTGAGGGAGAGATTGATCTCTCCAATCCACTATCAATGAGTTCTTACAAAAAAATACAAATGAGTTACAAGAAATTAGCTTCAACAAGCTCACAAAGAACAACCCTAATTTCTACCCATTTTCCCAATCTCATCAATGAACAAGACACTCATGAATTTTCACTCTCCCAAGGTGTTTACAATTGTTTCCCAACTCTAAAATCTAACCCCCCAAAAGATAACCAACCCTTAGCCTTTGATTTCACTAAGGATCTTCTCTTTTGGTTTCACAAGACTCACCCAAGTTGCTCACAAATGACTCTTCACTCATGTGTTTCCCAACCCCATGAATCTTCCCCAAAAGGCACCAACCCTTTTCCCAAGAGCCCCTCTCTTTTGGTTCTTCAAGATTCACATCTTGAAGCTTTGAACCTCACCCAAAGACCCTCAACCTTTAGTATCTAAAACCCTACAAGTTCCCTCCTTTGGTTTCCATGAGATTCACCAAGCTCTCCCAACAAATGGGTCAAAGAATGCTTATATAGTGTGACAGATCTGTCAAAATTGCGTCGCGCCTGTGATAATCGCGCCACGGTTGAAGCGTACGACCCAAGGTACGACAACCTTATCCAAAAATCGCGTCACGCCTGCATAAATTGTGCCACGATTTTGCCTTCAGCAGAAAGCATACATTCTGCTAGCAAAATCGCGGCACGCTACTGAAAATCGCGCCACGATTTTCAGCTTTCACAACATCACAATTTAGAGTCATTTCTCAACAATGGCTAATGGCTTCTTAATGTCTAAAATGTTTTCTGTCAAAAAGAACAGAATGGCTATGTCTAAAATGTCTAAAACATGGCCCTTAAAATCTAAATCATAATACAAACTGCACAAAGAAGCAAATATCAGAATGGATAATAACACTATGTCATTTTAATAGAGCAATGCATTCACAAAGCCTTTTCTTCTAGCAACAGTTGAGCCACTTGAAGTAAGATCTAACAAGTTGGAATATGATCTTGAAACTATTTTAATTGCTTAAATTACGCAGTTAAGCGCCTAAACCAGTTCCTACACGGGAGGTTTTGCTTCTGTCGATACTTAAAGACTTAAACATCCACCCTTCTAATCTAAGCTTAAAGTTAAGTCAGAAGCCATCTACAAGTTTGAAGAGCTTAAAAGTTTGTTCCAACGCAAAACACTACAAGAAAAACTACATTTTGCAACTTTTAAAATTGCTGATTGCGACTGTTCCCCAACAGACGCGGATGTTGGGGTCGCAAATGTACAATTGCGACTGTTCCCCAACAGACGCGGATGTTGGGGTCGCAAGTGTCTTCTGCGACCCTTCATAGAACAGCCTCACCAACTGCCGCAAAAGGCACTGCGACAGTTGCAAACAGACGCAAATGTGGAGATTCACAAGGATTTCAGGGGGGCTTGCAACGGTTTGAACAGTCGCAAATTTTTTTTTTAAAAGTCACAAAAATTTATTTTGATATGCCTTGATTTAAAAAAATTTCTCTTGAATTTGAAGACAATCTCAAAATATATTACTAAAGACTTGAAATGCAAAATATACATAATTCAAGAGTAAGAAGTTTGATCCATACATCAACTTTACTAAAACAAAAGATATATAGTACCAAGTTTAAACATTCAAAAAACGAAACACTAGTGACTGAACATTCAAAACAGCTGTAGCAAAATTAGAAGTTCCCTAGTGATGTTGCTTCAATGATCCTCAAGGCGGTGGC
>Ga0228711_1004217_pt1 | contig 22202 bp, 11 predicted proteins | sample MedpolnodulmetaG_2_FD_177996 | JGI IMG/M metagenome (GOLD analysis project Ga0228711, IMG submission 177996) | Root nodule microbial communities from Medicago polymorpha collected in Santa Monica, California, United States - brown nodules | ecosystem: Host-associated > Plants > Roots > Nodule...
CCCTCACCGGTGAACCACGAGAAAAACACCAATAGATTAAATAAGTGGTTCAGATTTATTTAAATTAAAAGAGGGAACATGTAGAACTGCTCACATTCAATCATATCCTGCAATGGTTTCACCCGTTATTAACCGTAATTAATTGTTACGAACCGAACCGAACCAAACCATTACAAATCAATTAATTCCTTTTCACACAAAAATCTAAACCCTTTTTCTAACCCCTAATTCCATTTCAAATTCAATCAAATTCACCATCTTCAATCTTCACCTCTTCCACCCTATCAAAAGGAGGCAAGGTACTAATGAATCTGTAGGTAAATACCATGTTGCATAATTTGTAAATGACAAAAAACTAGCTGAACACCACTTATTTAATCATGCTATTTGTTAAGAAACTCCGATAGAAAATTGTTAAGCATGTTCACTCTTTATACCTACAGTGATAGAAAATTAATATTTCTATTTTTTCAATTTCAAATCCTATTTGTTAAGAAACTCCGATAGAAAATGAATATCAGGATTATGACTCGTCCCTCCCTCCACTATAGCATTTTGTCACCTGGTTTGTTTAGAACATTGCCAGATTGAATTTGATTGAATTTGAAATGGAATTAGGGTTTAGAAAAAGGGTTCAGATTTTTGTGTGAAAATGAATTAATTGATTTGTAATGGTTTGGTTCGGTTCAGTTCGGTTCGTAACAATTAATTACGGTTAATAACGGGTGAAACCATTGCAGGATATGATTGAATGTGAGCAGTTATACATGTTCCCTCTTTTAATTTAAATAAATCTGAACCACTTATTTAATCTATTGGTGTTTTTCTCGTGGTTCACCGGTGAGGGACCTAATTGGACCCTCACCCTAGAATCCACCTAAATAATTAAGGGTATAAAAGAAAAAATAACATTAAATTTTGTCAAAAAAAAAGGAAAAATAGCATTAATGGTTCATTGATATCGTAAAACGACTTGAAAATTGGAACAATTTTTCTCCAAAACCACTTATAATTTAGGATGAAGAGTGTAGATAAAAAGAACCGTGAAAAACTTAGTAACGAATCAAGAAGGATATCTTCATTAATGATAGGAAACTTTGTAACATTTACATCATTTCATGAGACATTTAAAATTAAAGCTTTCTTGATTATTGTTTCTTTAAAAGCAATAGTCAAGATACTCCTATCTTTACTAAAACAATTATGAAGAAAGCTTTAATTTTAAACGACAATCCCATGCCTACAAAGCATTTAGTGCATTTTATTTTATGTAATCTTTTCGTTTCTATCTTTTCATTCATAGCATTTCTTGTAATGTAATAGTATTGTTTTATAGATCTCACTGGTTAAGTATACCATAAAAAGCAATTATTATTATAAAAAGAAACTGTTTTTGACTTTATTATAAATTAATTACACAATTTCAATGCATTAACTACTATATAATTTCTTTTTTCATATCCTTAACCAGTGTCCCGGGACACCGGTTAGCATTTCCCTTGTTTTATTTATTATATTTTTAGCTTGAAATTTTTTTTATCCCATATTGGTCCACATGGACAAGAGACACTGTATTTGATATTTTGCTCAATCGAGTGATCTCTTAAATGATCCATTCATCGCTCGCATTGCTCAAACATGCCAGGTTCAACAACCACTTTATTTGTCCCAAATGATTATTTTATACGCAACAATTCTTCATGTAAAAGTCATATTATCTTATAACAAACCATAAAAATGTTTATGACAATTTCTTAATATGTATGCATAGATACAAAATATTATAGATGTGTGGATACTCCAACCCAATAAAAGTCAATCCTAGTGCAAAGTTCAAAGGTTAAGAAAAAAAAGTTAATGTTTGAAACTCGGCCAATGGAAATTCCTTTAGGATATATTTTAAGATTGCATTTTCCAAAGAAAGTTCCTTCAAGATAGCTGCTTTAAAGTCTTTTTTGGCATAATATCAATTGTTTAGTTGAGTTTTTATATAAAAAAAATCGACAGATACACATAAGTGAGTAAATTTAAGTATAAGGTCTTGGAACGTTTCAATTCAACTAAATCGGCAACTTTGTGATCATGTTATATTTTTTTACAAGATTATCAAAGTGATTTCTTGGGGTATAGTCACTATAGACATTTTGGTAAGGCGAAATTGGGCAATGGATGAAGAAACACAAATGGGCACTAGAAGGGGTATGATGCGTGCTATTAGTCACGTGTTCCTCCATTAGAAGGAAAAACTAAGGGGTCAACTATTGTCCATGACCGCATAGAAGGTTGTGCGCTTCTCGCAGCTACTGTTCCAGAAAGTTAGGGAATTGCTCACCTACAAATAGAGAAGTATTGTCTCACTTTAAAAACATGCTCAGACAAAGAGAAGAATGAGAAATTGCAATTTACCAATGATCGGAGGCATCCCAAAGGCGAGGAATCAACTAACGTTGCTCGCCATTCATGTACTTCTTTACATACTATTTTGTTTGTGTTCAGAGTAGCATGGATATCTAAACTCCTAAGGTTAGGTCATGTCGATTACCCTCTCTATAACCTTATTGAACCATGCAATTTGTTGCATACATTTGAACACAGTTATTCTATTTAGTTTTATATAAATATAACTTGTTTTTAATGTTTTAAGCACATTGCATACTAGAAGACAGAAGTGTTCCCCACCAGCAGCATATAATACAAATGTCCTCGTACATAGGGCAGTTGAATTCAGCTCTCGCGCAACGCATTTCTCTCGCGACGTAGCCACCGCGAAAACCATGTTACATCCATGCTATTTTATCCAAATATTTTCATTTTTTTAATTACATTATTACACTTTTGTATAGCTGATTAGCTGGCTGTCAAATGAGCTCATTTAAAAACTAAATAAATAGAGTTGTGCAAGTCATAAGTTTTGAGGGGTTCAAGGATAAGATAAACTAACATAAAAAAAATTGCTGTAAACTTAAAAAAATGAGGGGATTCATTTGAATCCACAACTCAGGTTTATTATAATTATGAAACTGAGTTTAATTTTAAGTGAAACAATTATTGACAAACTTTACTTATTTTCGGGTCAAATTTTAAATTTACCGAAATTTTGTTTATACAAGAATAAAAAGTCAACACAACTCAATGGGAGTGTGCTCCTCTTCGAAGTCACCAATTTAGGTGGGCTAATTTACCTTCTTAAAAAAAAAAAATCACCCTAAAAAAGAAATAATGTGCACCTATTTATAAGGTTTCCTAAATACACATATTTATAAGAGCATCCGGTAATTCCTTAATAGGGACTCCTTAAATGGACCACATGTTACACATGACTTATTTATAATATTTTAATAAAAATACATATTAATGACTCAATGACTTCAATGGGAGTACACTAATAAGGACTCCAATGAAAAGTACTTAAATATGCCCCATTAACTTTACATCAATAAACAAAAACTAGACTTTTGACCCGTGCGACGCACGGTCTTGTCAACTATAATAGAACACTGAACAATCTTTAACCCGTAAAAAAAAGCAACATGATAGAAATGAAATTGGTGCAATGCACTTTTTTAGTATTAAATAAGTGTACAAAATATTGTCAAAAAAAAGGCAACAAGATAGGAATGAAATTGGTGCGATACATTTTTTAAATATTAAATAAGTGTACAAAATATTGTCAAAAAAAAGGCAACAAGATAGGAATGAAATTGGTGCGATGCATTTTTTTAGTATTAAATAAGTGTACAAAATATTGTCCAAAAAAAAAAGGCAACAAGATAGGAATGAATTTGGTGCGATGCATTTTTTTAGAAAGAATTTGTTAGGTTAAATTATTGCTAACCTAATACAGCAAATTAGAGGGAAAATCTTAGGTTAAATTGATGCAGACCTAATAAAATTAATAAATAAGGATAATTTATTTATTAAATTATAAAGGCAAAATTATACTTTTAGTCCCTTAACTTAATTTTAGGTAACCGTTTGGTCCTTTATCTTTTTTTTCATTTCAATTTGGTCCTTTTTGTCCATTTTCATATGAATTTTTAAGTTTAAAATTCATGATTTTATTTTCTTATGGTCTTTTAGTCTTCAAATCTATGATCATTGTCTATGTTTGCATAAGAATATTAGATTTGAAACTTGAGAATGTATATGACAAATAGATAAAATAATATTTAAAACAACTATTAATTATTTTTTTTAGAAATCAAAACAACTATTAATTATTAAAATATTACTTCTTTTGTAAGCGGGACCACATAATACCTATTTTGTACTTCTTTTAAATGTGGGATCCGTTAGTTACCTAAGAGCGAGGGTCCTTATATAGTTATCCGTTCTTTAACGTTGACTCATTTTTTTTCCATCCAATTAGGGGTTTTTAATGAGGAATGATCCTTGTTAAGTAAGAAACGTGTTGAAGATGCTCAAAGATTCCTTAAAAACACCCCCTCTCTACTGTTGGTGTCTGCGTGGGCATGCGCACGCGTGTACCACGTTAATTGGTTTTTACTTGTGCATTTTGAAAGTTGATGCAAAGGTCATTTGTTTATGGTGAACATACTGAGATGAGATGCTTTGAACGGGAATGTTTAATAAATGTTTTCTTTTTGTAATATAAAATTTATATTACTTAGATGTTTTTTAATAGAGACCTTTTTTTGTCGAGGTTGTGAAGCCATAATAATTACTTCCTCCGATCTCAATTATAAGCATTTTTTGACTTTTTTTATTCATTGAATAACTAACGTATTTGGTTTATGTTAGAGATCAGAAACATTAGTTATTCAGTGAATCTAAAAGATAAGTTTTTTGATTATAATTGAGACCATGTAGAGTATTTAATTGTTGAAGTATTGATTCATGTGATATTGATTTGAGAGAACAAAATTGTGAGATTAAATGAGTAAAAAAAAGTATACACCTCAAAATATTTTAAAAAAACTTGATAATAGAGGGCATACATGGATGGAGAGATAAAATAAAGAGGATCTCAACTAGGGTTAATTGATCGGACTATAGGCAGGACGGTTATGAGGATCTTAATTGAATATTTGAATATTTCAAAAGTAAATAATTTCACATTTTATTTTGATCCAATCAATTAAACTTTGTTTTCATAATTACCTTTCAAGCCTTGTTAAAATCAGTTTTTGACTTAAGCATTGTGTAGTAGAATCATTATTACTCGCATTATCACATCGTCATGGTCTTAGGGAATTTTATTTTGATTTATAGTTGTGGAACTTGCACCTGTTTATGCAAGTGCACCTAAACCAAACAATTGAAATTGAATTTAAATAGTTAATAAGTTGCACCAAATGATAAATTGTATAGAAAAAAAAGTTTGATTTATAGGGGGTGGGAATGGGGTGATTTTTCCGGAAAGAATACTTTCCCTTTTGGATTACTTTGTATCCTCCTCCTTCAATAAGAAACATTGGAAATGCTTAATTTTTTAAAAAATAATTCCATTTCTTGCGTCACAAATTTTTCAAACAATTGTGTGTCAAATAAAAATTAAGCATTTCCAATGTTTCTTATTGAAAGAGGGGGATACAAAGTAATCCAAAAAAAAAATCCAAGGATCGAAGAGGTCGTTAAGGGTATTATAGTTTTGTTTTGGATGTTGCTTTCCGCTAGAAAGAAAGGGATACCTTGTTTGTACTATTAGTGGTTATTTAACACTCATATGCCTTCTTATTTTAGTCGTTTTCTTTCTTGTTTCAATTGTGGCGGACACCCCTTGTATTTCTCTCATTGGTGTTGATATAATTTACTTTGCCGTTAAACAATATAAATTGACTTCCAAAATAAAATTATGAGAATTTGTGCTTTCTTAAAGCATGATGTATTATTTTGAAACTTGAAATTGTATTACTGTGGAGTAATTCTCTTGGCCCTTGTATGTTACTATAAATTAATTGATTTTTTTTTTCAATAAAAAGTTTAAGAGAATTTGGCTCCATAGGCTCATCAAAGTCAGGACAAGTTTTAAGGCTAAAAGAATACTCGTAATTCGTAAAAGTATTTATAAATCACTCATAAAAAATATAAATTGACTTCAAAATAAAATTATGAGAATTTATGCTTTCTTAAAGCATGATGTATTATGTTGAAATTGTATTACTGTGGAGTAATTCTCTTGTGTCCTTGTTGTTGGAACAAAATGTGTTTAACATTACCCTTTAGGTTTTTATGAGAACAAGCTATTAAAAATTGTCAATTGGATATGCTAATATTTGTTCATGTGCAGGACCATAGACAAAATATTTAGTGTCTTAAAATACATAAGTTCTGAAGAACAAATGAGAGCAATGATATCTACAAAATGGAAGCTTGTGTTGCAAGGAAGCATCTGAAGAAAAGAGGTTCTAAAGACAAGAGGTTCTGAAGATTATCAGAAGCTGACGTCATCAGAAGCACCTCCTCAGAAGCTGTTCACCAGAAGCTGACGTCATCAGAGGTTCTGAAGATCATCAGGAGCTGAAGATCATCAGAAGCTGGAAGACTGGAAGCTTTAGAATTGTGTCAAATGTTGTTTTAATCACGCCTATCATTGCAGAAGAATAGAAGCCTGGAGCAACGACTAATTCAGAGGAAATTGGAAGGCATTGGATGCTTATTCTTTGGAGAATGTTGAAAAAGGACAATAGTACAAGTGTACAACCACTATCTCTACTACTTTGTTTGTGTCTGCAATAGTACAAGAACAACAGCCGTGACTACGCTGGTATTCATCTATACTTGGAATGGATTTGAAATTGTTCCTTCATAGGACAATAACCAAATCAGGCAAAAGATCATTGATGATTTGATCAAGCTTCAAACGACTCTTTTTTGATGTGATGGCAATCAACAACGTCTCTTTCACACCTTTATATAAAGGAGTGAAGACCTGAAGAATTGCAAGACTCTTACAACAATTTTACAAGTGCCAAAACTCTGCTGAAATTGTTTCACATCAAAGTTCACTTAAAATTTCTTAACAACTTTCATATCTTAGAATTTCTAGAGTCTTAAGAGTCTGTATCTGATTTGTATTGTGAACACCATTGATTGTATATCAAGTGTTTAACCTCAAACAAATTTCTTTGTAATTCTGTTTGAATAGAGGTCTCTTGCAGCTGTGCTTGAACATAGGAAGTCTCTTGATTTTGTTCTCGAGCATAGGAAATCTCTTGCAGTTGTGCTTGAGTAGTTTGAAGTCTCTTGCTAGTTTTAGCAGTGAGCAGTTGTAATCAGATATTTGATTTTAGTGAACTCTCCTTGGAAGTGCAAGGGGGACAGGACTACTTCCGGTTTGTGGAAGGAACCTGTATAATTGATTTGCGTCTCTCTCTCTCTCTCTCTCTCTCTGTTTTTATCCGGTGCATTTAGATTCTGAACACCACTTCAGAAGGTGAACTCTATCTGCTTCTGAACAGTGACCTCAGCAAGAGAAAACGAAGAAAAAACTAACACGATTCAACTCCCCCCCTGTGTTTTTCTCACCTTCACTTGTATGTTACTATAAATTAATTGTTTTTTTTCAATAAAAAGTTTAAGAGAATTTGGCTCCATAGACTCAAGATCAAGACAAGATTAAGGCTAAAAGAACACTCATACAAGTATTTATAAATCACTCATTAAAGAGGTTATCATATCGGCATGCAACAAGAGTAGAACTCATGACCTTGTGTGTGAGTCAACTCCTAACCAACTGAACCAATCATGATCGGTTAAATTAATTAAAGCTTGTTTGATAGAGTGGTTGTGAAATTTAATTAACTATTAAGTATTTTTTGGTTCAATATAATAAGTTTTTCTATTATAAGTATTTTATTGTTTACACTTTGCTGTTTGCTCATGATGGATCGTGATTTATTTTACCCACGAGTTTATTTTAGTTCTGGGTGTATATATTCTTCTAGTATAATATAAATCTTCTTATGGTATAGTGCATGCAAGCTTTCAAAGGTTGCCATAAGCCCTTATGAGTGTCAAGTCGTGCAGTATGCATGAGATTACGACGGGTTTACGGAGCACTCACAAAACTTATATAAGTTTAAATGTGCAACAATGCGATAACAAGATAATCGTGAGGTTGTGATGTGAATGGTAGACTTTTAACCGACACGGATATTTGGTTCATTTAACTTGCCACACTAATTTCAATGTGTTAAGTACTATCATGCCAACATTGTTTCATGAGGAAATTGCACTCACCTCCCCTAAGGTTTATTAAAATGACACTAACATTCCCTATAGTTTTAAAATGAACATTAACCTCGCTTAAGTTGTCAACAAATTGACAAACACCTCCCTTCTTGATTAACACCGTTAAATTGTCCGTTAACTTTTTTTTATAAAAAACCATGCATGTGTAATTCACTTGTTTTTTGCAAGAAAATAATTCTCGTTTTTTTAAACATTGAAGGTCTACAGAAACTCATTTTTATACATATGATAATTTTTCATATGATCATGTGATGGCACTCATAATATTTCTTCAAATTCACGTGACAGTCCATGAAATTTGAGCAAATAATACTAGTTTACAAGATAGCGTGTGCATTGTCTATAAAATCATTCGTGGTCCTTCACTCAGCAACTTAAGCTTCAGGGTATGATGGTTCACATCAAACACTAGTATATGCATGAACATCATGGTCGGACCTTGGGGTGTGCAAACCGCTCAAGGGACTAGGCCTCCCTGTAACATTCCAATATTTTATATACATTATATTTGGTAACCCTCTCTATTTGTTGTAATTAATTGGAACAATTAGTTTTATTATTTGTCTAGTTAGTTTACTTATAATTTGGGTTGACTATGATAGGTTAACCTTCTTTATGCTTGTTTATTTTATGCCTTTGTCTTAGTGGTTATTTTGAATTATTGATATTTGAGTCTATTTATTTTACTTAAAACAATAATATGATAGTTTTATATTAGTACCCAAATATTTAACAAATAAACTTATCTTAATAAGTGGCTGCATAAGTTTGTATATTATGGTGAAGTAAAGGCTCGAGAGAAAGAAAGAAAAAAATAACGTTGAGAGATGAGGTGAACGTGGCTGCCTAAGTTTGGGTAGTTATGTGTACTTGAATGAATGAATAGATAGTGCCATGACTTGGTCTTATCTCTCTCTGTTGTATGTTCAGCCACACCCTAAATAAGTGGAACAATCCACTTTATTTTCCAGCTGAATACACTACAAAACCTAGGCACATTCTATACTCCTTGCACCACGCTTTGGTTCTCTTTGGTTTCATTACCTTTGTTCTCACAACATCAGAAATTCAGTTCTCAACCATGTTTAATAAATTATGGAATGATTCTGTTTATTTCACATAGCAGAATGGCTAATATATACACAGTACCACTTCACTGTCATATCAGAGTCTTTAAACAATTGCCTAATTTATCTCCTTAAACTATGACTACATTAAGATGGTCAAAGGTACAACTAATATACAATATGATAGCTATCAATCCACGTCAATATGCTTAGTACGCTCATGAAAGACGGGATTCTTTGCAATGTGCAGCGCAGCTTGACTGTCGCAGTAGAGTTGTATGGGCATGGAATGACTAATCCCAAGGCTGGAAAGAACACCCTTGATCCACTTCAGTTCACATGTGGTACTAGCCATCGAACGATACTCAGCTTCAGCCGACGAGCGTGCTACTGTATGTTGTTTTTTGGTTTTCCAAGAGACGGGGGAGTTACCCAAGAAAACAATCAATCCGGTAAGAGACCTACGAGTAAGAGGACAAGTAGCCCAGTCAGAGTCACACCATCCATACAGCTGCAGATCACAATCGCTGTCCAAGAGGACTCCTTGTCCGGGATTTCCTTTGAGGTATCTAACTACACGCAAAGCAGCATCCCAATTCGCGGTTGTTGCATGAATTGTGAGAGCACATGAACGTAATATGATAATTCAGGTCGTGTAAAGCAAAGATAAATGAGACAACCCACCAACCTACGATAGCGATCAGGATCAGCAAGAAGCTCACTATTGGAAAGGCTAAGATGATGATTTTGTTCGAGTGGAGTACTCGCAGGTTTTGCACCAAGTAAACCAACTTCACTAATAATATCCAGAGCATATTTTCTCTGACAAAGAAACACACCTTTAGGCGATCTTGTAACTTCCACCCCTAAGAAATATTTTAATTTTCCCAAATCTTTCATATGGAAGCATTTTCTCAAGTAGTCTTTGAAACACTGTATCGAGTCACGATCATTTCCGCATATAATCATATCATCAACGTACACCAGTACCACCAACTGAATATCTTTATCGTGTAATGTAAATAAAGAATAGTTTGAGTATGACTGCACAAAGCCATAATCTTTGAGAGCCGAAGACAACTTTGCAAACCAACAACGCGGGGCTTGCTTTAACCCATACAACGATTTTTGAAGCTTACAAACCATACCTGGTTGAGACGTGTGAAAGCCGGGGGGAAATTTCATGAAGACCTCTTCTTGTAAATCACCATGAAGAAACACATTGTGTACGTCCATTTGGTGAAGCTCCCATCTTTTTGCTGCAGCGACCGCTAGAACAATTCGCACGGTGACCATTTTTGCCACTGGTGCGAAGGTTTCGTAGTCGATGCCTTCAGCTTGATGATTTCCAAGTATAACCAGTCGAGCTTTAAACCATTCTATGGTTCCATCAGAATGATACTTGATTTTATATACCCATTTGCATCCCAACGCCTTTTTATTCGTCGGCAGGGAACACACTTTCCATGTGTTATTATCTTCAAGAGCTTGTATTTCTTGTTGCATTGCTAATCACCATCTGTTGTCTTTTATTACTTCTGCAAATGACATAGGCTCTCTGTCGGCTGTCACGGCTGCAAGAAACTTACGATGCTGCAGTGAGAATTTTTCACAGTTAGTGTAATGAGCAATAGGATATCGTACCTTCGATTGATGTTGTGATGTGGGCGAACTAGTAGATGGGCTCTTTGATGATCTCACTGTATTGGTCACACAATCTCGTAGCCTTGTAGAAGGAATTTTAGCATGCTTGCCTCGACCAAGCTGCTCCTCATTTTCTTCATTAGTGACATCATGTTCATTTTCTAGGTTACTACCCCCCCTCACGTCATCATGAATCTCTTCTCTTGGAAATTCAACATTTATAATTTGGTCACTATGATCACTTTCATCATCGGCAGCAACATCTCCATCTAGCATGTGTGTCATTAATTCAGTACTAGAGATCACAGGTTCTTGTCCAAAGGGAAATTCAGCTTCAAAAAAATCAACGTCTCTTGATACAAAATAAGTTTTGGTTTCCAAGTCAAATAGCTTCCATCCTTTCTTTCCATGTGGGTAGCCTACAAACACACACTTCCTACTTCTGCTAGCAAATTTGTCACCCTTCCTTCCCTGTTTATGTGCATAACAAAGAGATCCAAAGACTCTAAGATGTTCATAGGTAGGTGGCTTCCCATTCAACACCTCATAAGGGCATTTTCCATTTAGCAATGGTGTCGGTGTTCTATTTATCAAATATCCAGCCGTTAAAATACATTCACCCCAAAAAGAAATGGGAAGATTACCTTGAAATCTCAATGCTCGAGCCACATTGAGTATATGTCTATGTTTCCTTTCAACTCGTCCATTTTGTTGAGGTGTTCCGGTGCACGATGTTTGAAACACAATTCCACGTTCCTGGAATTGTGTTCGCAAACATGTAAATTCGGTTCCATTATCACTTCTAATAATTTTAACTTGTTTTTCATATTGTTTTTCTACTAATGCAATAAAATTCAACAAAGCACGAGGTGCTTCTCTTTTATCCAACAACAAGAAAATCCAAATTGCTTGAGAATAATCATCAACTATTGTTAAAAAATAATAAGCACCACATGAAGATGGATTTTTATAAGGCCCCCACAAGTCACAATGAACTAACTCAAATGCACTAGCTGCTTTATGATTACTTAAAGGAAAGCTATCTCTCGTTTGCTTAGCTCTTTGGCAAACATCACATGCCTTATTTCCATAGTCATTATTCCTACTACTAATATTTGAAACTAACTCAGTAATCTTCAAAGAAGGATGCCCCATTCGCCTATGCCAAATATCAAGTGACAGTCCAAAATCAACTTTCAAAGCTTTCTCATGTCGTATCCTTCTGAAGTAGTAGAGCCCATCTATTCGTTCACCCAATCCAATCAGCATCCTCGAAGTGCGGTCCTGCATCACACACATAGAGTTAGTAAATTGCACTACACAGTTTGTCTCGTCTATTAATTGGGTCACAGATATCAAGCTACAATGTAGTTTAGGCACATATAACACATTGCTTAATTTCAGCCCTCCATCAAGAATTGTTGTTCCCTCCTTTGTTGCAACAGTTTTCTGCCCATCTGGCAATCCTACAGGACATCCATGTACATCCTTCAATTCTTGAAGCAATCTTAAATTTCCTGTCATGTGATTTGAAGCCCCTGTATCAATAATCCAAGCTTCTTTACCTGTCATTCTTTCATTGGAATTTCCCTTCTGATTATCCAGCATATTCACAAGAGTTTGCCACTGTTATGTGCTCAATCAGGCCAACCCTCCCTTGTCAACTTCTGTCGCTGCCTCAGCTGTTCTTCCAATAACTGCTTGGGCAGCATTTGCTCGTACACCCATGCCTCTGCCGCGTCCAGAATTTGCAATACGTCCCTGTTGTTGCACTTTCGTTCGAGCAACTGCTTTTGTTTCATGGCGTGGCCTATCCCCCCACCAATCTGGATATCCGACAATTTGAAAACAACCCATGCTATCGTGCCCTATCCGATTGCAGTTTGAACAGACTATGCTTTTGTCTTTTGCGTCTCTGCGTCCTCTCACCCTTCCACCGGTCTGCACAGCAAGACCAACAATCTCTGTTCTTTCTTCCTTGGTCCTAGATATGGCTTTCACGCGCTCTTCTTGTACCAAAGTGGCATATACTCGATTCAACGATGGTAGCGGATCAGTTGCAAGAAGGCTAGAGTGAGTCGTTCCGTATAACACATCATCTAATCCCATCAAGAATTGTTGCACTTTCTCTTCTTCCCTTTGTTTCTCTAACTTTGCCTTGATGTTGCATTTGCACCCTTCACATGTGCACGTTGCTATTTGTTGGTAATTTCCCAGTTCATCGCACAACACCTTGAGTTTTCCATAGTAGTTCACCATGGACATTCCTCCTTGTTTACATTCAGCAAGTTCTGATTTCAGTTGTTGAATCCTTGGCCCGTTCGCAACTGAGAATCGCTATTTAATGTCGTCCCAAAGTTCCTTTGCGTTCTCCATATAGGAAATAGTGGAACGCAGAGAAGCTTCAATGGTGTTTAAGATCCAAGACACCACCATCGATTGGACAGTCCACCAATCCTCCATTTCTAGTGAGTCTTCATCTGGCTTCTTTATGGTTCCTTCAACGAACCCCCGTTTACGTCGTGCACGTAAAGAGGTCCTCATAGCTTTTGCCCATTCATCATAATTTTCACCCCGAAGTTGGACTTGGGTGATTATGCTTCCTGGGTTGTCATTCGAATTCAGATCATCCAGAGATGGTGTCTTTTTTACCACCTCCGTTTTTTCCACAGATTTTTTCTCACCAGAACCTAGCTCTGATGCCATGATAAATTATGGAATGATTCTAATTATTTCACATAGCAGAATGGCTAATATATACACAGTACCACTTCACTGTCATATCAGAGTCTTTAAACAATTGCCTAATTTATCTCCTTAAACTATGACTATATTAAGATGGTCAAAGGTACAACTAATATACAATATGATAGCTATCAATATACTTAATGAAACATATTTTGTTTCCTATCAATGTTCATCCCAGGTTATACAATTATGTCATTTAAACTAATTTCTTTAGAAACCCTAAAGAATGGACATTCCCTAATACTATCCTCTTTCATTCCAACGCCTTTCCAAATATATGTTCTCATCTTTCCAAGTTAGTTTCATACCTATGAATTCAAGTCATCACAAATCAAAGTTGCGACCATGCTCATGCTCATATTACACAATTATAACCTCACTCCTAAACTACATAATTATTGGTTTAATTTCTTCCTCCCATGCTCAAAATTGGTGGAAGCCTTGAGCTATATTCGTTTTCCCTAAACCAGTCACCATAGAATTTCGATTGCATCTTCGTTCACTGTTTTCACCGTTCAATTGAGCTAATTTTTTGACAGCATGTTCTCAACACGGGGTCCTTCGTTTTCAACGGTTGGATCGTCAAAATAGTTCCTGCAACGAGAGAAATCATGTAAGTGCAGTGGTTGCGAGTTTGAGGCTTAGAGTTGTGGATTAGGAAGGAAAAATGCACAAGGTAAGGGCTCTAGTCTTGACCATGATTTAAATGAAAATAATAGGTTATGATATTGAATTTGATATGCTTCTTGATTCAATGGATGATTGAAGAGATTAATTGTTACTGATAAATATAAGAATTGTTGTTTAGTAATTTTTGTCATTGACTTTGAAGAATATGTGAATTTTGATAATTATGGTATGATTGATTAGTTGTGAAATTGGTAATTTGTTGATTGATGTATATGATTATTGATATGTGAAATGGTGAATTTTATTTATTTAAGGTGACTCTCTCTAGAGGTTTTGAGAAATTTTATTAATTTCGAGGTGTGATGATTTTGTGGAATTGATAAGTTATGCGGCTTGAGAATATAAAATTATAAAGATTTGAAGAACAATACATTGCATTCATAGCATGGCATACGATGGTGTCATAAGTGCCAAATGGGGCGATTTGCCAAATGGGGCGATTAAAATTATTTTGCCAAATGGGGCGATTAAAACTATTTTGCCAAATGGGACGATTAATATTGTTATGGCAATTGGGACGATATCTGGATCATGTTTCTAGTTGCATTTCATGCATCTGCATTAACATTGAGTCTTGAGTCTTGTGTTTGTTCCTATAATATATTTTAGAGTGATGCATATTTTAAACTAAAAAGAAATGTCTTAATACGATTCCTAAAGGATAGTTATATATTCTTATAAGATGTGTCTTGATCTATTATTGATTTTATTTCATGGGTGTTGAAGACTAACCCTTACAACCAACATTGTAGGTACCAGAGGAGATATTCATGTGTGCTTGATGTTCTGCTTGAAGCGTGTACGCGGGGAAACAAATTTGGGTTTCTGAATTGTAATTAGATTAGTTTAGCTATTTTAGTTGAGTTCTTGTTATAAAAAATAGTCATAATTTTCTAAAAAGAAAGAATTAGACGTAATGTCTTGGATCAAAAATCCAGGACGTTACACTCTCCAAGGCATGGGCCTAAACAAAATTATAGCCCAATAGTACTGTTAAGTGTTAGGTGGGTGTGCTTTTGGGAGGGTGGTTTGAGGTTCCTCATTTATACGATAGTGATTTTCACCTTTTGGTGTACCGCTTATATACAACACCTTGTATTTATCTTTTAAAAAATTTAAATAGAACAGTGTTCTTTAAAAAAAAAAAATTATATTTTGTTACGGACCTCTTTTCACATACAGAACCGAGCCTCCAAATTTATACGAACGACCCTGATGAGCATACAAATGGTTCTCAAGGTGTTCGAAAATTGAGTGTTATCATTTTTAAAATTTGCTAACCATTGGATTTCTAGGAATAATGTACAAGAAAGCTAGAGTCTAAACCAGGTTACCAACAAATCATGTTTCCTAGAACAGAAGACAAACCATAAAAAATAGACAGAAAAGTACATGGGGCGAAAAAGACATAGGATTCAATATAGTTTTCAAAAGAGATAGCTCCAAATACTAGTGCCAAAACAAATAAATAATGGTGAACGAAAACAACACACCAGAAACTAAAAAGAACGATGTCGCAATTACAGTTGAGAGCGACGACGACAACGATAGAGAGAATGCACATAAACAATGGTTAGTAGTGAGTGATGAAGTAGGATGATCAGAGATACAAGTGAGGGTGAAGATGAACAACTATGGAGAGAAGGAGGGTGATCAATAGTAGAATCCCATATTTTTTGCGGTTTTAAGAGAGGGGAAAGGCACAGGTCGCATAACCTAATTATGCTGATTTCTACAGAATGTAATGGAGGGGAGGTATATGATGGTTTTGAAAATAGAGGGGAGGTTTGTTGTATTTAGCCATAACTTGGGGCAGATTGTTATAATTTGCCCTTGTTTCGTATAGCTTCTTGCATCACATTCATGATGCTTAACCAAAAAAATTATTTTAAATTTTCTTTTTAAATTTTTGAAATATGTGGAGGTTTGTTGGATATTTTGAATATTTAAAAAGTAAATTAATTCACATTTTATTTTGATCCAATTGATTAAATCTTGTTTTCAGAAATTACCTTTGAAGACTTGGTAAAATCAGTTTTTATTCTTGCGTGTGAAAAAAAAATTGATTGGAAGGGGATAATTTACCTTTTACGTCCCCGAGATTTTTTGATGTACATTAATCACTTTGCAACTTTTGACATGTTTGGCTGCTTTTGAGTAGGATTGATTCTGCATCCATAATTGATTCTACTTGAAGCTATAATTTGCAGTTTTTGATTCTAAAATTAAGTTTTACACGTATTTATAGTTCAACTCACTTTTACACGAATGTATGCAAACATAAATTACTTTTAGTCCAAATCAATTTATATAATCAATTAACTTAAAATAAATTATGAAACCATGTTCTATTCACGGGAGGGGATTATATCTCATTACTTTTTTCTCATGTCATTTTATCGAAATATTTCTATTTTAATTACATTCTTATGTCATTGGGCTTATTTAGAAATTAATAAATAATTTTTCAGTGGGTTGCAGATATAGTTAGGCAAAGCTTTCAATGAAAGAGAGGTGAGAGAGTGGTGCAAAGCATAAGTTTTGACAAACTGGATCACCTCTTTTTCTTCATTCTCTCTTTCCACCTCCTTCCATAAGTTGTATCTATCTCTCTTGAACTTTTAGAGAAAAGATCAACAAATTGTGGAAGTATGAAGAGGGGAAGAATGATGGAAATTAAAAGATCTAATTTGAGTTTTGAGGGGTTTAAGCAAAAAATAACTTATAAAGTGGTCTAAGCTTTAAAAAAAACGAGGGGGTTCTCTTGAATCCCCTAAGTGTAATGTGTCGAATAATGACATTTTGTGTACATTTATTTTATATGTGGAGTTCATGATCGAAACAGTTAAAAAAATGTTAAACAACTTTACAGATTTTAGATGAACCCAAAATATATACCTTGAACAATGGTAGACTCATGTTTTTTTCTACGAATTTTGCTCTTTGCCCAAAAGTTTTTGCTCATTTCCAACTGAATTGACCAAAATACCCCTACGCATGTTAACTCACGCTAGTGTTAAATCTGTGTGAGTTAACTCACGCAGAGATTTAAATCTGACTTGACTTTCTAAACCTTTGTCGTGCATTGTACAAATGTTTTGTATTCGTCAAATTTATTTTCTTTTATCCTTCAAAATCTTCAGGATATGATTAGGTTGCATATAGCTTGTTGTCAGGTCAGCGACAACCTTGTTGTATTTCGCAATTAATCTACCTACATGAAGGTGAACTTTCTAACTTTGTATCCATCAAATGATTGTGAACTCCAGCAAAAATGTCAGAAAAAAAATTCAACAATGCAATCAGATTAAAATATATAAAACATGTATCTTAACATTAATTGAGTGTAAAAATCTTCTAGAAATCCTTCTTCAATGATTTGAGACACACTTTTTGCAACAAACAAAAAAGAGTAAGCTGCCTAATATATCAACATATCTGATACAATAGTTAATATTCGTATATGAGAATGGAATTTAATTACCATAACTATGTGAACAATAGTTAACTACCATTAGAGATAAAATGGTTCATTCAGGGTGCTTGAGATCAAACCATGGCGCCTAAAGAACAATTTTCCTAATATTGTAAGTTCTTTTTCCCCATCCCTAATATTGTCAACACCTTATACACCACTGTTCCCTACCCCTTCACCCCTTTTTATTGGGCTCATTGTCATTTAGCCCAACAACATTGTCTTTATCATTAGAAGATTGCTGTCTACACTCCAAAAAATGCTGAGAAACACCAGTAAATGATAATTTTAACCCCAAATTTCATCGGCAGTTAACTGCTGTCGGTTAAAATCCATCAACAGTTAACTGTCGAAGATATTATATTAGTATTTTTCTGGTGTTTCCTAGCACCCTTTGATGTGGGAACAACAATCTTCTCATCATTGGACCCAATGTTACTCAACCCATCAATATCAATGTCCACGGTAACATTGTCCTTATCATGATGAAGAAAGATTTCCAAAAAAGAAACTATATATAATGTCATTTTGTTGAAAAAGTTGACAAAAAATAGATGTCAATATATCATAACTCAGTTATAAAGTATGTTTTCTTCAATAGGTCGTCTTAATAACAATTGAGTAACGTTTCAAAAAATCCATTGATCCAAATTAAAATGAGTAAATGATCACTTTAGTCCCTGACTCTACACCTCGTTGTCACATAGGTCCCTGACTCATAGTTAAATACAAAGAAGTCTTTGACTCTGCACTTCCGTGATCACTTTAGTCCCCGACGTTAAATAATTATGTTAAGTGTGTCACATGGACTAAAGTGAAAGTAGAAAATGGTCACTTTAGTCCCTGAACCAAAAATCAATATCTCAACTTAAATCTCAAATCCCTAAAAAAAAATATACTAATATGTGATTTTTTTTCTCTTGTCAAAAAAAAAATGTGACTTTTTTTAAACGTTGTAGACTTTTTTTTTCTTCAGATGTATTGAATATTGTATGTTCTATAAATTGTATTGAAAGTTTTATGTATTTTTTTTTATGCTTAACGGTAAAACTTTGTCCACAACATTAAACAACCAATTGTGCAACAAAAAAAAATTATGCTGATATTATTAATCTCTATTTTTTAATTTTAAATAAAAGAACGCTATATTTAAAAAAAAAAGTGTTATATTAATAATGTCAAATAAGATAATAAATTATGGATTTGAGATTTTCTATTTAAGGGTTTTTGGGATGACATTTAGGGATTTAAGATTTAGGGATTTATGGATTTGAGATTCAAGTTGGGGATATTGATTTTTGGTTCAGGCACTAAAGCGACAATTTTCTACTTTCACTTTAGTCCCTGTGACACACTTAACAGAATTATCTAACGTTAGAGACTAAAGTGATAACAGAATTGTAGAGTCAGGGACTTCTTTGTATTTTATCCTGAGTCAGGAACCTATTTGACAGCGAGATGCAGAGTTATGAACTAAAGTGACCATTTGCTCAAATTAAGTTTTGGACTTTTGGTTTCCCGTCATCTTCCAAACATTTGAATTCATATATTTAAAGACAATATAAATTTTCATTTATTTTATTGTTAAAATTGTTAAGTCGAATGTTGTGATCGAGATTCAAACTCGGTTGATATCTACTCCCTCCGGTCCTTATTATAAAAAGACTTAAATATGTGTCTAGTCCTTGCAAATAGGCCAGTTAAATTTTAGTTTCTGTACTTACTAATTCTCCCATTTTGCCACTGCAAATATTAATCATTCGAAAATTAGTCCTAATTAGTTTTTTTGATGAGGTGGAGGGTGATTAGCAACGAGGTGCTTACGTGGCCAATGATGACTGGATGCAGAGGTTGACATGTCATCAAACCAAATTGGAAAGGACTTTCTTGCCCTTAATGAGATAAAGGAATGGCAAAATGACGAAAATGCCCTCTTCTTCTTCCTCTCCCCTTCCCTCTCCTTCGGTTTCAAATACAGATTCAACAATTCTTCATTCAACTCTTCAACAATTCTTCATTCAATTCCTTCAATAAACACATATCCATTGTCTTCTTCAACAATTCTTCATTCAATTCCTTCAATAAATTCATTCCTCTCCTTCAAGCAACTCAAATGGCGTATCAAACACAGATTCCTTCGAACCAACACACAGATTCAATCCCTTCACAACTGGATTCCTTCAGACCAAACACAGATTCAACTCATTCAAACACATAACAAGAATCCAATCACAAAAACAAAATCGATAACCGCCGGCGCCGCCTCAATCGCTCAAAAATGTTACCGCCATAAACGTAGCTCAGGAGGAAATTGCTCTCCGATCTGCACATATAGATCCTGCTCCACCTCTAAAGCCTTCATAAACGGCCTCAAGACGTAATCTAAAACGACATAACCTCCACAACGACAACACAAGCAGATCTCATAACCCTGAAAAGGTTTATGTCTTTAAATGCATCGTCTGGAAAAACACTGAAAAGGTTTCAAGGATGATGGATCTGTGATTTTTAGAAAAGGAGAAGTGATTGATGATGCCGTTGGATTTGATGTTTGGTTGGGATTCATGTTGTTCAAGAGGTGATGATGTCTCAATGTCATCGACGGGATTCAATGACGGCGGTGGTGTTGTCTTATCGGAATATGAAATTAAGCGAAGAGAGGCGGCGATGGTGCTGTCATCGTCGAGATTCATGAAGAAATGGACGAAAACGAGCGGCAGGGGAAGGATGAAACTGAGAAGAACGTTGAAATTTTTCTATGCGTTGTTGTTGTTGGTGATTCTGCAAGCGTCGTTGTTGTTGGGGTAAGAAGAAGAAATAAGTCATGGGCATGGTTGTTTTTTCACGCGTTTCATGGATCAATAAGGGTAAAAGGGTCACTTTGGGTACAAAATACTTAGTCAGCATAGTCATATTCAAGTCATATGGCGCCACATCACTGCCACATTAGTAATCACTTTCCACATGTGCTAACAAAAGTAATTAAGACCAAATTTTAAGTGATTAATATTTGCAGTGGTAAATTGAGAGTATTAGTAAGTATATGGACTAAAATTCAACCACGACCTATTTTCAGGGACTACACACATATTTAAGCCTTATAAAAGAAAGGCTTAATAATAGTTTTAGCCCCCTAAGTTTCAAGAAGTTGCAGTTTTGGCCCTCTAAGAAAAAAAACTAAAAAATTGCCCCCTAAGTTTTGCACATATGGCAGTTTTGGCCCCCTAGGTCAATTTTGACTCGGTCAACGCACACGTGTATATTTTTTTTTATTTTTGTAATTAAAATTTTTTTTTTTATTTTTAAAAATATTTTTTTATTTGTGTTATGAATATTATAAGTGGATGTCCATATAACAATTGGGTTATTAGGTCATACTATTAGCTTATTGGGTTATATTGTGTTTGTTCCCCAAGTCATTGTATTTCTTATAAATAGATACGTAACCTAATTGTACATAACAAGAGAATAATAGAATCATCTCTTCTCTTTCTTTCTCCTTCTCTACTTCTCTCTACTTTATTCTTGTTCCTATTTATTTACTTTCATAACACGCTATCAGCACGAGACTCTAACCAAATGAGGTATGTAATTCTTTTTAATATATTTTTATGCAAATAAGTTTTAATTTTTGTATCGATGATTATAGACTATACTATTACAATTCCATCAATTGGAATCAGTTTCTTATAGATACATTAAACCACTATTATGTGAATTGTATTATATTATTGTGTTTATTTATTCCACATGCACTCCTGAAGTATTGCATAAGAATTGATATCATATTATAAAATTAAAAGAGATCTATTATGTAGTTTCTGACGAACTCAATATTATTCTCTATGAATTCCTGAAGAATTCAAAAGCGTAGTTCCTGAAAAACGCAATATTTTTTGTGTGAATTCTGAAAGAATTCATCAAAAGAGTTACATCCCTCAAGGATGACTTAGAGAATTAATCTTATTGTTTAAATTTGTTATATAGTTCCTAAAGAACTTAAAAACAAAATTTGCACAAAGAGATTGTAAATAGTTTGTGAAGATCTAAAAGCAAAATTTTCATTATCCATAAATTTATGTTAATCGATGGCAATTTTTTGATTATTTGTGGATCCAGTTTGCTTTATCAATTAATTAAATGTTGATTTCTTTTCCTTGGTTTATTGAAGATGCCCAGTCCCGTAAAAACCTTCAATTATTCACATGAACTGATAATTGTTTTTATTTAATTATTCATCTATGGTTTCCTATGGGAATTTCAATGATAACATGTGGATTATTATTGTTTTATTATTTCTTTTGTGAATTGTTGTGTATTTTTTTTCACCAGATTTTCATGTTTTATTGATTTGGGATTCAGTT
>Ga0228711_1004221_pt1 | contig 22189 bp, 10 predicted proteins | sample MedpolnodulmetaG_2_FD_177996 | JGI IMG/M metagenome (GOLD analysis project Ga0228711, IMG submission 177996) | Root nodule microbial communities from Medicago polymorpha collected in Santa Monica, California, United States - brown nodules | ecosystem: Host-associated > Plants > Roots > Nodule...
TGAGCAGTGCCACAAGTGGCTTATCCTTTGCTAATTGCTGGAATTGTGTAAGGCAAAATTTTAAATTACCATATGTAAGCCAAATAAAACTATGTAAAAACAATAATAAATTTTACTGATGTGAGACACAAACTAAAATTTTACTTCATGATGACAATTTTGCTCTATTAATTAGTAAAGATATTATGGTTGCTAATCTAGCCGGGACAAAATGTTCGACTCAGCATTCATGCATACATCGTACAACAACAACAATTATTATTATTATAGAAACCAATCAAATATTATTAAATCTTTCATGAATGTATGTAATCAACTTTTTCCTATTGTTTGTTGATATATAGAAACCAACTAATCCACAATGGTGAGAGTGACATGAATTTCAAAGTAGTGCCAAGAAGTGTCACTTGAACATTGACATTTATCAGCACATCCTTAAAACTGTTTGTATGACACTCAAGACAACCAGCAGAAAAACATCAATTCAGGTAACATGATTAGACTTCAGTGTCTTGTAAGGATGTTATAGCTGCTTGCTTAAAGGATCATATAATTCCAATAAAAAATGTATTTCTAAATGTTTCAACAAAGAAAATGAAGAAAAAAAAGAAGGGAAAAACAGCAAATTATCATATATAATTTGGACTTACCAGTAGAGAGATGAAGATAATATTCCATCAGAGTAACTCATTTTCTTCAATGCTTTATGCACCTAAAATTTTGAAGGACCAGACCAGAGCACAGTGGAGAAAAATTTGGTTTGGAAAAAAGTGACAAATATGGAAAGTCTAGGGACAAATGAAAGTGGTAATGTTCACAAACATGTTTGAAAGTTTTGGATATATAACAAAGTGAGTGACTTGACAGCCAAAAACAGTGGAATCTCTTGGCTCATACAAAAGCAAAATGCCACGTTTACATGCTATCCAAAGTCCTCCTTGAATTTATAGCATTCTTAGAACCACCATGATGATTTTTTGTGAATAATAACTATTATTACCTTACTTTTTTTATCAGTGGTGGGTATGTTTTGTCCTGAGTTCAAAAGTGGCTTTATTCAGCTTGGTTCTTTTAATTAATTTTGTCCATAATTATTGATAATTAACTGTGTTATATGTTCCTTTCACTCTTATGACTATTTTATTAACCCAACTTATGAACACTCTAATAGCATACCTTATGAATATAAGCACTGATATATGCCCCCAAGTTTAGAGTAAGAGTTTGACATTGCAACTTCAAATAACATAATGAAAATCTCCTCAAGAATTGTGTGACTTTAATCGATAAAAATTTTCTTTTTCCCAATCTAAAAAGGTAAAACGATGTCGATGTAAATTAGTTTTACCCTGACATCCAATAAAAACTCACTATTTCTTACCATTAATTCAAAATACACTTATAAAAGTGCAATGATGCAGAAAAAAAATACTCATTGAATATCAGTGTAACTTAGTGTATTTACTTTATAATAAATTTTCATAAGAAAGTGGAAAGTAGTACCTTAGAATCTAATATGTTTTGGGTGTCAAAATGTGATGTGTCAAAATGTGATTGCATGATGTCCTTGTACGTCAATTTAGTGGCAGATGTTGGTGTTCCTGTCTACTGCATCCTTTTCACATGCCTATTAATTTTTTTTTATCCACAAATTGTATGGTCTACAAGGAATATTCTATTGTTTTTCATTTCACAATGATGAATAATATTTTCCTTTTTTTATGATGAATAATATATATACATGGTTTCCCTTGTTCCCACAATTTGTTTGTTTAATAGTTTCTTTACACTATAAATGTGGGCCACTCAGACATAGATAAGAGTGTGCAAGCTGATGTGTTATTTAGATGTGATTTGTAAATGATGAATTTGCCAAACTCCAAATGCGGTAGTAAAGAAAGTATTAATATAAACCATGTAAACTATTATCATGAGTTTTATGAATAAATCCAAGATGAGAGTCGAACTCAAATTATTAGTCTATTAGATGGAAAAATCTTATGATTTAAATATTATATTACGTTTCTTTATCTATTCAATATGAGACTAACATTGTTACCTCTTTTAAGAAATGACGTTTGTGACAAATTTCTCTTGATCGGCATTGGTTGCATGGTAGTTCTTACTCTTTAGCGGCTTTACTTATCTATCCCTTTACAATATGAGTTATCTTATCTTTGCCCAATGATTTTGATCGAGAGTTTGGTATTTTAACTTAAGATAGTATATTTTCATATAGTATCTGGAAACATATTTTAATTTTATTTTTTTCCTTTTGATTAGTGAGAAAATGAAAGAATGTTTTGGCTTTGCTATTTGTGACTTTGCAAAGCTTAAGGCACGTGTGGGAGCCTAAGAAGGGCTATAATATGCAACATAAAGACAAATAACTTTGGTTTGTATTATTAGGCAATTGATTTGATTTTAGTGGAAGACTTAGAAACTCCAACTGGAAAAATAGTTAAAGAAAATATCACACACACTAACACGCAGTACTATAGGCCATTTTTAAAGTTGTGGCATTTTGTCCTTCACATATACTAAGTTTCAATTTTATAACTTTATATAATGGTGAACAGGCGGTATCTAGAGTTTTTGTTAGATATGTATTTGTTGTGAATTTGGATTCAAATCTTACACCAATAAACTTAGATGTATGGAGTAAAGAAAAGTAGTAATTAATATTAAAGTGACCACAAACATTAACAACAATAACAAATCTAGATCTAATCGAGAAATCAAGTGAAAAGTACAAAACCACAACCTTAATTTCTACTATTTTTCCAATCTCTCTAATAAACAAGACGCTTGATGATTTTCATTCATCCAAGGTTTTTACAAATGTTTCCCAACCCAAGAGAACCGTCACGAAATACCTTCAACCCTAAAGTTACCTCCTTTGATTTTCCAAGTTTCTCTCTCTTGAAGTCCTACTAAAAAAACATGAAGAATGAAGTCTTATATAGTGTTCAGACCCCAAGTCATCGTGCCACGTTGGGTTGGTAATATAGTATAGTACTAGAACTTATCCTCTGCATCGTGCCACGTGACCTCTGCATCGTGCCACGTGACCTCTGCATCGTGCCAATTTTTTTTTTTTTTTGCAGTGGCAGCCTCTCATAAACACACCCAAAATCGTGCAACGATCCCATGCTTATGTGCCACGATTTTTTCAGAACTTCAACATCAATTTTGAGACACATTTCAACGCAACATACAATCATTTAATATCATATCATTTTTTATATTTAACTGTTTTGAATTGAATTTAAATTTGTTTTGTTTTCAGGATACAGGTAACCAGCAAAATTTCAAAGTACTTAAAGAATTCTCATTATATAATTCAATCCAAAGAACCAATTCATACTTCTTTTTTTCTTATAACAAGACAATAATGTAATGTTATGCAAGAGAAAGATATAAATCAATGAAAGTAACTTAACATTCCACATACAAGGGGGCATCAATTGTATACTGTATTTTTATAACAAGATAATATATATTACATGCATGCTCTTTAGATTTTAAAAAATAAACTAGTTGATTTTAAAAAATAAACTAGCCACCTTAAAAGTTAAAAAAAATGATATTTCATGGCAATTTGGCATGTACTAGCAAGTTGTAATACAATTTATTTTTACAAAATAAATGCTTGAACATGTGCAAATGCAAAATAATCTCTCTGCAAATAGTTTCACCGGAGCATGTTAGTGGGACGTATTATTTCTCGATTCAATTGTTAGGCAAAGATAGTGTGACTGTAAGAGAGGTAGGTAAGGTTCAGATTCGTATCCTTAACTTTGTTGGTCATGAAAACCAAATCTTTTGGTATCTAGTTTTTGTACACTTTAGCTAAACTACAACATGGTAATGGATAAAAAAATTAACTGACCAATTTGGTTTTAAGTATGAAATTTATTAACAACTTAGGATAACTTTAAAATTATTTACCACCTTGACGACCTTTAACAATTATAAAATAACTGACCAATTTGGCTTCAAGTCTTTGATCTTATTTTTCAATTGATTTTTGCTAACTCTAGTTCAAGTACGTGGCACCACAGAGGAGCAAGCTAAATAGTTAATTACAGTCATGCATAGATTTTGAGTATATGCCTTGGATTATGCTAATGTTAATGGGTCGGTGGAATTGAACTCAAGATATTAAGTAAAATAATGTTATGATTAAAGATGCTCTGTTTATTTGACACAAGAAGTTATCACTTTGCAGAAGTAAGTTTTGTTACTAAGAAAGCCGTGTGGTTTGGAATTTATAATTAACCAATCCCTTTTTTCATCAACTACTTTGTGATAAGTAGTTTTAGGATGGACTACTTTTGTGATGAATAGTTTAAGGATTTGTTTGATTGATAAGAATAGAGAGGAAATGAGGGAAGATTAGTGCAAACTTCAGTTGTCTAAACTATTAATTTTTTGAAAATTAGTTTAAACTAAATGATTTCCCAAATATGTTGATGACTATATATGCATACTATATATCATAACAAATCGCCATAAACCAAGGCTTCATTCTGAATGTCATTTCCATAAATTTAAAAGTTCAAGGAAACATCAATTAAACATAAACCAGCCAAAAATCTAGAAAGGTTCAACCAATAGAATGTATAAACTGTTCTCACAACAATCAAGACATTAATGTCTCGAAATGCTTTCTTTGAATGAAAGAAACTTGAAGCACGAGTGTCGGTTGTGCCCTTGTTCACCACAGACTCTGCAACGCACCATCGCCCTCTTCCTTGCTATACGAAGATCAGACTACAAATAGAGAATAAGATGTTATAGTATTATGTATGATACTTATTATTTAGAGGTGGAAAATTAATCTTCTGCTTAAGGAGCTTCACTACTGAAGAAAGGAGAAGCAAATGCTAATCCATGACCACTAAAAGGTTTGATATGTTGCAAGCTTCACTCAACTTAAAAAGACAATACTAAGTGTTGAGTGTCGCTCGTATATAGACACAGAAGAGGGGCAGGGGAGCATTTAAAGGTTTTGATTATGGGGTATTGTTGTAATTCGGACCGTAATACCATATATATGGTTTGTAACACAGTAAACTCTAATTCACTCAAGTAATATATGGAACTATAGCTGCTCTATAGTTGCAGAGGTAGGCACAATTGGCCGAAGTGCATAAAGAAACGATCATGTTCCATTGTTTGCGAATTGTGTTTTATTTAATCTTCTGTTACTAGTTGATGTTTTAACACTAAGAGTGGTAGGTTACAAGGAAATACACCGTAATGGTAATTCTTATGTTCGTGACGGTGAAACAAAATGAATAAACAGAAAGAAATAATTAATAACTCACCATTTTGGGACCAGTTTTTATTGCTAAAGTTGATTTCCCAGCTGCAGATGATTGATTCTTCAGATCCATTTTAGGTTGATCCTACAACTACAAATTACGTCAGTGATGGTAAAACATAAAGAATAAACAGAGAAATAATTAAAAACTAAATTTTTTGGGACCAGTATGCAATGGTGGAGTCGAGAAAACCTCGGTTGCAACTGATCTATATCCTTCACCTGCAAATGATCTATATGCATTTGCCATTCTAGTTTGATCCTGCAACCACAAATTACACAGCCTCAACTAACTACATGTCTCAGTTATCCTCGTAGATTAAATTCAAGTGTTTCTAGAATGGATCGTCAGAGTCTATTTTACATCAAAAAGTTGAGGAAATTGGTAAATAAATTATACAAATTGAGAAATAAGTGGTACATGAAGCAGATTCACATAAAATCTTCAACAAACAAATAAAACCATTCAAAGATACAAACTTAATTAGCTTGTTCGTTCCCAGTTTCTCATTCCTATAATGCATAATTTTTCACACAATAGGTTTTGCCATCATACTATAAGCCATAAAGGACCTCATAAAGCATCCCACCACTGTCCTTCCTTTATCTTAAGTTTTGGTCAGAGCCCCTCCTCTATCATAAAGGTTATATCTCATAGCTTTCTCACGAGATTTACACAAAACATAGTAGTTATTATAGTAATAACACCATGTGGTTTATTAGGCATGTGATGCCATCGATGATTCAGATAATTATATTGCAATAAGAATGACAGAAAAATTAAATGAACGATAGTGAGCTTGATAGGCAACAACCCCATATGAAATAGGAGAGTCGTATAGGATAACAACCTCTAAGTGACTCTCTGATTGTGACAGAGTAGGAGGTATATTGGAAACTGTATCGTTAATGGAGTGGAGAGTCAGGTCAATGGTTTTAGTGCAATTCAACTACCAAAAACTCTTCTTATTGTGGTAGTTTTTTTATGAGATTGAGGATGACAGTGCATGTCACAAGCTTTATTCCAGCATTTGACACACATTGCTTTATTCCTGAGGAGTACTACTGCAACGAAAAAAAAGGGAAACCTAGAATAGTGATAGATCGCATTTTAATATTCATAGGTATTTTAAGCCAGGAAAGTTGGAGAGTAATTGCTGATAAAGAGAGTAAATTATGAAATTGTTATGCTGGTTGTACACAAAAAATGATTCAATGATAATAAAGTGAAAGAACTAAGAAGACACATCATTTAATGAAGTCTGATTAGGAGAGGCGTCAACAAGGCAAAGCAGCATACTTCACTTTGCTGAGCATAATGCTTACCACGAGATGTTTCAAGGGGTAGGAAAGGGATGAGAGACATTCCCCCTCCTTTGAGTAACCCAGGGTAACACTCAAGAGCAGGAGACAAAATCAAGAAAATAGGAGTTACAAACTGAGAGAAGCACTCCAGATCCCAGACCAAGTAACAAACCTAAGTGCGAACAAAAACACTAACATTCTTTGGGAGAAGAAAGGAAAGTAGTTGTTCACTTCTTCAGCTGGGGTTTAGGGTTTAGCAACAGGATCGGTTTAGGAGCTGAGCATCCTCATCGAGACCCAACCCCACAACTAATCCTAAAAGAAAATATCAGTAACAGTAAAAAAGTGACAATTTAACAGCAAAACCACAAAATCCATCAAACACGAAATCATGATCACTGGTTAGTTTACTACAAAATGTTATCTGTAATTGAGTAACATATCCATCCACCCGAACAAAAATCAAATTCCTTTCTTCAGCAAGAAGAACTCACGCCGATAAAGGTACAAACAAAGGCCTAAATTATGTTACAAACAAATGGTAAGAACCCAAGCCCACAATATGCCAGCTAATGCGATAAAGAGGTTAGCAAACATATCAAAAAATCAAAGATTCGAGCATTGAATTCACACAATTAAAATTCTATTCCATATATATAACAAAAAGGAACTGATTTTTATTCACACGAAATTAAATATCCAAAATCTTTTTTTTTTCAAAAAGTTCAGCAGATGGAAGAGGGAAAAGGATCTAGGAGACATTAGAAAAAGGAATCAAAGAACTAAACACCCACCCCAACAAGCCACAACAAAATTCCAATAGCATAAATCTCAAGCAGACACGTTAATTGATCTGAAGAAATTCAGTGATGACAAATGATTCAACCAACAAAAAGCTTACATTCATTTGAGGATCTTCCTTCGAGTTACCTGGAAGTGGGGGTCAGTGTGGGGACTGCCCCATTCAAGGGTCCACGGGCAGGGATTTTTTTCACACGAGATCCCCAATCCCTGAGAAGATTAATGGAGTACCCTCACATAAATGTATGCGAGTATTATACTGTGTCTTTTTGTCTGTAAAAAAAAAATTAAAAACAACTTGCTGCGCCACGAGAATTGAGAAACTAGTAATTGCTGGGGGAGAACTGAAAAACAACAGATCACATTGTAATATAACTAGTTTCCCTTCTCTTCAAAGAAGTTAATGCAATTTCCCCTACTCGATATAGCTAGTTTCCCATGGCAATAACTACTGTAAAGTTTGACTCGCATTTTTTCCATTGTGCTGATTTCCCATTTATGGTCCGTAGTAAGGCATTTAAAAATATGTCCACTGTTTTTGTATTTTATTGATGCAAAGTTCTTTTAATTTCAAAATCCCCTGAATCACCACAACTTTGTCATAGTGGTTAAGTTTGTTTATTTCGAGATATAATCATATTGCCGATTTCCCATTTATGGTCCTTAGTAAGACATTTGAAAGTATTATATGGTTTAGAAGATATGTGGTGCGGTCACAGTGAATAATTGACAGTGTGTTTGTTGAGTTGTACTTACAGAATTTGAATAATTTGCTATTTTTAATGCTAACGGGACCTTTGCAGGGATCTGCAGGGGCTGCGGTAGGGAGAAAAACTCCTTGTGGAGGATATCAGGGAATGGGTGTAATATGGGAGCGGAGACTGGAGAATAATACCTGCCCCGTTGACATCCCTAGAAATGACGCAAACTAAAGGGGATTTCCTTGTGTGGTTGGTTTGTTGGTTTGTAGTGTTGCTGATGGGTAAGGGGATTTGAAAATTGAAACTGAGGGGAAGTGAGAGATTCAAGATTCTCTTATGGGTTTCTTAGGTGGTAATCATGCCTACCAACAACACCAAGATTAAGGTAACACCCATTAATGGTTTGAAATGAATACCTTCAAAATTAATTTCTTTCAAATCAAAAGGAGTCAAATGAAATACTTAGGTTCACAAGACATAATTGTCTTTTCTTGTAGACATACATAAACTATATTAACCAGTAAACTCTTGGTTCATCATTCAGTAACTAACAATTATCCTAGATTAAAGCTAATTATTTTTGCAACTTTACCATGCATTAAACATCACCAGATAAACTATGCTAATGTCAAACAATTTTATTTAAATGCATGTGTATGCTTCCACACTTATTTGAACTATATTACACTCCAAGTTCAATCAAGGGTTCCACATAAAAAAAAAACTTCTAAATTTATTTTCATGAATAGAAAATTAAATGAGGAATCCGAAGCATGGCTATTCCAGAACTTTGGTAGAATGGATCTTAAACCAATTAAATAGAAAATTAAATGAGGAATCCCACCGCAAAAAACAAAAGAAAGCAAATTTTGATCATATTGAAGCACTAATTTGAAAAAGAAACAAGATATTGAAAATAGGGACACAAGAAATGACTTAGTTTTAAATGGTACAGCATACCTGGTTTAAGCAATAAAGAAAATATGTGAAGACCCACCATTGAATCTTCTAAACCTGACTTTTCGGAATGGAATAACAAGTGAGCAAATTATTCCAAATAATAAAATCAAACTTTTAGAGGAAGAAATACCGCCTACAGAATGCTGTCGTACAAGAACCCAGTTAACAGGATCTGAGCCCAGATATTAGTCCAGCAGAGTGAAATCTTCTGTTGAACACACTCATACCCCATCTTTGTATAATTCAGTTGGTTTAATTTTCTAAAAGGATTTTAATCAGATAAAATACTTCAAAATATATTCTTCGAAGAACCATTGCTACTCAAATCAACAAGCTAGCTCTAACTGATTGAGTCCAATTTTTCTCATATAATAACTCATCCGATTACACATAGTATACCTGAGGCAAGAAGGATAATGATAACTTAAAGACTCAAAAAGTTAGCCAACAGCGAAAAACATAAGGTCAAAGTGAAATTTAAGCTATATTAATCAATCAAATCGAAACTTCTTCAACAAGCAGGCTAATAGAAACTCGGAGATGTTAGATTCATGATAGAAACAGAGAGAAAATGAGGGAAAATTAGAATCAATGCTTTCTTGTATTTCATTAATGAATTGTTAGTAACAACATTTGAGTTTTGATGTTTATATACTGATTCGAGATTACTCGAGACTGTGCTGACTCAGCACAGTCAGTTACAACAATAAGGCCTTGTTTGGATTTTGACTATAAATCTATTATCTACTTTATTACAGGCCATGGACTACTCTGACTTCTCTGATGCAAGATACAAGCATCTGCTAATCATTCAAAGTTTCAAAAAACCTTCAACATGGAAAAAGAAAAAAAAATTCTAACCTTGTCATGTCATTTTCCTATAAACCTCCCAGCAACCTTTCCTTGAAAAAGTATCTTCACCCCCAACAAATGCCATTATTTCACCAGAATCGCACGAACAATGGTATCAAAAGTTATATAGTTAGGAAGGTAATTATTGTCTACCATTTTATAAAGTAAGGCCTCCGCCTCGTCTACAAAACCCTCTTTACAAAGACCATGGATCATAATGTTATACGTCCGGATATTTGGTTGACAGCCTTTGGCAGACAGAAGTTGAAAAATCTCTTTTGCATACTTTAGTCTTCCACTTTTGCAAAGACCATCAAGAAGTATATTATACGTACGTATATTTGGTGAAATCCCTATCTCAATAATGTGCTGAAACAATGCAAGTGCCTTGTCAAATTTCTCATGTTTGAAATAATCATCTAACAATACATTGTAAGTGATTAAATCAGCTGGTTGTCCACTGGCACGCATGGCCTCAACCAGGTCCCACTCATACAATGTTCTTCCTGATTTCGACAAACCATCAAGAAGACAATTATACGTTACAGTATCCGGAACTAAATTCTTCTTATGCATTTCCGTTAATAACACCATAGCTTCATCCACCATCCTAACCTTACAATATCCATTAATCAAAGTACAATAGCTGATAACATTAGGCAAAGCCCTTCTCTCCACCATCTTATCAAACACCTGTTTCGCCTCATTCACACTTCCACTTAAACAATAACCATTCATCAAAGCATTATAACTAACAATATCCGGCTTCCAACCTCTTTTAATCATCACTGCAACCACATTATACGCTTCACTAATCCTCCCTAGCTTACATAACCCATCAATCAATATATTAAAAGTATACACATCCGGATAAACCTTCCCCCTTACAGCCATTTCATCGAGCAACTTAGCCGCAGCTTGAAACCTACCAACCGAACAAAAACCATGAATCATAGAATTATAACTATAAACATCAAGTTCAATACCATTCTCAACCATCTCAGTACACAAACCACAAGCCTCATCAACAAGTCCTTGTTTACAAAGACCATCAATAACAGTATTATACATAATCAAATTAGGATAAACCCTAATCTTCTTCATCTTAGGAAACATCTGAATAGCATCCTTAGTTTTACCAATTTTACACAACCCATTAATAATAGTCCCATAACAAACCTCATCAAACCTAAACCCTCTATCAACATACTCATCAAGCAAGGTAACAGCTTCCAAAACCCTACCTTTCAAGCACAAACCTTTCATCAAAGTAGTAAGAATTTTAACATCAATTTGAAAACCCATTTTGAGAATGTTCCCAAGAAGTGAAAAAGCAAAACCCATTTGACCCAAGTGAGCAAAAGCGTTGATTAAGATACTGAAGGTGATGAGTGAGGGTTTAATGGTTGGTTTGGATTGTAAGATGGTGTAGAGTGAAACGACGGTGTTGTAGCGTTTGAGTTTGATTAGGGTTGATAGGAGTTTGTTGAAGCTTTGGATTGGGGGTGGTGGGTGGATGTGGAAGATGTGGTGGAAAGATGAAACGGTGTCGTTGAAGGTTGGGAGTTTGTGGAGTTTTTTGTTGTGGGTGCGTGCGAAGAAGGTTGTGAAAGGGTAGAGGAGGAGGAAGGTTGTGGAGGTGGAGGAGGAAGAGGAAATGCGGAGGGGTGTGAAGAGTATGGTGGTGAAATAGGTTGGATTCAGCATCATGTGAAAAAAAAATTATGGAGATTGAAATTTGAAAATTGGTTAAATATGAGTTGGAATGGAAGATTGTAGTGTGTTGTGGAAATGAAAAATTTGTTGTAATAAATGTGTCACTGTCATGAAAGTATATAGCTTGTTGGACTTGGATAAGAAGTTACTCATGTCAACCGTCCGATATGAATTAATGGCCGAGATCATTATTTAAATCAATGAGCGAGATCGTTTAATTGTGTTAAAATTGATGTGTAATCTTGAATTGTCTGATCATAAATTAAAAGTCATAATTAATTATAGTTTGAAAAGACGTAGATCCATAACTCGTTGGTATATTGTTGATTTTTAAGAGAGTGAAAGCTAAAGTTATTGAATTTTTTCTAAATTAAATATAGTTAATTACATGTTTGAGTCGAGGTTTGGGAGCTCCCAAACGCACGAAACTTAAACTTTCCAATTTAGAGAGTATGCATTTCAAAGTAAATATTGAATTGGTTGTTGTTCCAAGCACACACTAAGTATGGTGGTTAGAGATCAAAAGATGGCGGAAAAGAATAAAGACTATGCTAACTTATGGCACTTGTTAAGGATTCAAAAACTATGGTAGGTAAGAACAAAATTTATGTTTCAACGGCGTTGATATTCTAAGGGTATTTGTTAGCATTTCCCTTTCTTTAATGAGTAAGTCATTTATTACGAAGCATTTTAGAAACAAATCAAAACTTATCATTATTTTATTTTTGCGTAGACTAGGGATCATCTGCGCGCAACTGCAGAGACTAATCTCTCGAGTCTTGTGAGACCCAAATGGACGTCAAACTCTCCCTAAGAGTTTTAACACTCGTTGTTGCATGTTTAAGGTTGAATTTGATCCCGAAATCTTGATTAAGTTAGAAGAGACTTGTGTCATCTAATCTAAGCACTCAGGAACTTATCAATATTTTAAAGATGATAAAATGGTGGGTTTTGCCCTCTATTGTAAAAAAACAATGATGAAACTGTTAAAACTTTTCTTTTTTTTTTTACTGTGGAAATCATGGGGAAGTGGTTGTAAAGAGCGGTGGAGATTTCTTCCTTACAATAAGCAATATTCATCGACAACAAGAAAGGTCATGTGTAATGAATGTTGATACATCTTTCTCCTCTACCCTCGGTGTGTTGGCATTTGTATGTGCATAAGGGATGACTAAGGTGTAAGGTTGTTATGCATTTGCTGCCCCATTTAAGTAAAACAACATCATATATAATGTGTCATTTAAATGTGTTAAACATCATTTCCCAACCCAATACAGAAATGCATATCTTTTGAACATGTTTGGAAAATTTCCGAACAAGTATTTTATTTTTATTCTTGAGTCAAGCAAGATCCATTAATCAAACTTAATGGCATGATTGATATAATCTATAAGTTAGTTTAACTGATTTAACCTCTTTTTTTTTTTTTTTTTAAAGTGTATGTATCCTGATTTAACTTTTTTTTACCCAGCAAACAACTTTTGGGTCCAAATCTTTCCTTGTTACAAATGCTGGTCTAATTTGAATAAACACAAACAAATAGGGTGAAAAAAATTGAAAGCAGCATCCACCATGACCTCAACTGTTCTCATCTACTACTTGTTGCAGCTCTTCACACTTGCTTCTTCATCTTCATTTTGCTGTTGGGACATCCATTAAGTACAAATGGTCTGAAAGAGTCTCTTCCCAAGCATCTTCGCATACATGTATGCATGAAAACTCCCTCGTGTCGGTAGGCCGGGAACACATGAAGGAAAATGCCTTTTGGGATTACAAGAATAAATTTAGCTAAAAATTTGAATTAGACCTAAAGATGGTATGAAAACATAGGCAAAATTTGGTTTGGCTGAATTTCTCTCTATACATCATGAATGTTCATGCCAAGCAATTTCTCCTCCTCTCTTGGAATTTCTGCAAGTTGAACACCAGACCGAGTAATCTTGTTCCATTCATTTTCAACTCTAAAAAACACCCATTGGAAGCGCCGGAACATCTCCAACAGAGTGATGCCGAACACTGTCAGGTAGTTATGACGTAAATGAGCAGATAACTTGTATGTCCATGAACCACGCAGAATAAGGTTGCTTCCAATTACCCAAAAGTATACCTGTAACTCATAAATTAGATTTGTCATTTTCAAATCAAATGAAAATATGTTGCAATATGATGTATTAATCAGGTTATTACCCATTGTCGTCCATAAAACACGTTGGAAACTAGACTTGGTTTGTTGAACTTGAATATGCGTGAAAAGCCGCTGTTAGACAAGGAAATGAAATACAAATTTCATTACAAAGCAAAATCAGGGTGAATAAATTCCATTTGGACACCTATGTGAATGTCAACTTCTTTCTTTATTTGTTGCTAATGAAATTTAAACTTTGATATTTTGTATAAGTAATACATGTATCTATACAAAATTATAAGGTTTGTTTGTTACTGTAAACCTGAAAAGGAAAGATGGTAGATTGGGTACCTTAAATCCCAATCTCTGGTTATATCCCAGTAAAATGAATAGAGTGAATTGATGACACTTGACAGAAGCCACAGCGGACGATAAAGATTTGTCCATTTCTCAGGGATGACGTGATATTTAAGGGCTGAAAGAAAAATTACTGGAATTGCTGTCGAATATTTTAAAGCTGGAAAACAAGTGCAAATGGAGTTAGAATACTAGGAAATTACGCAATTGTACTAGTGATCACAAAGTATTTAAAATAAGCCAAAAAAATATTATGTGTGTGCCGTAAGTGTTAAAGAATGTTTACAACAGTCAACAATAGATTACACAACACTGCACAAGTCATGCTGGACACCATAAAGGGACCTTGCACTTATGGATAAGGACCGATCTAGCACATTAGTTTCAGAGTGGTTATTTGGTCCTTAACTTATGTGATTAAAAATAAATAACATTTGCACTTAATACACATTAGTTAAATAAAGAAGAGTTACAGTTCCACAGACAAAAATATTCTCTCAAGTCATATGACAGCTAAAATATAACACTCAACTGTATACAGAACTTATCAAGAACTTAGTGGGATATATGCAAAGTCAAAAATATTTGTTAGCATTGCTGTTATTTGGCACCGACATTAATATCCGTTTTAGATGTCTGATCCTGAGCATGAAGAGATATGTTGAGAATTGAAATTCTGTATCGTCTAGAGATACGACTAAATTAGTCCTTATAAGATATAGGCATTCCTCACCTCTTTGACCTAGCTATTGGGATTGAGTTAGGCCTAAACCTTAACTTTTATTGGGCTACCCTGTCCATGTTCTAGATGTTCAGTCTTAGACGTGGGGGTGGGCGTTAAGATCTCGACTATCAGGTCACTCATATTTGTCTAAACTTTATATGTGCAATACCGAGCGTGGGAATGTTTGTTGAGATCCCACGTAGACTATAGATATGGACAAATTTGTCCTTGTAAGTTTTTGTTAATTCTCACCTCTTCTCTTCACCTAGATTTGGGGTTGAGTTAGGCCTAAAGTCCAAAATCTAATAATATTCAAATAGAAACCAAGTTTTGTCAAAATGAACACTGAATTCTTATCCAGGACATGTTACATTTTTAGGAGAGCAAGAGGAAAAGTTGGCACGAGAAATTACCATTGAAGAGACAATTTTTTTCTTTCGTATCTTTGTATTGGCGCAGACATTGCAATAGACGCCATAAATAAGGAAGAACAAGAACTATCGGTATCGCAATTGAGTGACTACCACAAACTGAATCAGCTTCAAGCCAAGCAATTGTGGCAACCTACATATATTACAAAAAAAGGAAAATACTATTTTCAAGTCCCTATTATGGAAGGAAATACATCAAACCGAACAGGCAACCAATGTCAAGGAATAGAAAAGAGTTTTGATGTATCTGTAGTGTTTTACCAAGTTTAGCATTGACTACATCAAAGTTATAAATGCAAATGATAATTATAAACATAGACGAATCTAAGTAGGAACTATGAACCCAGTGTTGTCTCAGACTCTCAGTAATAAATAAATACTAAGATATTAAGGAAAATTAAACAATTAAAAAATAAAGAAAGGAAAAAATAACCTTCTATTTGACGAGTCTCATTATACTAACTTGAAAAGAAACTCATCAAGTTAGACTTTTAGTTCTAGGTAACACTATTTGTCACCTTATCTCGAACACATTAAAAAATAAAACAAGAAATGAAATCAAAATTAAACAAAAATAAATAAACCAATACATAAATAATATAGTTTCTTCAAAAAAAATTGAAAAAAAAACAGAGAAACGATTAAAGTATAAGGGGGTGTTTGTTTCATGGATTGCAAATTTATTCCAGGGAATGTGACATTGAAAATCCTTGGTTCCCATGCTTGTTTCAAGTTTTCACAAATTATGCCTAGGTACTTTTTATTCCTAGGAATAAAATTTACACATGACTTTCCCACTTGTTATTCCCATGTTAAAGTATGGGAATCTTTTATTCCCATGGGAATAAGAGGTAACCACTCATAACTTCCCACTCCCACACTATTTTAACTCCTTTATTTTATTTTTTTTAAAGTTTAAATTAAATATATTTAAAAACATTCCTGGGAAGCTAAATTACTTACCAAACAGTTTAATAGGATTACCAAACAGTTTAATAGGTTCCTAGAAATAATGTTTAATAGATTTCCAGGGAATATAGGATTGCCAAACTGTTTAATAGATTCCCAGGGAATATAGGGAATATAGGATTACCAAACAGTTTAATAGGTTCCTAGAAATAATGTTTAATAGATTCCCAGGGAATATAGGATTGCCAAACAGTTTAATAGATTCCCAGAGAATATAGGGAATATAGGATTACCAAACAGTTTAATAGGATTATTAAACAGTTTAATAGGTTCCTAGAGATAATGTTCCAGGGAATATTATTCTCAGGATTGTAAATTTAATCCTTGAAACAAACACACCCTAAGGAAAAAGAAGTTCGGCCATTCAAAATATAGACCAATTTGGTCTCTTACCATTTAAAAGCAATACATGAACATATTAAAATAGCCATACAATATGTATTCAACACACACAAATATATTTACAATGTTTGCTAGAAAACATAGATTCACAAGTTTGATTTAAACCCTACCTGTCTGTTTACCATTCTACAAACTGAACGCTCCAAATCTGAAAACACCTGAATGAAATGACCAGTTAGGAGCCACAACTAGATAGAGGAATTGATTGTTAACACAAAAATATCAGAAAATATCACAGTAGTAGGTTTTTTTGTTATAAAATTAGCAGAGCAGTCAGATGACTATCTAAATATATAAATTTCTTAGCACTTAGAAATTGACATTTACGAAGTTAATAGAAAATTAGAGCAATGAATGTACATTAAGCTATGTACTGTACCTTTGCCATGGAGGTTAAAATATCAGCCAAGAAAAAGTCAGGAAAGGAAATTGGCTGTATGAAAAAAAGAAAATTATTTGTGAGCCAAATGATAAGCTTTATATAATCCATAAGAACATCAATTGACAAGCTTACAGAATCCAATGATATAAACTACACCTAAAATATCAACACCACTAAACCAAACTAGTGGTTCTCACATTGCTAACTTCACATCTACGCATCAATAAACTAAAAGGAACCTACTGGAGATGTTGCATGGCTTTGCAAAAGTAACGAAATGCAGATAAACCTTCAAAATTCGATATCGCGCATGATAGTCAAGAGTCTTGCCTGCAAAGGGAAAGCTATCCGCAATAATGTCCTCAAAAAGAAGTACCGAGAGGACAAATAGAAAATATCGAAGGGAAAGATCAAGACCATTGCAACAAAAATGTAGAGAAGCACCTGCAATATGTAAATATTACATGATTAGAATATATGGTAGAAGAAAAAGATTATTATAGAAAGGATTGCAGGAAGCAATTTGTTTGCTGGTATATAAGAAAAATTTACTTCCATCGTTCCTTAAACAAATGATCGAAGCAGTCAATGAATCCCTCGACACCAACAGAAAGAATGAAACTACATCTATATGTTATATTTATATATCAAAAGAAGAAGAAAAAAAAACATGTATATCAATGAATGAAAGAACAGAGCAGATACTGAACTGGTTGAGATGCAGCCAACGATACTTCCCCATGAGAATAGAGATAGAGATAAGAAGTCATGCTAGTAGGGACAATGATTGTCATCCAAGTACTACACTGAAAATAACACAAGAGTTGAAGTTAATATATAAACATGCATATGAGTTTATGCTCTAAATCTACGGTATTAGCATCATCAAACCATGTTGTTGGCACAACTTTCAAAGTTATATTTATATACTTTGGGGAACCAGATACTGACAAGTCCATGGTTGAAGTATTAATTGTCAAAATCGAGAATCAAGAAAAAAGACATTGAGCATTATGCACTTAGTATTGAATAATGTTGTCTCATAAACAAAGGTAAAGAACTTGACTACCTTCCATATTTCTCTGTGGGTAAGGTGATTTTGATCAAGATCAAAAATCTTGGGATAGCTTACATTGGATTGTAGAAATACCCATAAATTCACTCCCCAAAGCCAGACCATAATAGTCTGCAAAAGTAACAGCAAAAATCATCAAGCACATTTTTCACAACAATTGTGTTCAACATAAAAAATAAACAGCATAATTAGCCCCCAACTCACCACAAGCAGGAGAGGGTTGTAATACAAAAATGCCTCATATAAAAACAGGTCTCGCAAATTTGCATCCATTCTCATGACAGAATCCCAACTAATCTGATGCAAGAGCAGAAAAAAGTTACTACTTGACGTGAAATAGGTAAATTAAAGCTGAGGAAATTTCTCAAGAGATGTTCACTGGTATGTAGACAATTGTAAATATTATTAAGTGGAGAGACAAAAGTTAACCTTACAGCAAGTAAGTGCCCATATCAGAAAGAGTGTCACCTGTAAAAAAAAATGAGCACACAAGAGGTTGATAAACGCTAGGAATCAAAAAATAACAGATAAATTAGAGACAGACATGCAACTAAGATAGGAATGCAATTAAATAGACAACAATCTGATGCTTCAACATATTTAAATTTCAGTCTGAATCTGAAAAAACAAATCATTTTCCAGAAATTTTAAAATAAAAAAAAATGAGTTTGTATAACATCACTATAACACAAATGCTGCAACAAAAGACTAGCTTGCAATTAAAACATAGAGCACAGCAATATTCTATGCAGATTATACATGATATCCCAACAGACCTTGAACCTCCATAGAAAAGTAGGAGATGGCGCAGCACTTTGAATGGGTGAAATCATATTCTTCATTGTATCAGACAGCACTGCTTTATCGTAGGCCATTTAAGTCTGCGACTGCAAAACAAAAAATAATTGGTCAAAAAGTGTGTTGAGACTAAAAGGAAAAGACGACAATTATTTGGGGGCAAAGTGTGAGGGACTTGATACAAAAATCACTGTTAAAGTTCTCCCCAGAAAGAATTTACAATTCCATTTTATTTTCATCTAGACTAAATTTATTTTGCTTCAAAAATTTCATAATTTCTTGCTTATAGCTCATTAGCACCTATGTCATTGTCAAAATGTAATCCATCCCATTGTCAATCCTGGCACAAGTTAACCCAAGGCATGCATGAAATCTCCATGTATACAATACCACGATTGGCTGTATTTCAGCTTTTACGGCTAAATTATGTTCGGGAACATCGCATTGCCCTTTGTCAATTGCTAATGATGTACACTAGGGTCGCACCTTAACACTAATTATAGCATTCCTATTATCATCCAACCAGAAACTTTTAATTCATTTAAGTAATCAATTTTGAGCACATATAAATTGGACTGTTTAAACTCCTGGAAATGAGAAACCTAGTGATTGAGATCAAATGGTTGATGAGGTCTAGTTAAGGACGAATCGTTAAGGAGAACTCGAGTTTGAGTCCTAGCTGGAACAATCATTAACCAGACTAACTTACCTGCAAGTCAAACTCCGGTTATCAAGGTCGCCCTTCCCCTTGGGCCTTGGGATCCCGAGGGTTAAGGACCCATGGAATCATCCAAATGAGAATTCTGAGCTACCCATGAAAAGCCCCTCTCCACACACACACACACACACTATCAATAAAAATCCAAACATCCCAAATGAAAAAGCTCAAAATTTTAGCATCAACTACAATTGAAACAAATCAAATCCTCCAATAAATTGTAAGCTACACCACATCAAAATTAAGAACAACCAAAATCAAAATATTCAAAGTCCAAACATTTGACAAGCACTGTAACAATAAATCAATAATACTAATAAGAACAACCCCATTTCCAATTCTACAATAAAATTCCAAAAGCATCATGCACGATAAATCAATCTCATCACAGAGCACAAAAACATAATCATGGCCAAATAACCACATGAAGAAAAAAAAAGTCATCAAAATCAAAAATTGACAATGACCCATGATTCAGAAAGACCTTACATCTCTGAAATATCAATCATCAAATTCTGGGATTGAATCAGATGAATTACCTGTTGTGTGGTAGTCAGAGTGAGTCCGATCTGAGAACAACAGAATTATGGGAAACTGTTGATGACAGCAACATGACAAAAGGGAACAACGACGACGATGATGATGATGTTGCGTAAATCTCAAAGAATGTTGTTTGCTTGCAATGTTGGCATTGAGATTTGGACAAAAAGCGTGGAAGTGGCAGTGTTGTTTTTTTTAACCGCCACTCTGTTCTGTGTCTGAGTTACCAAAACATTCTCACTTCTAAATTCTGATGTCACGAGAGAGAGAGAGAGATGGGTTCGCAATCTTTGGACAAACAATGGTTTAACTTTCCTTTTTTTTTCTTTTTTTCCTGAGATTTGAATCCGGATTTAACATATATCATGCATCGTCTCTTACCAATTGAGCTACAGTCGTTTAACTCTTAACTCAAATGTTAAAATTGTGGTTTGAACCCGACCCTCGACTTGTGTTTCTTAATTTCAGTAGTCATTTGATGAATCCAAAAATAATCTTCTCTCCGTCTAAAAATACAGATGATGTCATTATAGAGAAAGATTTAATAGAAATATTGAGTCTTTTATTTAATAAGACCTTAACATATTAAGGACTCTTATTGGAGAGAAAAAATGGGTTTTCTATTAGTTATCGACAATTATATAACGACAAATTCTCTTCAGCAACTAATGGGTTCTGCGATTAAAATAGAAAAGAAAGTAGATAAAAATTGGTCTCATCGTCTCAAATTATGTGATTCTTGCTCTTTTCCATTTCTTTTAATTTATTTTTTAAATGCACATATTAGTGGACATGTTAAACTATAATTCGTAATAAAATACGTGGTAGAAATACTCGGGTTGAATCAAATCAAAGGCATGTAAAAGGACATGTTATGTTTGGAGGAAAGAGTGATTTCATTGTCACTAACGCAATTAAAATTTTGTTTAGATCATAGTCATTAACGTGTATCGCTAGTGAACCAGTTCAAGTGCAACAACATGCTATAAATTTGGAAAAGAATCAATCAACGAGGATCAACAGAGTAATTGATTTGTTGATATGTGCATGGTTGATTTTTGGAGTGATGTAGTGACAAAGAGTGTTTGTATTCAAGAATATAGGAAGGAAGTCCTTGTAATTTATGCAGATTATAAATGAACTCAAAATTTGAATTTTTTTTTCTAGTTCCACGAACTTTTTATCATGTTCTAAACATGTCTCCATAAAATAATTCAAAGTTTTAATAGTTTAAAGATAATTAAACAAATTTCTGTTTAGTAAGGATTAAAATTGAATGCAGGAAAATTTTGTAGTACTGCAATGTTATGGTGTTATAATGGCAGTGTGCAATTTAGCATTATATGCGCTTGCTTATTTTATGGTGTTTTTAGTATTACAAAGAATTATATATTTCAATGTTAAACTTGTTATGTATTCTTTTTTATTTTACTTTGATGACTAGCTTCTTTTTTATTTATCCATACTTTTCCACCTTCTGGGCTATAATGATGAAACACAAGTTAGGAAGATACAAAGTGTCTTAAGACTCATTTGGAGACGCTATATTTACAATTTAGTTAATGATTTGAGCTTAAAAGCTTAATGAAATTAAGGTCGAATCGTTAAAGAGAAACTGAATTCCGATATTGATTTAATAGTATTTTACTTAGTTTTCAGCCTTGCCTCAAATTACTGAGACTCGAAACCATAGGACTAAGATAGAAAATATATAGCACTCTTTTATTAAGGGAAATTAAGTTTATTATTACCGGCAGAAAGATAGACAATCATGTTTCCGTCTTATGAGGACTTCAAATATATTTAACTATTTCTTTTTAGGATTGAAAACTACAATCCATACTTATTCATAAAAAAAGTATATATATTTTTTTAAGGAAAAAAAAGTAAAAAATTTATATATGCAGAAAGTGTAAAACTTTTTTACAATGCATCAAATCAAATTACATTTTATACATATATATATATATATATATATATATATATATATATATATATATGTGT
>Ga0228711_1004222_pt1 | contig 22184 bp, 9 predicted proteins | sample MedpolnodulmetaG_2_FD_177996 | JGI IMG/M metagenome (GOLD analysis project Ga0228711, IMG submission 177996) | Root nodule microbial communities from Medicago polymorpha collected in Santa Monica, California, United States - brown nodules | ecosystem: Host-associated > Plants > Roots > Nodule...
TTTAAAGGGATTTTTGCTTCAACATTCGTTTGGCAAGAAATTAAATTCTAATTAAATTGGATTAAGTGGTGACGAAGGCAGTTAAATATGGAAAGCGTTTTTGCAAAAAACGGAAAAGGAAAAAGACTAATGTTGACTCTGTGTATTGCCTGAAACTGAGGCGTGGCTGGGATGCAATTTTTTTGACATAGACATGTGATTTTGGACTTACTAAAAAAAGTGTTAACAATAACTAAAATAAAAGAAAACGAAGTAAAATAAAATGAAAAATGGAAATTGAGAGAAGAGGGCCCAACTCGGAACCAAAACGAGGTATTTTAAAATACCTCTCTGCCGAATTTTTCCACTGAAAATCAGAGATCAATCAGGTCAAATTGTGTATGAATGTAGAGTTAAACGGCACGTGTCAGTGACATCTTAGGTCAAAAATTGGGGTATGACACATGCACTCTGGTCCGAAAAAGTTGACCCCCCTATGTCCTTACTATCTTATGATGTAATGGACTTGTTTTGGGGTTGACATTTGTTGGTGATAGCATGTAACTTTCTTGTTTTCGTGTTGGTATGGCGTCGTTTAGGATGGTGATGTCGGGGTATGAGTGTTGTTGCGACGATGGTGAAATTGCTGAAGGGCTTATTGTTTTTGGGATTAGACTTATTGAAAGATTAAAATTCAAGAGAAATAACATAGGGTAAAGTGAACCATAAAATTAAACGGTGAAAAGAGTGGATAATCTGGTAGGTTAATGAAGAATTAGTGTTATAATGATGATAGGGTAATCATGGGGTGATGATTAGGGACGATTTTGGTGAGTTTAGGGTTGAAAAATGGAGCCAAGGAGGCTCCCATGGTAGAAAATTGCAGAAAAATCTGTGATTTCAGCATGTCTGATTCTATCAAAATCATGAGGCGATTTCACAAATCATGAGGCAATTTTGACAGCAAGTGCCAAACAATGATGCTGTCAAAATCATGAGGCGATTTTGCAAATCATGCCACGATTTTGACATCAAGTTTCAAACAACTTTCTGAACATAAAATCATGCCACGATTGTAGAATCATGACACGGCGCTGTAAAACCTTTTTTTTTTCTTCATATTTTCTTGTTCTTAACACCCCTTGGCCACCTGTTTACCGGTGTTTTTGGTAAACTACGAGGGATGGTTATGGTTATTACAAGCAGGATCAAACCAGAAATCCTAGGACATATTGTGCATTTGTTTTTTAAGCGTTTGTCGAGCTCATAGGTTACTTTACGAATAGGACGAGACCGTGTGGCATCTTTCGACGAAAAAAGAGTTTTTAAAAGCGAAGTAAAGGCATTAAGTTTAAAATTGCAGAAACTTAAAGGAAAAATAAAGTACAATGCATTAAAAATAAAGGTGGTTCGACATATCCTTTACATACATTCTTTATGACTCTTTTCTCTCGCGTCGGTACTTCGAGTGTTTTAGAATTTTGTATAAGTGATTTGCGACCCGTTTTCCCTATGGAAAACTACTATTTATACATAGAAAATAACTTGAAAAAGTAAAATCCCACAATCAACACTCCTTCCATGTAGACAACCGCTTGTCTCCCACGTTCTCCATTGAGGAAACCGCTTCTCTATGAAATTCGAGTCGTCCTGCCTCAACCAAAGTTGCTTGACTTCGACGGTTTTGCATTCCTGACTCATATCTTGTCGAACCTTACGACTTTTAGACCCTTTTATGCCAAGTCCAACATCTCGTCAAAACTCCTTGAGTTGATGAAATTTTTTTGATTCCTGCAAGAGTAAAAGTCAACTAATGTTGACCATATTAAATGAGGCTGGTGAAAATACCAACTAACAAATTTCCTCCCAAAAATGCCATTTTCGATTGAACATATTCAAAGGAGAGAATTGGTGTTTCTGAGAAACTCGAAGTTTTTCGAAGCATGATGTCATGCTAATCATGGCATTCAAGAGTAGTCTTTTAGGATTTTGTTTCAGAAAATTTTCAACTTCCAACTAGCTCCCAAAAAATAACTTCTTTTCCACGCGCGAAACGGTTGCCTCATATAGGGGCCGATCTTTATCAAAGGTAGTTACCTTTTCTTCTATAAAATCCCTTCCTCCGTTCCTCCCGCAACACATTTTCCATTTTGCATTCTTCAATTCATGCAATTAGAAAAAGAGGTTCATGTGAAATGGAAAAACTTCCAAACAACCTTTTTATTATTATTACAGAAAAGGTTGCTGCTTTCAAAGTCCAGGATCTTTTGAACTTTGGTATGACATCCAAATGCCACCACCATTTTGCTAACAAAAAAGTGGCGTTCAGGGCTACATAAAGATTGTCTATGGTATATTGCTGATTCTCTGCCGGGTGCAGCAAAACGTCGATTTACGCAGAGTTTATACAAAAGTGGTCATGCATCATACAGTGTGGTGTTGGTCACCTTATTTGAGCAATCACACAAGCTAATGAACCTAGATCTCTCCAAAGACCCAAACATATACAAAGGCGCTATAACCTTATTCGAGAAATCATCGAAAGAAGAGATGTTAAAATATGCAGAGTACCAACATCAGACAATGTAGCTGATCTACTTACTAAAGCTCTTTCCCAAAAGAAGCATGATGGTCATACTAGATCTAGTGCTAGTGGGAGATTGTTGTTGTAAGCCCTAGAGGCCAATAGTTTATGTCAAACTTATGCTATGTATCATAACTTTTATTATTAAATAATATATATGACACTCTTTATTATCTTTGTTGTAATATTAATAAAGTCCCTATAATAGATAGTTCGTGTAATGGTATATTAAGTGTGACTTAATCATAAGATTACATTAACACAAAGAACGCTATTCTTAAATGTATCCGTAGTCAAGCTTTAATATAAATTGGGATAATAATAAAGCGCCGAGACTATTATGTACGTAGAATAATGACCACATCTCATAGTGCATAGATATAGATATTAAGTCTATACATAGGTATAAATATCAGGAGTAATATTTATATTGGATTGACCTACCGTAAGAATACTACATAGTATGTTATGAAAATGTCATAAGATATTCTCACAATGATAATAGTGTATATCACTCTTAGACCTGAAACCACTATCATCCGTAGGTGTGGACTCAAATGCTTTATTGCCGTTCTAATGTTGTATGTAAAAGGATAACCATAACGTTGGCTAATGGGTACTTGATGAATCATGCTGAGGGACATGAGTGTCCTAGATAAGATTTGTCCCTCCTCATAACAGGAGATATATCTTTAGGCCTCTTGATGAAATATGACTATAAAGTTACATGGCCATGCTGAACTAAGTCAATATGAGATATTAGAATTATTCGTTATTCAGTATATTTCGGGATCAAGAAATACAAATATAGATCTATACAAGGGTGACATATCTATGTCTTGTGATCAATATAGATATGAAGACAAAGGAGTAATTCTACACATTAATATTATCATGGAAAAGGTTTCGTCAGATCACTTGACATTCTTGTCACTTGGGTAACAATGATGTGTTGTTAGATACCACTCATTGTTTATAATATTAAATATTAGATTAATATTATTGCGAACGCGACTAGAACCTACGGGGTCACACACAAAAGAATGGTCAAAAGAGAAATATAAGTAAGACTTATATGATGGGTGCTTTTACCAAATAACGCTAATTAGTTAGCAAAAGACTAAACTCGTTAATGGGCTTACGGAATCACAATAGTTCTTCTGACTTGCAGAGCACACTAGGAGTTCTATAAATAGAACCCTTGTGATGAAGTCTTGGTTACACGTTTTAGAAACCCTAATTCTCCCAAACCTCTGATTGCTTGGCTAGCACTGGGAATTAGAGGAGCACCGTTCGTGTGGACTAGTAGAGGCTCTATTGTTTGCTTTGCTTTGTGATCGAGATTTTTTTTGCACTTCGTGGTAAGATCCATTTACAAATTCATGTCAAATTCGTAATAATCTAAAGAAAGAAAATCGAAAATTTTATTTTGCTACATGTTTATGTAATCGATTTTCCTTCACTCCCTATTTTAACTAACCCGAAATTTTTATCCCCTATTTCTAAAACCACTATTTTAGCCCCTCAATTTTGATAGTTTGTCATTGTCATTAATGTTGTGGCGGTGACATGGTAGTGTGTGTTGGCTAGTTAAGTTTCCATATCATTACTAGGCATTTCCATGTAATTTATTATTAATTGAATTACATAATAGAAATCTAATTAAGAAATCAAAAAAAGAAATCTAATTAAGTTAAAAAAAAGTTAAAAGAATAAAGATTCAGAGGAGATATTTCGTTCGATGTCGTTCCATTAAAAATCTGAAACAAAACCCTCACTAAGATTCAGATGGGATTTTGCCCCAATTTAAGTACACATCCTAAATCCAATTTTGTAGAAAATCAAATATATAAACTCATCATGATTCAAGTAGGATGTCCACACATTTTCAATAAGATTAGATACTTGATATATTGGAATTATAAATGTATAAGCTTTTTTTTATTATTTAAAAAAAAAACTCTTTTTGTTGGAATAAGCACAGTTTTGGAGATAGTATAGATTAAAACAAATCGAATGTAATACAATAAGCACACATTTTTCTGTATTTTTTCCTAACTTAATTATTTGTCAAAGATTGAACAAGATCACACGTAATTATCCTCTGATAATCAATCATAACAGACACAACCACAGTGAAAGCTTTTTTGTATATCCAATTTGTCGCATTTTAAAGAAACCAATATTTTTTTTTCTCAGACCCTTCAACCCAATGAAATTGGGAACATATTTCATTGCATATGTTCATCGAACGTGGAATTTGAAAACCAGAGGTTATGAACAATTTTTTAAATCGAAAACAAAGAAGTGAGGTTCTTAACGAATTTTGAATCATGAATTTGAAGTATGTACGAATTCTAATTTGAATTTCAAATTGTCAAACGAGGAAGAGAGGATCTGAATCAAAAATGAGAAAGGAAGAGAAGGAGATTGAAGAAATTAGGGAGTTTAGATTTAGGGTTCATTTACCATACTGGCTTAATTTCTTCCCTTGCACTATCGACTCTCAAATTGGCTTAATTTATTCCTTTGCATTATTGACCTTGATTTGAATTGAGACATAATGCTTCCTCATTTAAATCCCCTTTAATTTATTTCATTTACACTCTGTTTGGTAGAGTAGAAATATAGAAGAGAGAGACACTAAAGAGAGAAAGAGGAGAGAAGTGTGACATTTCTCTAGTTTGGCAAAGGTGAGAAAGAGAGTAGAGGGATAAAATTGGTGTGGGTCCCACGCATTTTTTGTTCTCCCCTAACTAGCGAAGAAACAGGAGAGAACTTACTGTTTTGTTGCTTTTGTCTTTTATGCCCTTCAATTTAACAGAACAACACACTTTTTTTATTTTGTCTTTTATGCAATGTTTTCAAGTGATTATTTGTTCCTTTTTCACAATAGGCTCAGTTAAATAATAATTAAATTAATTAATTTACCTTATTAAAGTTATTAATAAAATAACTCAGTTAACTAATTCAGCTAATCAATTGATAAATTTAATTAAATATAAAATAGAGTAGTTTTATGAAAAGATTTTTATTTCAAGGGTTATTTTTGTACTTTTAAAAATAATCAACACTTCTCTCTTCTCAATTTCTCATCTCTTTCTTTTATACCAAACAATACATCAAATCATCTTTATTTCTCACATCTTTCTCTCTTCTCAAACTCTCTCTCACCTACTTCTCTCTTTTCACTTTCTCTCCACAACCAAACACACCCTTAGTGAATTTTATTCTTGTGGTCAATTTGCAAATTATTAAACCAGTAAATATACTTTATTTCATTCATTTAAGTGAATCGGTTCATATTCTTTTGTCTCCCTCTCTTTCACGCCAATGTGCTAAGTTTTAGCAAGATTTCTTCTCAAGTCTCCCTATTTTCCACCCATAGGGGGAAAGAGTCGCGATGTTGTTTACCAACAATGCAGTCTTCACACATTTCTATTGGATTGTTGATATTGGGCAGTCCTTCCACCATGTTCTTCTCATATAGTGTTTTTAAGCCTTTAAAATTCAAATGACCATAACGCAGATGCCACAACCATGTTGGATCTTGCACTCTTGTCGACAAACACTTTTGGACACCATGCTGAATGTGTAGAGGGAACATACGATTGGATGTCATTTCTGCTTCAGCTATCAGACCCTTCTCTGGATGTTGAATTTGACACCTACTTCGTTGGATGATGATGATGTAACCTTTTTCTTGCAGTTGTCCCAGACTAATGAGATTGCTTTTCAAATCTAGGATATAAAACACACTAGAAATTGTATGCACAATGTTGTTTTTCATATGGAGTTTAATATACCCTTTTCCCATGACAGAAATGCAAGAATTATTACCAAGCTTTACAGTTTCTCTAAATGTTTCATCCAAATCATAAAAAAAAGATTTGTTTCCACACATGTGATTGCTGCAACCCGAATCTAAATACCAACTATTACCTAGTGAATTGTTCTTGTCAATGTAAGCCATCAAGAGCAACTCTTCTTCAGTTTCAGAAAAATTTACCTTGGTTTCCTTCTCTTTGTCTGGGCATTCATATTGATAATGGTCATTCTTGTGACAATGATAACACTCCACCCTTGCCATATCAAATCGGGCTCCTTGATTGTAATGTTGACGTCCTCTACCTCTGCCTCTTCCTCGAAATCCCCCACGTCCTCTTCCTAGAGAAATGGTTCCTTCATGAGCAGTGACTGTCAAGGCTTGCTCCTCCACATCATATCTAGTCATCCTTTTCTCATGAACTAACAACGAGCTTTGCAACTCATCAATCGAAAGACTATCAATGTCATTCGATTCTTCAATGGAACACACCACATAGTCAAACTTGCGTGTCATTGAGCGAAGGATTTTCTCAATGACTGCAACATCATCCAATTTGTCTCCATTAATGCGCATCTTGTTTGCAATTGACAGTGTTCTTGAAAAATAATCATTGACTGATTCTCCTTCCTTCATGTGAAGAATTTCAAACTCTTTGCGAAGAGCTTGGAGTTGTGCACGTTTTACCCGTGCAGAGCCTTGGTACTTCTTCTTCATTGAATCCCAAATGTCTTTAGCGGTGTCCTTCTTTAGGATGGTCTCCAATACAGCACGATCTATTGCTTGAAACAAATAATTCTTTGCCTTCAAATCATTCAATCTCTGATCTTTCAACACCTTTTTCTGTGCTTCTGTCAAAGTGGATTCATCTGTAGGTTCAGTGATGCCATTTTCCACAAGAATCCAGTACTCTTTGGATCGCAGAAAATTTTCCATTAACATACTCCAATGATCATAGTGACCATTGAAGCGTGGAATAGCAGGTTGAACAAAACTGCTGTTTTCAGAAGTCATTGAAAGAGGAAAGAGAAAACTCTTGCTGCTGCAAGAATGAAAAGTTGCGGCTTTTTCAAATCAGGCCCCAGTAGGGAGCTCTGATACCAATTGTTATTAAGCTTTTACTGCAGAATTGGATATTGATTTATTGACTTGAAATGTAATTAAATACAAGAGGAAGTAACTGAAAGCTAGAAAATAAAGGAACCACTAATCCCACGTTTAACAATTCCTAATAACATGGGATTCTCCTAAGGAATAAGTAAAAGCAACAATATTCCTTACAAGTAGGAATTTATTAAGGAAACAAACTACTAAAAACTCAACAGGAGGAACATAATGTAAATTGGTTGGGTTAAATTTATCACAACTTTATCAAATCTTCATTTTGCATTCTTTATAATCAAATCCAAAACATTTTTCTAACACAAACCTTTGCTGCTCTCAAATAAAACAAACCCAGAAAAAGTTTTTTACCCTCTCTAACCTCTCAATCTAATTTATTTAGATTTTCTCTTCTCTCCTCAATTGGAAGAAGAATCTTGGTTTAATTTCTTCAAAATCGGTTTTTTTCTGGGTTTGGTTGAAGATATTGTTTAGAAGATGAAGATTTTTTTTCCTGGATTTATATGAACATGATGTTGAATATATCAAGATTATGATGAAAATGAAGAAGAGGGAAAAAGATGAAGAAATGTAAAAAAAAAAAATTAGATGTTGGTGATGCAAACTAAGATATAATAAACCTGCATTGTCCAACGGCTTTCTTTTAAAACAAAAGATCAAATGGTTAATGTTAAAAAATTTAATAAGATCTATGGTAGGTCACTCTTAAGGTTGGTCCACCATACACATTTATGGTCAAAGTTAACGGTTAGAGACCTTTTTGACTAAAGGAGTAAAATAAAAGGGACCAAACTATTGATTTTACAAGTTATGAGACCAAAATGGAAACTGAAAATTAACTATGGAACCAAAAGACCAAATAAGTCAAAACTCTATACTTAAGAAACTCACTCAAACTCTCTCCAACTGTACTATTGAGGCCAAAATAAAATACTCTCATACACACTCTTTTCATACATAAGAGTTCAATAACAAACATAAAAACTATCCAAAAGTAATGGGCACCGTCTCCGGTATATGACAGCCACGGGTCATGCATGAGGCACCTTTTTGTTTTTTTGTTCTTTTTTCCTCGAGTCCACAACATAAAAAGGTACGGTCGAGCAACCTTACAAACCACACGCCTCCATCCTTGCTACTCCAAGATGATTTTCCAAGTTCATTGTAGACCCTAGAGTTCATGTCAAAGTTTTGCTTTAGGGAGGAAAGCATCTACGGTAAGGTTTTTTTTTCCCACACCATCATACTAGGCCCGATAAGTGTTATGAAATGGTAGTAGAATTCTTGTCCATTAAAAAGAGTTAGTTTTTCTATATTTTATTCTATTCAATGACTTTATGTAATTTATATGTATGACTTCTTGTTTTGATTGAATATTGTGTTGATTGTTATGAGAATTTGATTATTAGATTTTGGATGTTGATAACTATATATGATTCTAAGAAATGACTAGTGGTTCACAAAATATTAGAGGTCGGTGGGTTGCCTCTCATAGTTTTATTTTTGGTTTTGTTGATGGTATATAGTCGCATATTATATCATGAAGTATTTGGGCTAAGGCCTTGCAGAGACCATTTAGTGGACTAGTTTTATTGGGCTACGGCCTTGCAGAGACCATCTAAAGGTCTTGTTTTTGTTGGGCTAATGTCACTTGGTGGCGGGCCTTGCAGGAACCATTGAGTGGTTCATTCTTTCATTAGTCGTGGCTGTGTGTGTTAACATGACGATATCCGGATCATTTGAGTCTTGCATATCATGCACTTCATGCATAAAGTCTTAGAAAATAGTTTTTTTTTTGCGTATTTTATTCTTTTGGCTATTTCTAATTCTTTTTAGTTGATGAATACTTTTATTATTATTTGATGTCATTTTTCTGAGTTTAGGTGATCCCATGTGGAACTAGAATTTGACTGTTACATTAATAAAATATTATAGGTATCAAAGAATGAAATATTGAAGTTGATGTGTGATTGAAGCGTACGCGGGGACAAAATTGAGGTTTTCAATGGAAAAAGAAGACTAGTTTTTATTTAGTTGTAATTGTAATTTAAAATTTATGAAATTTACTATAGAGTTCATATTTATTCTATTAAGAATTAGAGTAAACATATATATATTTTAAAAGCCTCATTTTTCAAAAGAGTAAATATTATTAAGTAATGACTTGGATGAAATTTCGGGGCATTACAGAGGCTAAAATAGTAGTTTTAGAAATAAGGGGATCAAAATTCTGATAAAATTAAAATAGGGGGATCAAAAATTCGTTTAAGCCTTTTTTTTTTTTTATATATTTGTGATTGTAGGAAATATAAGTTATATGTTATAAAATAATTTATGTACTTTGTATGTTTAAAATACCTTTCTCTACTTGGTACTTTGTGGCCTAAATATTCATATAATATTATGTGATGTTGTTAATGGGCACAAAAAGTTTATTGCTAGTCCAATCCATTAGAAAGAATCATATTATTATCATTATTGTGCACATGTTTATATGATGTTAGGGTAGTTTATTTTTCCCGAAAAATTGTACTTTGATCTACTTATAACATCAAGTCACTACGACTAGTAAGATGACGATTGTATGCATTGGCCAGTGTCATTGCTAGCATGTTGTTCATGATGCATCTCAATTATGGGAAAAATCCGAGAGATAAGTTATTGAGGATGTATGATATGATTTGTGATACTACAAACTAGATATTTAAAGTTTAAAGTCGATTTAAAATACATCAAGGTAGCTAAAATACGAGTTTAAAAATTATTTTCATGAGGTAAAGGATATCACAACTCAAATATACATACTTCTCAATCAAGACTTAGAGAAATCAATTATAAATAAACATCGGTTCAAAGCATAACATTTAAAAACCAAAAAGAGTACAAATTTGATTAGATGTACAAAGTTAAAATATGATTCTTTTATTCGAACTTGATGTCACCTATCAGAGCTGACTATGTCTAAAAATAATAAACGACATAAAATAGAGTCTTGAGAGAAGGAATCTACTTCACTCCAAAACAATATACAACCTATAGAAGCTGAAATTTAAAACATAGAGTCAAGGAAGGAAAATACAAAAAACAAAGGGGTATGTTTTGAAAACATTTAATAGAAGAAATCAAATTAGAGAACATACAAAATAACAAGTAAATATCATATCATTCACCACACAAATAATCAACAATCGTCAATATATAATAATATTTCAATTCAGAATGTCTAAATGAGACAATCACAAATCAACATTAAGTACCTATCTACTTAAACTCTAATTCTTATAATTTGGTTCCCTTATATTCTATAAAGGTTCATGCCTATCTCTATGGTATTGCACTGCTGATTCATGAGATTGTCACATCTCTCTCGTGATATTGCACCACATCAGGTGTGATATTTATCTCTAGTGATACCACATTATACAGACCCAATGAATCACGTGCTTCTATACTATTAGTATTTTTTCTCTCTAGTTATACCGCACGTGGTCTATTCTCTCTAGTGATACTGCATCACATCTAGTATAATACATCTCTAGTGATATTGCATCGTACCAACCATATAAATTAGATACTTATAAATTGAAAGTGTGCTTATTTCTAATCATATTGCACCATATGGTCGTTTTTCTCTTGTGATATGATACTTCTTTCTAGTTATACTGTATCTTACCAACCCTATGAATTAGATACTCCTCAAATTTCACTTAGCCTTGTCAGAACATACCTATATTTTGTGAAAAAAATCTCCACTTCAAGACCCCAAACATCTAATTCCTTCCCTCACTAACTTAAGAGCACCATTTGCAGCATGATTTGGAACTATCACTATTTCAATATCTATGAGGTAATCATAAAAATATATATACAACTCAAGTTGATAACAAAAAATTCATTACTCATGTATTATTACCTCAGGATATCATATTCCAAATCACTTACAAGCATGTCACATGTATAATTATCAAACAATTCAAATAATCAAATCAAACTATTAAGACAACTCAAGAGTAAAACACAAATTTACACAATTGCATTAATGAAAAAAATTTTAAAAAATTTAAATAAATCAAAACCTTGATATAGTTTCTAACTCCTCTTTTAATCCTACATTTTCAGATTTTCATATTAGACGATTTTCACTCAAAGGACTATGACCATTTGTAGCGATCCACGATGAAATTATTGAAAATACTATTTTTCCATTCACCACACTTATTTTACACTATGAATTTGTAATGATTTTCACCTCATACCTGTTTTTGATGCGTTTTCACACGCTAATCCTTGTCCCACATAAAAAATCTATTGTCCTAGTAAAGGACGAGAAAATGGCAACATTAGTTTTATTACACAATTGATTTGCACCAAATATAATTTCTATACATTTTCCTGCATGGCTGCCATTAAAAATATGTCTCTTGTGGCATCTTCATTTGCTTTATATTCCCTTATTGTTGTTCTCTCTCTCTAGTAGATTAATTTTTTTTCTCTCTCACTCGACACATAGGCCAAAAAATCATTCAAACAAACACAAACAAACCCACACCTATATTATTTTTCTTTCCTCTTATGTTTTCTAGAAATATGAACCAATAACATAAACACACATAATTACTTATTTTATTCCCCAACTCAAATTAAAACATTATTCTCAAAATACTCATACTAAAATACTAGCATTTTAGACAATAATTAAAACAATAGCTATGACATCTCACTAGATTCTCAACCACCACCTTCCAGCCCAAATCCAAATCGCTCTTTCACAATGTAGCCTCTAATGATGGCAATGGTCTACTCAGCCCTTGCGGCAACACCTCCATCAAACCCCATTTGGGCTCAGTCAAAATGATCACCAAATGAAATAGGTTTTTTTTATTTGATTCTTACTTGTTTTAGTTTTAAACTCTTATTTTTTTCATCATCTGATGGATAAAATGTTGGTTGTTCAATTTAAATCAAAGTCTGTTAAGGAATTCATATGGGTTTTTATCAGATCTGGTTTCTAGATGAAGACAATGAGCTTGTTAATTAACAGTGACAATATGATTTGTTGTTGTTTTTAGTTTGTGGCTAACTTGTCGTAATGTTTTGCGGTTCATTTTATCGCCGATCAATAACATATGTTGAAATTCTAGCACACTTGTTTTAATATGTTCTGTACGATGTTTTAACGTTTGCAATGTTCAGTTCAATGTACCAACATCACGCGACAAACAGAAATAAAAACAAGAAAAATAAATGACAAGAAAGTAAAGAACACAGTGAGTTTGTTGACCCAGTTCGGTGACAAACACACCTACTCTGGGGGCAACCAAGCCAGGAGTAGACCACATGTAGACTCAAAACCCTAAAAATCTAAACTTTTTAGTATGACGGCTTGAATAAATAATTAGGTCTTGAAGTCTCCCTTATATACTGAAGAAGCTTAGACTAAATATTCTTGTTGGGCTTCAACACAAAACAGATCGGTTCAGCTAATCTGCAAAACAAGAATTAGAAACAAATATGGAAAGTCATAAAATGTCGGAACATTTATCGGATCGTTCCAACCAATAACAAATATTTCCTAAAATAGAAATACTACTTTAGAAATATTCCACAGCTGATTCCTATGAAGATATGCGCGTTGCTTGGTCAATAAGATAAGGAAATATTGTTTCCTTAAACAATAAAGGGTGCGCGTACAAATAGGCATGAACCCAGGCACACTGAACCGTGTCAGGATGTTGGAACATTGTATCCAACATCCTACAGAGATGCCTAACCAAATGTTGGAACATTGGTTCCAACTTACACAACAAGGACATTTGTTTTAGCAATAATGCAGCCAATACAAATACCCAAGATATGTGAACCTCCTTGACTTTGCAGAGGTTTTCTTGGTTAGCGAATGTTTGGTGATTTTTGGGGTTCGAGCAGTTAAATCTTTGGCTGGAGTGTTTGTTGTTTATTGGGTTCTAATTTTTTATTTGGATTTGGTTCAAGATTCGCAACGACGGTGACTCACGCCACCGTCGCTGTTGTTCAAGTCATTGTTTTACGAAAGTTTTACAAAGGACCGTTAGGCTAGAAATATCCACGAATACTTGTTGGTTTTTTGTTGCAATGGGTTGTCGGTGAGTGAACCTGTTTTTTGTATTGGCGTTCAGGTTCACTCGTCCCTTTCAAGATCTTGGTTCAGTGCTAGTAAATGGTCATAAACCTCTTTTAAATTCATTTGGTTTCATGCCCGTACGGAACATGTTCCCTAAATTGTGCATTGCTGTGAAATAGTATGCGTGCTTCAAACTTAGATTAGTAATTATTTGATCTTTAGGGTTGTTTTGTATCACCTATTTGGTCGTTATTATTTGTTTTTTTAATCTACATCAGATGTTGCAGATCCATCTGCACCCATTTTTCTTTTAAAAAAAATTGACAAATATAATATTGATGCATTAAATTAAACACTAAATCAAATCGAACGTATGTGGAAACACAACATGATCAATACACATACAAAGTAAGTAAATAAGAAAAAATATCATGAAATAACTAACACGCATATACCCATAAAATCACTTGAAATAATAACTAACGATTATAGGGTGAACATAGATATATAAAAAAATAGTTTCTGGAACATCAGAGGTGTTGCATGATTGACTCGAGGATGTGTGGTTTCTCATGTGCGGTGTTTTAAATGAAAATTTTACTTGCTTTCGTCTCATATTTCTAAAGTTTCTAGATTCATAGTCCATATATGTTTTCCTCGTAATATATTTAAATGTTTTTCTTTTAAGAATATTTAGATTTTATTGGCTGGAACACGCCTTATACTCATTATATATATTTATATATGTATGTATGTATGTATGTATGTGTGTCTTTGAAAAATATTTAACATACATTTAAGGCTATCAAAGAAATTGAAAGTTCAGAAAAATATATAAAATTTGTAAGAGAAATTATAAGAGTAACACCATTAGTGTGAGTAAATAAAGTGAAAGATTTATACGCAATAGAGAAATTTCATTACCTTAACAACTTGGAGGTGTTTACAATAACCTTTGACGCACCTCATAACAATAACCTTTAATGCACTTGTATAACCTTTCAGGAGCAAACATAAATGTTGTATAACAATCGCTAATACTTTTACATCGCACTGTAATGTTAGACAAAGATAAATATATATTACAAAAAAGAGTAAAAGATTATATATAAAATCAACGAAACATGAGAATGAGGACATGACATTACCCAAAACCGATATGCCGTCAACAACAACAACAAGACATAAGGAAACCAAAAGGATCACAATATAAATAATTTTGAGAGTTTCAGCCATTTATTTTCACCTGTTCATGTAACATATTTAAATTGGTTTGATAACATTATATACTAAAATCCCTCTATTTATGTTTACATCAATTGAATAGTTTTTAATAATTATGTTGTTGGAAGAAACTTGTCTTTAAAATTAGAAAAAAAAAATTAAATGTCTTTAAAAAATATTGTTGAGTCATATTTGACCCTTTAACTCATAATATATACCCCAATTTTTCAAATAATTACAGTTCATTTTTATTCACCAACCTTTCATCATCATCATCATCATCATCATCATCATTATTTCTTATATATTCATTCAAATAGAGAGAAGACAACCAACATTATATTTTGTTGGTATGTGATAAGTGCAATTTCTAGCATCAAAGTATTGAGTTTATTGATCCACAAAGACATGGAAAACGAACCATTCATCTATTTTGATAATCAAAATTGATACTAGCTTTCCTTTTATCTTGCATTTCAAAATGGGAACTTTGAGTTTATAGATCCACGAAGACATGAAAAATGAACCATTCATATATTTTCGTAAAAATGACATTATTAAACAACAATGGAAACACATACATGTCCGTCAACAATGGTTAATTTGGTGGCAATTGCAATCGGTGAGAAGTAACCAAAAAATCAATTAATGAATAAAAAGTATAGATGAAAAGGCAACACATCAATTGATAGATGAAAAGGCAAAGAATCAATTTTAATACATTGGATCTTCTTTATTATGGCTTCTATTTTTATTTTATAAAGTAAATTAATTTTTAGATGATTATGTTGCATTATGCCGATGTGGCACGTCCATCTAACAATGTCACCCTTTGTTCAAAACCTCTTCTTAAGTTGGCATCCTGCCTACATAACAAGTCTCTACGTAAGCCCAATATTAATTACATTAGTTTATTTTTAATTGCATTTTTTAATAAGCATTTTCACTTTTTTTGTAGTATATTTTTTTCCTTTTCATAATAGTCGATAAATAAGAATGATGCATGTGAGGTGATGATGGAATAACATGATATTTTTAACTATGTTTTTAGTATATTTCCTTGCATTTGAAGGCAAATTATAAGTTTATTAGAGGACTTGTCACTGGTTTGAGGAACTTTTTGTATTTTTTTCACTCAAGTCGCTGTAATTTACTTTTATCCTAAATTATAAGACAATGATTTTTAGAAGGTTTTTGAATACAATACAAAGTGAAGAAAAATCATTGGAAATTTCAAAGCATCACAAGACGGAAGAACGAGTGAAAAAGGTTGAAAACAGCTAAATCGCACTTGAAGGGCTCCCTCATGCGCCTCTGCGCATGAGCCTCATGCGCCTCTGCGCATGAGCCTCATGCGCCTCTGCGCATGAGGCTATGTGCCCCTATGGATGGAGGAGCTTTAGCAACTTCCCCATGCGCCCCGTACATGGACTAGACCAGGGAGTGCTGATTGGTAAGTCGCTTTTGGTGGAAAAACCCTATTTTCACTCTCTTAACCCCTAAGAAACCTTGAACTATAAATAGAGATCGTTGCACATACTTTAACTCATTTAGAAAACTAGCAGTAGCAAAGCAAGGTCAAGCATCAAGAGCTTCAAGGAAGAGGATCTTAATCCTCCTCTTGTTCTCTCTAGGGTCTACTTTTTCTATTATTTTGTAATGATGTCGGTTTTCATGAGCACCTAAACCTCTTTGATTAGGGCTTCACGATGAACCCCTTCTTATTTGTTGGATTCTTTTTATAAATTTTTTATTCAGTTTATATTCTAAAGTCTGATTTAATTCGTATATATATGTTTCTCTACCACATCCTAGATGGAGCAATATTAGGATTATTAACCCTCGCCTGTAATCAAACAAGGCAGTGGTGAATTGCTTGGTTTCTAATATAATTGAATCTTATTATGAATTTAGGGTTATAACTCATCTTTAGGGACCCACATAATTTTCAAGGGCGAATTGAAGAGAAAGCTACGAAGGTGAGAAAAACACAAGAGGATTGTTGAATTGTGTTGGCTTTTCTAACTTTTTCAAATTGTTTCACAAGTCATAGTCTGAATTTGTTCAGAGTTTGGGTACAACAGATAAAATCAAACACACACACACAAATATATATATATATATATATATATATATATATATATAGAGAGAGAGAGAGAGAGAGAGAGAGAGAGAGAGAACAGAAAACAATTATACTAGTTCCTCGTACGATCCAAAAGTAGTCCAGTCTGCTTGAACTTCCATGGGATTTTCACTATAATCGCAACTAATTACAATTGCTCAAAGACACAACCAAGAGACTTCCTATGTTGAAGCATGCAAGCAAGAGACTTTTAAATGCTCAATCAAAGCTAAAAGAGATTGTAACGTCCCAGATTTTTTATCCAAGACATTAATTAAAAATATTCATTTTCTTTAGAAAATATGATGCTATTTTTTTTAAATATACTATTGAAATGAAACTAATTGAAAGATAAACTATTTAAATAAATTGATAGAAAATTACTATTTAAAAGTTACTATTTTTTAATAGAAGAAAATAATACACTTCAAAAATACTTTTGAATTAGATATACAATCTAATAAACCCATTTTTGCTCCCGCGTACACTTCAATCACACATCAACTTCATATTTCTTTTTTTGACACCTACAACATTTTATTAATCTAAGGGTCAATTTTCCTATCCAAATTGGTTCATACTCAAAGCACAAAAAACAATATCATAAATAGATAGTATCATAACTTCTCAATCAAAAAGAAATAAAAATATAGCCAACCCATATAAGAAAAAGTTCATAAACATTTCTATTGAAATAAGAGAAGTTAATCAATTAATACCACACAATATATAATGGACTCAAATGCAATTATGCATGCTCCTGATAACTAAATGATTCAGATATAGTCAGCCCGTCACTAAGGCATCACACAAAATATTTAACCCGCCACACAGGCATCACACAGAGTATGCACATGTCATGCATGATGATGAAAAGAAGTTTACCCGCCACTAAGACATCACATAGAAAATGCATAATGATAATAAAACATAATTCCCACCACTTAGGTAAACACAGTTAAAATAAAATACATGCCACATAGGTAGACAAAGAGAAAGTACATATACCACGTGATAAGCAACAGGTTCTCAAAATTCATATAATTACTTTCAGACATAATATTTATTCAAACTTTAATCACTTAAATATATTCTTTTCGTAATAATTTATGGGAAAAAAGCCCTTACCTTGGATGCCTTCCTTCACAGTTGACACACTAGAATTCACAAAGTACTCGGAAAGGAAGAAGGCCAAGAGACGAAATTAAAGAAAATGGATTGATCATCAGAGGGACTTAAAAACTTATTTTAGATTTACAAAAGAGGGATGGTGGTGAGTGAGGTTTAGAGTGGTTATGTCCTATGAATATAAAATGAGTGCTGAGACCTGAGAGATGTTACACAAATCTAGATTTTGTATGAATATAAAATGTGAAGAGTTTGAAGCTAAAAGGCAGCGAGGGAATCATTGAAATTCACTTAAATTGGAGTTAAGACAATTTTAATGAAAATTATTTGGTAATGACTATACTACAAAATTAAAGAGGAATAATTCAGTTTAAATATCAATTATTGTAGGCAAGTAAATACAGGCGGTACAAGATCACGTTTGTGTTAATGCTGATGAACTCACATGGCAAGTCATAAAATAGATTTTAAATTCAGTCAAAAACGTTATATGAGTGGAACCTTAGAAAAATCAATATTTTTTTTGTCTTGCTACAAGGGTTCACTCACGTAAGAAATGATTTAGGAAGTGATCCAAGCATTCATTGGCTTGCTAACAAGAATTGATCCAAGTAATGAAAATTACTTATTGCATAAAATAAAAATAAATGATATCAAAATTATCAAAATGCCTTACTAATTGTTCAAAGTAAAAAAAATAGTTTATAACATAATGCATTGGGCTAAAATAATTATTTTCATTCTTGACATCCAAATTGTTTCTAAAGAAATAGATAAACAAAATAGATTAGAATAAAATATAATTTTAAATATTTAATTAAAATTTCATATACCTTAATATTATAAAGAATTAATTAAAAGAAGGGTACATTCTTACATTTTTAACACATAAAATAATTCTTTCGAAAATCAAGAAAATTACTAAAAGGATATAGATAATTTATATAAAATTTTGGGACGTTACAGAGACTTATAAGAGTTTACAAATAAAATAGTGTTTTTATAATTGATATACAATCAGAGGTGTAAGAAATTACTAAACCGAACAATACTCTTAAGACTTAGAATTTATAAGATATGAACTTAGTAAGAAATTCTTAAGTGTTCTATGAGTTTTTGAATTTGACAGAGTAAGGGCATAGTTAAGATTGCAAAGTCTTGTTTTTATTCTTCAAGTCTTCAGCTCCTAATACAAACAAGGAAAATAGAGACGTTAGATTGAGTCTTTGAAAAGTTGTGATCAAGAATGTTGGAATATTACTTGATATGCTAATGTCGTTAATGGGACATTTGAAATTCCTTTCCTGCAACTAGAGTTATTCCTTCATTCCTTTTGTCCCCGAGGTTCTTCGTTTGTATCTGCACGTGATCAGAAGAAGACAAGTTGTACTATCTGAGTGATATAGACAACTTCAGAAGAAGACAAAGCCGACATGGCTTCTTGGTAGGGGTGGTAGTAGGCCAGGCCGCCCGCCAGGGGCCTATGGCTCGGCCTACTTAAAGCTCGGCTTGGTCTAACTTGTTTATTAAACAGGTTAGACTCAAGATTTTTAAAAACCTCATTAATTTAAATGGAACAGGCAAAGGCTTGTAGAAAAGCCTACTAGGCCTCCCAGGCCGGCCCATAAATGTGTAATTATATAAACTACATTATATTAATAATTTTTTTGTTCCATTAAAATTTCAATACTATAATTTTTTTGCAATTGGGATTTTCAATAAGTTATAAAACTCTTGTTATTAATCTCTTATTTCAATTCTAACGAGTACACATACTTTTGAGTATTATCCACTTAATCTCTTACTGTTGTCCTTCTCATCTTATTCCAAATTATAACGAAACCCTATTAGAAACAAAAATATATGGCAATAGATCAAATCTATCAAATACAAAGTTATATGCCTACCAAATAGATTTATAAGCTCTACAAAATTGTATTGGATATATGATAGTCGGATTAGGTAAGTGTACCAAATCGTTTACCAAGTAATAAAGTGATAAGTAGAGTATCATATCCACAGGGATTTTCGTTTCGTCCAAACAATTTGCGTTACTTAATTTTTAAGAATAAAATATAAAAGAGTTTAGGGTTAAGAGATTTGCAATATTTATCTGTTTGCAAAAGAGTAAGTTACCTATTTTGGTTGTAGAAATGTTAGCAGTGGTTAGGATTCTTCGAACCCCCCTTATTCATTTGTTGGAATTCATTAATAGTCAAGTCACGTTCAGTTATTCTAAGTAGACTATCTAAGTGATGAGTCCGTCGAGACATGATAACCTAATCTGTTTGTCAAGTTGCATCTGCTGGTCGCACGGTGATCCTTACGTGTAGGGTCTTACTCTCTCGGTTAATTTCGATCTATCCCTCCGCTTGTTAAGTTGCACCTGCCAGTCATACGGTGATCCTCATGTGTGGGGTTTTACTCCCTCATGGGTAATTGAAACATATACTTAAGTTGTCGTTCATAAATTTCCAAAGGTATGGTGCTAGTGTTCCTAAAGGTTTTCCCATCTATGAATCTTAGGAGTACATAGCACACTCTCCCTCTCAGTAGTTCTACGAACGGGAAACCCTATCAGCGTCTACCTTACCAAGGTTCGACGAGAATATAATAGTCTTTAGTAACTATCCATCAAAACCACGGTAACTTATTGAAGAGTGCTTTGCTACATCAAAATGAGCTTAGAACCTTTAAACTAGTCTCTTCTTGGTAGATAGATATTTTCAATTTTTGAGACAAAATTGTAAATTGAGGATTAAATTAGAGACCATTACAATTTCAATTTCAAAGAGTAAAATTCCTATTTACTCTAATAATATGCATACGTTAGAGACATCGAAAAAGCACACAAAATCGAATATTGAAACAACTTTAGATTTCATCAAAGAAATAGTACAAGCAGCCAATGAAGTGCCTAAAAATCAATAATTGGGGAACCAATTCGGAAGCAATACAAGTTAAAAATAATGATTTGATGATCAACTGTTCTTAATCCCAAATTTTCATAGAAATCAAAACCAACAAGTCCTAGAATTATCAATTTCATCAAAACAATTCGAAGGCATGACAATTTCAGTAAACCCTAATTCCCAAATCATAGAACAAATTGTGAAACAATAAAAAAAATCAAAATATCTTTGTGGAAGAACAACAGCGAATGACGGAGGGTTTGATGATATCAGCAAGTGACAACAACGAATGACAGACGGAGAGAGTGAGTGATGGAGGTTCGATGACAGCAGTGAGTGGTGGAGGTTCCGGAGAGAGTGGTTGCGGCGAGTTCGATTCAGAGAGACTTCGATTGAGAGACTTTGATATTGAGAGAGAAAGGTTTTTCTTTTTTTTTTTGGCAGTGAAAAAGGTTTTTATGTAACTATTAATTTGATTAACACTGTGTTTGGTAGGAAAGAAAAAAGAGAGAGAAGTTGAAGAGAGATAGGGCTGAGCAAAAAGTACCGAACCACCCGCAACCCGTAAAATCCGAGTCAACTGTGGGTTGAACGGGCGGGTAAAGTCGGGTGTAAAAATAGGAACAAACGAGTTTGGATGGATTTATCTGGGCGGGTTCAGATTTCAAAATGTCAACCCAGCGGTGTCCATACCCGCCCGAGATATATTAACAATTAACTCACAATCTCCAATGTACTGCACAGACACATGCAACCTGCCACATCGCTTGGTCAAATCCAACTTTTACTTTATGCATTGTCCTGATACATTCAAGGCAAGTAAGAAAAAGCAACTTTTATACCACAATTTTAATAAATATTTTGTCCTTTTATTTCTACTAATTAACAAAATAAAACACACCTTACTAAAAAAATTATACATAGTGTTGCTTAAATATTGAGTCTTCTTCTCCATCTTTACGTTTTCCCTCTTCTGTAGCCTCTCCTTTATTCCTCAAAAGCCAGTGTCTTAAACACACCACACAAATTAAAGTTTGTTATTTTTCATCAGTTATTACAAGTTTTTTGCGCCTTCTTTTTCTCTTATCTTTAGATTTACATTTCTTAATTTTTCTTTCTTTTCCACTTGATTTAACAACGATGAATTCTTTAAATTGTTATCATTCTTCTGAAATTTAAGATCAAAG
>Ga0228711_1004226_pt1 | contig 22163 bp, 10 predicted proteins | sample MedpolnodulmetaG_2_FD_177996 | JGI IMG/M metagenome (GOLD analysis project Ga0228711, IMG submission 177996) | Root nodule microbial communities from Medicago polymorpha collected in Santa Monica, California, United States - brown nodules | ecosystem: Host-associated > Plants > Roots > Nodule...
TAACCTTCCGGCACTGGGCAGGCGTCAGCCCCCATACATGGTCTTACGACTTTGCGGAGACCTGTGTTTTTGGTAAACAGTCGCCCGGGCCTGGTCACTGCGACCCCCTTTGTGAGGAGGCACCCCCTCTCCCGAAGTTACGGGGCTATTTTGTCGAGTTCCTTAGAGAGAGTTGTCTCCTTATTTCTTAATTTCATCACTAATCAATTAAGGCTCACAATTGATAAATAACTAATATAATTATTATTACGATATTTGCCCACATAATGATATTGGAATATAATAAAACAATAAAAGATTCCAACAATCTCCCACTTGGGCTACATATCTTAATAATTATATCAGAATTCTTTAGGCGCGCATCCGAATGCTATTTATTTTTAGATTTCAACTTTACAATCTGGTCCACCTCATACATTAATAATGGGACCACCACGGCTGTCGTCACTGACGTATAACGTAACGGAACCCCGACGACCACCATATCAATGCACTTGATGACATAGATCGATATGGATGAGTGTCATAGAAATTTCATGTAATGTGATCTCTAAATCATGCCTATTTCCAACTGATCCAACAAAAACTTTAGTGAAATCAAAACTGAAGTTTGCAAATTTAATATTTGCACAAAATGATACAGTAATGGTTATAACCAAAATAACCTCATAAACTTTATTTCTGCAGAAAATCATAACATAAAGTCTGTATCAATACCAAAACAAAAGTATAGAACATAAAATAAAAGAGACTCCCACTAATCCAGACATCCTTAATGACAACAACCATATGAAAGACCTTAGGTGTCATGTCTTTGATTAGTGGTATAGCTAGCATAAAGTTTGTCTCTACATGTTCTATCATTTAACAACAATAATCTATAAGGTAATGAACCTTATAAACTTTGTTATTAAATAAATATTCGACTGAATTGGGTCAAAATTTTGAATGGATCAATGATGCATAACCCGTAAGAAGATTGCTTTTCTGACCTTAAAAACCTCATTTTTGCACAAGTAAATTACCTTACAGCCCCCAACGGTAGTTAACTACCGTTCTACAAACCGCCGGCAGTTAACTGCTGCTGACACTCAGCGGTAGTTAACTACCGTTGAGTTCTGCGTTTTAACAAGTGCAGAAGCATCACTTTTCCATTTTCCAGAAACATAAACACTTCACTACAAACACAACTTCCAAATTTCTCCAAACTTCTACTTCACGAATTTGCGCCCAATTTCTTCAATTAATTCACAAGTAAGTTCTTTCCTTCCTATTTACATGCAATGTAGTTTGTTTAGGGTGTTAATTTTTATAATTTTGAACAAAATGTTAGTTTTAGGTTAGGTTAGAAAATTGAAAATTAAGCATGATTTAGATGTTTTAATGTATTGTTTATGCTGGAATTGTTGTTTAGAGTAAGTGTAGGTACAATGTAGTTGTTTAAATGTTCAAATAACACTAATTGTGCTCCTAATTTAGAATGCACATAAGGTGTTTAATGAAATGCCCAAGTGAGATATTCTTGCTTTTTTTGTGTTATTTTTTTGCAAATTGGTTAAATTTATAATGTATATAAGTTATAATGATTATAAGTTTGGATTTTTGCTTTTTTTTAGCAAGTTTGAAGAATGACATATGTGGTATGTAATGTGGTATGTGGTATAAGTTTGAAGAATGACATAAATTTTAGATGAATTTGGTTAGGAGAGACACTGGAAAATGAGTCAGACACGTAACGGCAGTTAACAACCGCTGGGTGTAGCGGCAGTTAACTACCGTTGAATCCAGCGGAAGTTAACTGTTGTCGGCTTGGTAAACGGTTGTTAACTGCCGTTGGGGGCATTTAAGTATTTTACTTGTGTCAATGTGAACTTATCAATGTCAGAAAAGCAATTTTCAACCCGTAAAATCGAACCGATGAGCTCGTCAACCTGAAACATCGAAGTATAAAATGGTTATGTTTAGCGTAAAACCGAACCGATGAGATCGTCAACCTCAAACACCAAAGTATAAAATGGTTTGGTTTAGATTTGTATCCATCACCTGTGGGTTGGTTCGGATTAGGGGTTTGGACCCGAACCGATTCGGCCGGATGCCCACCCCTAGTTTTTATATTGATTTGCGAAATTAATTAAGGCAGGAATTTCTTAGGTTTCTGCTACTGAGATATTAAAGACTTGTACCCTAAAAAGATGTTAAAGACTAAATAACATTTTAATATATAGTAAGATTAAATGATGAATTTGAGATGTTAAAGACTTGTATCTAAAAAAAGATGTTAAAGACTAAATAACATTTTAATATATAGTAAGATTAAATGATGAATTTTATATAATTTAAAAACTATTTTATATTTGCTCAAAAAAAAACTATATTTTATATTTATAACATAAAGACTAAATTGAAGAGAGAATAACAATTTAATTGAGTACTTCTTTCAAAACAATTTAATTGAGTACTAAATTGATGATGATTTTTTGAATTGTAAAAAAAATTGAGAAAATAATCAAGGCATGTACTACTTCCCTCTAATTATTTGAAGAATGTGTGCTTGTTCGTTCTCCTTTTCACAACCAAATGTTTAATTGATTTGTTAATTAAGGCATGTTACCATTTCCCTTTATTTATTTGAGAAATGAGAAACTTACATATATTAGTCCACATGACATTTTGCATAAGGGAACCGGGTACAACTAGACCTAACATGATCCTGTGAAAAGATAATTGCTTTTCTGACTTTCAATACTTCCTAAAAACACAAGTAAAAGACTAAAATACTCCCAACGGTAGTTAACTACCGCTGCCTTATAACTAAAGAAAACCGGCGACAGCCACTGAGTTTTTTGGTCATTTACTTGTATTACTAAGACACAATGAATGTCAAAACAACAATTGTCTTGTGAAAAACCTACCTGTGGCTGCATTGAGATCCATGTCATAATGGTCCCACTGGTGGATGAAACATTAATCGTATGATATGATGAAGCACCTACCTAACACTGATTAACTCAATCTGATTCAAATGCTAAATTAACGAATGATATCTACTGTTCGTGATATATGCTGACTTATGAAGAAGAGAAGAGCTCCATGACCCCATTCATCGAGTCATGATGCCCTTCCTGTGGTCTCATGTTTGTCTCCTTGTCTTGTGTATGTATTTTCACGTACCATGAATAAAGAGAGGATTTCCATATTCATGCTTGATTTATTTTAATATTTCGTAGAATCAAAAGCTAAGTTTTTTTTTTTACACAGATAGATAATAATAACAATAATAATAATGTTGCTTTTTTTTTTTTGAGAGAATAATAATGTTGCTTATTAATAGGATTGTTTGTCTGGGTTTTAATTAAAATGTGAAAACGAAAATCATATTTTGTTTTGTTACAAATGATTAAACGAATACTATCAGTGGCGGATCCAGGACCCAGAGTCAGAGGGTGCGAAATTTTTGACTTTTATTAATTAATATGAAAATTAAATTTTTTAAAATATATGCATATATTTGGTTACCAAATTTTGATCTAGTCATTTTTCTTAGAATTTAATAAATATGCACCGAGAATGTAACATGATTTTACACATGCATCTAATAATATGTAGTTAAAAATTTATGAGTTGTTGTATTGATTAATTGACGTAGAAGTAGAAACACATCATTGCATTGCATGCACGTTTAAAATAACTTAATAGTTAGTGCATAGAATTTTTTTTTTTTTGAAAGAGTTAGTCCCTAGAAATTAAATTTGTTTTTTTTTATCAATGTAGTATATTTTAAACTACTAAATTTACATTTTTGTTACTTTTACCCAATAAAAAATATCCGAATTTACAATTCATCAAAATAATTAAAGTATTTATCACTATGAATTTAAAAGAGTATCATTTACATTTCATACAAATAATCATAATATAGTCTTTATACGCAAAAGGAAAAAAAAAATAACAAAAATTAGATAGTGGAATTTGTCCAAAAAAAAATTAGCTAGTGAAATGAATTTTTTTGTGGTAGTAGTTTATGGTACATTACGAGTCAAAATCCTTTGATTTAGTCATTATATTATTTATTTTATTTGCAACCACGCTAAAGCCTTTGATTTAGAGTATTAGCCTTAAGACATTTATGGAAAACTAAAAGTATACCGATTACAGTAAATGCCAGTATTAAAAGTCATTTTAAGGAAAAATTAACAGCATTAAACACGCCAGTCAATGGGAAATTAATAGCACTAAACATGCCAGTAAATATCAGTTGCACTAGTCTAACTTAGTCTTTGATGAGGTGCAAAACTAAAATCTCATAGTGTGCAAATAGCAATAAAACACGGATTTTTTGCGCAAATAGCAAAGATCCAGGTGCACACCCTCAAGTGTAGTTGGGTACTTTTACAAAAACATGAAGGTCTAAGTTAGCAAAATTACACATTTTCATTTGAACAAAATATCAATATCCACTAATGTAAACCAATTTAAAGTAAGAGATCGTTTAGTAAATTTCATTTAATTTTCTTTTCAATAAAAACACATCCAACAACCGTTTCCTAATTTTCCAGAAAAATTACTAAATTATGCCTCTAGCTATTTGTAATAAAATGAAAGCGGATCTAAAAGTTAGAAATTGATGCAAGTTAACAAATATGTTTTAATGAAAATTATAAAAGTAACCCTCAAGCTATCAATATTAAATAATAAAACTGAAGGGTATTTTTGTCTAAATAAAAATGTGCATTTTTGGTAACTTGAACCTTAATGTTTTATGTTGGTATAAGTTAGCAAACCTAAATTTGCTAGAACACACACTAATATTTTTGAGTAAGTACATATAGTTACTCCAAATCTTAACCATTGATTTTAATATTAAACAATGATTGTGATCAATTGCTATTAATCCTCACGTTTATATAATCCTTCTTAAACAGCCCGACACCATTAGAAGACAATCTTAACATAAATGGTGTATGCTTGCGAGAAGGATTTTTTATTCATTGTCTCAACAATAAAGATACTGAATAGTGTGCATAACATGTATTTACACCTACCAAACTAAAAGAATCATAAAAAAAAATACCAATCAACCCCAAATAAACACCTAATAATGACGACTAATAGCAATTAATCACAGCCATTAATTAATATCAAAACTAGGGATAGAAATGAGTTGAGTCGTTTAGGTCCTTTACGGCCGCACCGCCGTTTAACACCCTTTTGGGGTTGTTAACTCGTTTGGGTCCTCAAACCACTGTCGGTTCCGCCGCGGTGGTCTGTTTTCGTTGTTTTTCTGACCACAAATATCCCTCCGGGGGCTGTTGAAGATGCCGCCGGTCTTTCTCAGTCACGGCAAGCTTTGGGTACTTTTTGGATCTCGAAAAGGGTTGGCGTTGTTCTGGTTCGTAAACTCCTACGTTCGTAAGAGGTTGATGTCGGCGACACTGTGTTGGTGGTTGTTTCTTTCCTTTGATATTTGATTCTTCCAGATCTGTTGAGATATGCAGATTTCAAGGCGTTTGAGTTGCCTCCATCACACCGGTGGTTTTGTTTGTATGTATTCAAAAAGACGGTGTTGTTGCCTTTCCGGTGGGTAGCCATGCCGTGTCTGTTGGGCCAGAAATGGCTGTTAATTTTCTCTAAATGATTCCAGTAAACTGTTGGTGCGTGTGAATTCTCTAATTACCATGTTGGCGGTCGAATTCACTCCCCACTCTCAAAATTTACTGTTGTGGTAACAGTGAACTGTAGGTGTACGAACTTGTTACTGTGTTGGCAGTTGAATCGAGTTCTAGCACCATTGGAAATCGCCATTCGCTATTTAACGTGGACTGTGGGGCTCGAAAGACTGTTTTAGCTTGCTGTGATATGCAGGAAGTTGATGGTACATGGACCGCTTTCGTGTTGATGGACGGTCCAATCACCGCACTGATGACCTTTGATTAGTTTTAGGATTAATTAGAGGCAGACTTATCCACTTGTGTTGTTTAATTTTTTGTATTTTTCGCTTGGGTCGACCTACACTTGTGTGTGGATTACTGGGTTAGGTTTATGTCCCCCAGTTTTTTTTGTATTTCTTTTTTCTTTTTTTAATAACATATATGAGCACCTGACAAGGACTGAAATCTGTAAGACATCCCAACATCGTGGGAATGTCTTCCATTCATTTTCTATGTCAGTGTGCCCTTGCCTTATAAAAAAAAAAAAGTTGAGTCAAATCAAACTCATCTGAGCTTGACTCGACTCGATAAGATTTGGTTCAATTTGAAACTTGACTCGAGTTCAACACGGACCTTTTTTTTAACTCGAGTTCGTCTCGTTTAAAGTTCACAAACAACTCGGTTCAATATGTTCATTAACTCGATTCCCATAGATTTAAAACACCATTTTTTTTATTAAAAAAAAGTGTTTATATCTTTCGTCCTTTTAATTTTTTTAAAAGGCAAATTCATTCAAATCAAATAAAATCAAATGATTTCATGGATAAATTTCAAAATTGATACCGTATATATTAAGACAATAATTACTTTAATAAACAAAAAAAAGTAACCTATAAATAATTATTATTTGGTCTCAAACCACTTGAATAGACAACAATAATAGCACTAACATTCCTTCAAAAAAATAATAGCACTAACACATTGTACAACTGCCAAAAACTCTCGATGTGGGACTTCTTTTATTGTGAGTAGCAAGAGATTTGCGAGTTAGGATTCACTTCATTTATAATTTCCTCTGTTTGTTCCATTTAAAGTGATAAAGACACACGAGTGTGTTTGATTTGTTAAAAAATGAAGGATATGACAGAACAACTTCAGTTGTCCAGTGTTTGATTTATAAAACTGTTTCAGGTACAAGACAAAATGGAGACAAGGGACAAAACAAAAACTGATATTTTTGTCTCTCACCAAACAACATCACAACTTTTTGTCCCACATACAAGTTGTCTAAAATACTAAAATAACATTTCGTCTCCAAAAAATTATATAAAACAACAAAAATTATTCAATGCTATTAAAATTTATCATGTACTGTTCTGCTTTGTTTTGTGTTGTTCTGTCTTATACCGTTATATCCATTACTTACTGTTTTGCAAACCAAACACACCCAAAAAATAAAAAATAATTAATGATGATGGACCAAAAAAAATTAAAAAATAAATTATTAAGATACGAACATTTCATACGCGAGTCATTTAATGTTCATCACTTCCGTCCGAATTGACAAAGCTTCTTATATTAAACAAAGTTGTTATAATATATATCTATACTGTATATATAAAGAAAGGGTCATATTAACTTGTGTCCTAAGAGCATAAGTTAAGAATCTAAAAAAAGAATTAAATCATAAATTTTGTATTGAAAAAATAAGTTTTTAACTTTTCAAGACATTGAATGCACAATTTCCAAAAATAAATTTCTACAGGCACAAGTTAACATTTCCCATAAAGAAAATAGGCTTAAAATACATAAGTTTAAACTGACTTTTTCATTTCCTATTTTACCCTTCATTTAAACTATTTTATCCTTTAAGAACATTATTTTGCAATTAGAAATATCTCACTGCAATAGAAACAATATTATCAATATCTATTCTATATTATATATAAAGAAAATAATTCTTTTTTTTTTAACAAAGAAAACATTGTTTCAGCTTTTTTGGGCCAACTTTTTCTCTTTCGAAAAATGCCTCAATTTTCAATAAAAATAACACATGTAACAAATAGATAAAGAAGTAACAAACTCGATATGAATATATACGTGAGTTTTTCTAACCTATGGAGCCTTGCATAGGATAAAGGTATAGTAAATGTGCCACTATCTTTAACATAAATTACTCATATTGATTATCCTTTTCTTGGAAAATGATAATTTTCTCAATCCTGTTAAACATTCTATTTTTATTTTTTTACAACTTCAAAAATAAAGCGTGGTCATGTTTTTTTGGTTAATCCTTGAATTTGTTTCCGCATCTAAACTTTTGGAGTTAAATTTGTTCTTGCTATCTAAATTCTACCATAATGTTTTTGATATCGATATCATATATACTAATCCATGGATAACTTTTTCTGGCTTCTATGTAAATAAATTTTCTTCTTAAAAATCAATCAAAATAAGTTTTCGTGGAAAAGCATCTAATGACAACATTTATTTTATATAGTTCAGATAAAATAAGTTTTCGTGAAAAAGCAACGTTAAATTTATTTTCTTCTTAAAAAGTTACTACGTACCAGAAAAATTTATTTGGATTTTGAGGTTCAATGTTATTTATCTTATTAATCTATTTATCATAAAAAAGCAACACTAAATTAATTTTCTTAAAAAAAGCATCTAATGACAATATTTATTTGATGGGTTTTTCTAATGACAACATTTATTTTGTAGTATGAAATTATAAAAAAAAAAATAAATAATGTTTAATAGAATAGAGAAAGTTATCATTTTCCAAGAAAATGATAATTAATATGATAGTTTATGTTGAAGATAGTGGTAAGTACATTTATTGCACCTTATCCTATGCAATGTTGCATATGTTAGAAAAACTATATATATATATATATATATATATATATGTACGGTTTTTCCCCTTTATCATTTAAAAAGTATAACAAATTAGATGAGTGAATTTACAGTACTTACTTTTACATCATCCCAATTATACTTTTAAACAACTTTTTATATTCTTTAAAAAAAACATTTTATATAATAAAGATTGTTGTTAGTGCCATCAAAAAAAGAATTTAAATTATAATTTTTTGTTATATTGTTGGTGTCATTGAAATAGATACTCAGGGTTAGTTTGATTTATTATAACTTGAAAGCAACAAACATTTATATTTTTAGTTTTGACGAAAATCAAAATTTTATAAAAAAACAACATTCATAATTTTCAAACGTTAGTGCAATAAAAAGAGCGGAAAACGGACCCGTCTTTTCGCTAATTATATATAAAGAGGAGTTGTAATAAACACAACTGAAGTAAGAGTTGCACACAATTTTTTTAAGAAAAAGGATTGCAAAACACTTTTCTTGATTCACCATTTCGTGGATCCTTCAATCTAGTGTGTTTCAGATGCAAGATCAACAAAGGAAGGTTGGGACAACCTCAACTCTGACAAAATGTATGAAAAACAGTGGAGAAACACTTGGAGATCAAGTCATAATGGAGAAGATCTTGAGAAGCCCTACTCCATGATTTGTCATATGGTCATAACCATAAAAGAAAGGGATTTGTCAAACATGAAGGTTAATGAGTTGCAATGTATATTGGACACACATGAACAAAGGCTAAATGAAAGAAGCGCAAAATCAGAGAAAACAAGTGAAGTGGCCCTAGTCTCTCAATCAAGAAATGAAGGAAACAAGAACAAAAGAGGAAAAGGAAAATGGAAATGAGATTACAACAAGAAACATCAATCCAAAGATGGTGGAAAGTCTCATTTTGAGGAATCTTCATCAAATCAAAGAGGGGAAATCAAGAGGTGGCTCAAATGCAGGAACAAGAAGATAAAAGAAGGACAAAAGTAACATTCATTGTTATAACTGTCATAAATAGTGTTACTTTGCTAGCGAATGTTACTTCAATGACAGGCAAGATTCCCAGAAAGATGAATCAAAATTTGTCAAAGAGAAGGATGAAGATGTCATGATGTGGATGGTCACTCGGATGAAGATGATTCAAGAGAGAATCAACGGTATCTTGATATAGGTTGCTCCACACACATGACATGCAAGAAATATTGGTTTATCAATTTGGATGAATCAAAGAAAAACATTGTGAAGTTTGCTGATGATAGTAAACTTGCTTCACAAGGCATTGTAAAGGTAATGATCAAAAGAAAATATGAAAAGCATTCTCTCATCACAAATGCTTTATATGGATCAAGTGTGAAGAGTAATTTGCCTAACCTTGGTCAGTTACTTGAAAAAGGATATTTAATGATAATGGAGGATAAGATGCTTAAGATAATGGATATCAAAAGTGAAGTTCAAGTCATGGAACACAGATGTAGTTGCAGTCAATAGAGATGAATGAATATGATACTACAGATTTGGTCACCTGAATTTCAGAGATCTGTATGAATTGAAGAAACAAGGAATATTGGTGACGGGGTAAATTGGTGAGAACTATTCTGTTTTAGCAAAGAAAAAAGCTCATGTATCATCCCTTGTTGCGTGGTACAAAGTTTGCACTTCAACTTATGAAGGCGATATGTGTATTAGATAGGACTAGAGTTTTGAGGCCCTCTAGTTACATGGTTTATTATGTTAACTCCCCAATTTGGGCTAGGATTAAAATAAATATTTCTTTGTCAATTTATATGACTTATCGATCAATCATTTTGGATTCCCTATGTAAGCGGGGGGTGTTATGAATTTTTTCTGTGGTTTAGTATAGTAGAAATCCATGCATGTTTAATGGTAAAATAATAAGTTGGAGAGCTGCTCTATATTATCATTTCTAGTTTTTCGTTTTTTGACATCTTTGAGTTTATTATTCTTAAAGCTTTTGTTTTGGAGGTTGGTTTATTTGAGAGTTTAGAGGGAGGGGAAGAGATGACTCTAGGGGTTGAAAATATATAGAAAAATAGAAAAATCTTTTATATTTTTTAAAAGAACAATTCCTTAGAGAATAATAAACTAATGTTTATGATTAATATTTTTAATTTTAAGAATATGATCACAACATAGATTGAATTTGAAAATATATATAAACCCTCTAAAACTTTCTGAAAAAACCTCTAATACAATTGTTTAGTTCCCTCAAATGAGGGGAATTTTTTATTATGAATAAAAAATTAACCTCCAAAACCCTCTTTCTGATGTCTTCTATTTCTTCCACTTGATTCTTTCTCTATTTCAAAAACCCTTCGCTCCCCTCCCATCCCCTCCAAACTCCCAAACAAAACCTTAACTCTCATAGTTATAGAGGTTATGTGTCATCCCTCCATTTTTCTTTAGGTTACATTTTGCCTTCTATGTGTAAGACGTAATCCGTGATATATATAATATCATCATTCATTGAAAAATAAAATAAAATGAAGAAGCATATAGTAGACAACTAAATGCATATAAATTTTGTCCAATTAACTTAACACTTGATATTTTTATACGGTGTTTGTATAAGATGTCAATTTTCTATGTCTAAATATCTTATATTAAAAATATTCTTTCCAAAATAAAAAAATGCCTGCTTGTACCTTAAGATCCGAGCCATGGATATCATAGCAGTAGAGCATCTGATGATCTCTTTTTCCAAGGCTCTCTCCCTTTGTGCCACTAGGTGAGTTAAGTACTAGATTATGTTAAATTTGATGATCGTACAGTCTGGATTAGACAGTGTTTGGGATTTTTTTGCCTTAATTAATTGTTGACAACCCATATCATTCTCCTCTTCCTTTTAATATTGTAGGTGAATGATGTTGTTAAACATGTTTATAATCCTCTTTAGGTACCGTTTGATCCGGCTTTTCTTCAGCTTCTTTACATTTTTAAGGAGAAGTTAGGCCAAACACAATATCAATAAAGTACTTTCGGAAAAAGTATTTTTTCTAGAATGCATAAAATTGAATGGAATGAGCTTTAACCAAAAGTTGTTGAATGCTACTTCAAAAAACTACTTCTCCGAAATTTATTTAACAAGCACTTCTCTTCAACTCACGCCGGCAACCTTTTCTTTTATTTTTTAATATTTTTTCTTTTATTTTTTTAATATTATATTTCGATTTGCTTTTTTCTTCCATTTTATTTTATTTTATTCTATTTTTTTGAACCGGTTCATATAATTTTTTTTTTTTGAAGGAGGGTCTATTTAATTTTATTATCTATTTTTGAAGAAATTTTATTATCTTTTTATCACTTATATGTTTAATTTCAATATCGTTCAATTATCACAACCTCGCAAATATTTTTATCATGTTGTCATTGAATGACACCAAATATTTTTATTCCCTTTCTTCAACCTCACAAATATACACACACACATTAACGTTTAGAGTAATACTTTATGTCTGCATGTCTGTTTTTTTGTTACGCTAATGCATATAATTTTTTTAGTGTTGTGTAATGCATATAATTATTTTTATAAAATTTTGATTTTAATTAATAGTACAAGTATAGATGCCTAAAAAAATTATACTTATATATATTTTACACATTTATATTCTAACAAATGCATATCTTTTTCTTATTTAAAAAACTAAACATATCTTTTTCAATGACACCAACAATGTAACAAATATAATATCATTTAATATAAATTCTTATCTTTTTAAATGACACAAAAAATATGGTATTCTTATAACAAAATTTGTTACACACTATAATTAAAAAAGAAGAAACAAACTATTCATAATATTTTAAATATTTTTTTATTTATTATGTTAATTCATAATAAATTCAAAGTTTTGTCCTCGTGAGCTTAGCTCAGTTGAGATAGACAATGCATAAATATATGCAAGGTCCTGGGTTTGAACCCCGGACACCACCAAAAAAATAATAAATTCAAAGTTTTGTACAATATTTTGTCAAACAACTTTTAACTTAAAAATAACTTTAGAACTAAAAAAAAATAAAGAAACCAAACAGCTTTAACTTTTTCCTAAAAGAGCTTTATTTTAACTTTGTTTTAAAGTAGCTTTTAGACCGAAAAAAAGTATGGTCAAACCGTACCTAAATATCCATAAAAAGTTCAGCTCCTTTTTTTAAATTGTTTTTAAAGATCCAGTTCCACTTAAAAGTTTTACCAAGTTAACAAATAGTTTAGAAAACTGTTGTTGACACATTGTGTTTGGCTAAGAAATACAAGTAAAAGGCGAAAATGTCCTTCGGCGATTAACTGCCGCCGGTTATAAATCCATTGGCAGTTAGCTGCCAATAAGGTTATATTGATAAATTATTTGTGTTTCTCAGCAAAAACACAAGGTGTCAACAACAGTTTTCAATAGTTTAAGTTATTTAAACCATTTCATTGATCCAATCCTTAGTGCCCAAGTGGCTATAATCCATCTATGATCATACAATTAAATGAATAATATTCGGATAAACTTATACGTAAAGAGACTTATCCTTAAAATATTAAATCTTTTTTTTATATCAATTTCTTTTTTATGATTAGAAAAAGTTTATCTATATATGTGTTCAATCACTATTCATTTGATTGTGTGACCATAAAATAATACTTCATAATCAAATGAAGGTATATACTGTAGCCATTATTGGAGTACATTTGTTTAAGAAAAACGACTTTTTGACGGTGATAAATTCATAATTTTTGAATAGTGGGGATACCATATACAGTTGAAACTCTATAAATTAATAATGTCAGGACCGGAGAAATTTATTAATTTAGAGAGTTATTAATTTATCGATAAATTAATAATTATTAATTTAAAGAGTTTTTAAGTAATTATACAGTACATACCAAACAAAAAGGCAAATTAGTCTATGCCTCTTAGAATTACGTTGCAGCGAACCTTGGGACTCAACGTAAATTACTAACTACTGTGCTCATATGCATTGGGAAAATACAATACAAAAATACGACACCTGAACTATTGGATGCAATAAGAAAAGTTAGAGATGAGCTCCAAACAGACTTGAACCAGACAACTATTGAATCATATTTCAATGGAGTGTAATATTTTTTTTTTCTTTTCAGTTTCTATGAATTATTAATTTATGATTTTCTTGGGACCGAAAATTATAAAGGGATCTCCCGAAAAATTATTATCTTATTATTTTATCGAATTTTTCAATTTTTTACATTGGCCCAAGTCGGGACCGGACAAATTTATTATTTTAGAGAGTTTATTAATTTACCGAGTATTAATTTAAAGAGTTTCTACTGTATAAATATTTGTAGCATTAATAATTGTCCTCTACAATTTTTCATATTATAGAAACTTTAATTGATTTTCTCATTTTCAATATCAATACAAATATATATTTCTTTATATAAATAATGAAATAATCATTTAACTGATCATCTTCCATTCGATTTCACATCTGATTCTTGATAATTTTATATTATCAAAAAAGAATTTGAGATATATGATGATATGTGTGGACCAAGAGAGAAATGATTTGTGAGAAGTGTGAGTCATGTGGTCTAAATATTAACTATTGAAACATTATCATACTAAAAAGAAAGGTTTCTAAATTTTTTGTGTTGGCACATGCTCACACATCCAACAACGTACATTCGTCCCTTCTTTTTGACAGCAGAATTGATAGCATTCTCTTTTAATTTTTTTTTTTAATACTTTTGAAATTGACTTAAGTTATGGAATCTAAAAAGTAATATAAAAAATTGAGATAAATACATGTTTTCCATCATTGGATCAACAAGGAACATACCTCATTTGATCCAACAATGCGATTTATTAATCCAATAATAAAAACTAAGGTGAATGATGCAAGACATGTTTTGTTCACGTCGGTGGTCGTGGGCTTCAGATTTTGCTTGATTTGATGGCAGCCCCCCAAATCACTATGTCTTCGTTATTTTTACTATTCCGATGTTGTATTATGTTGTGTGGTGGTGGTGGTGGAGGTGGCTTTGCGAGGGTATCATGGGGCAGTCTTAGTGAAGTTTGGATGGATGGTCATGGTTTTTCTTGGACTCAGATTTGGTGTCGGAACGGTTTGTGGACGGGAGCTATATTAAGGGGTGGCTTGTGTTGTTTAGGTGAGGAGGCGGGTGTTTGTTGGGGGTGATTTGTTCTGGAGGTTGCCTTTGTTATTCGGGTCCTTGTTCGTCGTCACTAGCTATTGTTTGCGTTTCTGGGGTTGTTAAGGTTCTTAGGGTGTTTGGAGGGAGTTGGCCTGTGGAGCTGAGCCTTTTCCTTTTGATTGGTTTGTTGTTTGCACCATTGCTTATCATGTCGTTTGTCATACTTTTTGTATGCTGGTTTCCGGTGAGCCGGTTACTTTTGCTTCGAGATTGGGAGTCGCTGTCTAGCTGCAATCTTGTTTGACTTGATTTGGTGTTTCTCTGGTGTACCGGAGGTGAGGGGTGCCCTTCTGATTTGGTCCTAAAGTCTGGTGGGCCGATTACTTTTGATTCGATATCGGGAGTCAGTGCTTTGGCTCAAGTTTGGTTTTGGCTTTTTATGGTTTCTTTCGGTGAATCGGAGGTTGAGAGGTGGTGGAAGTTGATTGATATTTTCATATAGGAGCTTTTCGGATGTGGCTCAACTTTGGTGTTGAGGACTGAGAGTTTAATTTAGAGGGGTGTTTCGTTGGGGGAAAGTAGTGACGATGGGTGGTGCGGGATATCGTTTTTACAGTGATCGTTTTCTTGAAGAAGTCTGTTTTAGGTTGTGACATGTATTTTGGTGGGAGTTGTTCTCAGGGGTGTTTTTTAAGGTGTTTATTTTCGGGTGTTCTGCCTACATACGACACCTTTAGTTTGTACTCTCAGTTTCACACTGGTCTCTTTTCGTCTTGAGCAGAGACCTGGAAAATAAAATTTGTTGTTTCAAAAAAAAGAAGAAAAAGAAATGATGTCTTGTTTTATAAAATTTATAATAAAGAATAGCGTTATTTGACGCATTTTTTCAAAAAATAAAATAAAATACATTTTTAACACACATTTATCAACATAAATTACATAGGTTCCACTAAATTTATATGAGATCTGCATGAATTAGTGATATTCGTGTGAATTTTAACTAATCGAATAAATTGTATTAGAGAGATATAAAATATAGGTTTAATTGCATGTTTGGTTTTTTATGTTTATTTTAGGTTTCTAGTTGGTCCTTTATGTTTTAAAAGTTTCAAGTTAGTCCCTTATGTTTTAAAAGTTTCAAGTTGGTTCAAAACGTTACTCACGTTAGAATAATTTAGTCCCTTTTATCACTAGAACATTTAAAGATTCGAGTTGACAATATGCGTGGTGGAATTTAACTTATTTAGAAAATCAGTTTGAAAACATTTCTTTAACTTTATTGTTTTATTAAACTCAATATCATGTCGCGGAAGGGACTAACTTATTCCAATGTGGGTAACCTTTTGGACCAACTTGAAACCCTTAAAATGTAAGAGACCAACTTGAAACTTTTAAAATATAAAGGACCAACTTGAAACCGAAAATAAACATAAGGGATCAACCATGCACTTAAGCCAAAAATATATGAGTTTTGCTAGAAGACACATTTTATGAAGGTGTCTTTTAGCAAGTTATTCTATGAACATTTGTTAAAAGACACCAACTAATTTTTATGAAGGTGTCATTTAGCAAAGTTATAACTAAAAAGTGGAAATCACACTTTAAGGTTGAGTTGCTAAAAGACGGATTTGGATCCTCTCCATTGAAAATTTTCTCAAGTTTTTTTCATTTTCAATCTCCACCATTAAAATACAACAACCACTTTTCATTATAATTTAATTCTCACTTTCTCTCTCATGATTGATGGTTGAGATTCCACATGAGAAAACTTGAAAGAATTTTCAATTGAGAGGATCCTAATCCCTAAAAGACACTTTGATCGGTGGCTTATAGCAAAAGTTAATATATATAATAAAGATAAGAAAGAAGAACGTGCAACTTTTTGCGGTAAGTCTAATTTATCCTTGAACGCTATTATTGTGTTGGTACTTGATACTCTTTATAAAGGATAATCAAGGCAACTTCGTTCACTCACACTATTGTGACACAAAGGTATGGATGTCATTTTCACTTGAGATTATGATTGAATTGCATATGTGGTGATTTCAACTAAATTCCAGATTTTACTATCTTTTTCAGGGTCATTGGTCCATAGCTGTCTTGCAATTTAACTCTAGTTAGAAATTTCAGCTAGCAAAATGACATCAAATGATGAGTCATGGACAAGTTGGTTGTGTGATTTGGTAAATAAAATTGTGATTTTTCTACTACAATTTTGTTTGCAAGCTTTTGAATGTTTTCATTTATTAATTTTACATAAACTCTTATATGTTATCACAGGCACCAGAAGATTACAATATCATCAATGAGATTAACATAGCCACTTTGCCACAAGAGAATAACAACTTGCAACAATCTTTCTCTGGTGGTAGCTATTGCTCTCACACAACCACCTCAAACACTATGAGCAATTCCTCAGGAGATGTTAACAGCTTTGAGAGGCCTACAAAGACACTCAAGACTAACCCTTCAAACATAGGGTACCCTTCCTTACCAAAAAAGGATTCTTCCCATTCTTACATTCTTTGCTTTGACAATGAGAATCAAGAACCAAAACTAGAACCAATGTTGAACATTGATTCAACTTTGAAACCAAAAGGCAAGGTTTTTAATCAAGGGAAATCTTTAACCTCAAAAGGGTTCTTAGAAAACCAAAAAAAGGGACCAAAACGCAATATTCAAGAGAGCAAGAAGACTGATTCCGCTGCCAGAAATGCTCAAGATCACATAATTGCTGAGAGAAAAAGAAGAGAAAAAATTAGTCAAAAGTTCATAGCTCTTTCAGCACTCCTACCAGACTTGAAAAAGGTTCAATATTTTTTTACTCAAATTAATTTTCCTCTTGATTTGTTAAACAAATTTATGATACTAATCAATGGCTACTCATTAATCAATCATTTGGATGTAGATGGATAAGGCTTCTGTATTAGGGGATGCTATAAACCATGTGAAACAGCTTCAAGAAAAAGTGAAGCTATTGGAAGAAAAGAACCAAAAGAATAACCTAGAATCTGTGGTATATGTTGAGAAGACAAAGTCATGTTCTTCAGATGAAGATGTTTCAGACACCTCATCAAATTCTGGCTATGGTAATTGTTGTCACACTCACACCTCAAAACCAAGTAGGCCACTGCCTGAAGTTGAGGCAAGAGTGTCAGAGAAAAACGTGCTGATTCGTGTCCATTGTGAGAAACATAAGGGTGTATTGATGAACATAATCCAAGAGATAGAGAATCTTCATCTATCAGTTACTAGTAGTAGTGCATTGCCATTTGGAACCACAAAACTTGACATAACCATCATAGCTGAGGTATGATATTTTCTACTACTCACTCTCTTTTAAAATAAGTGTCGTTTTTAACAATTATGACAATTGATATTGTATACATAAATTTTATATACTACCATGCATTTGTGACAATTGTTAATAGTCAATGGTTAATGAGAACAATTATGCAAAATTGTTGCACTTGAAAAAAAAATTAAATAACACATATTTTGGAAAATGTTGGTGTTTTTTGAACATCAAAATAAACTGTTTTTCTCTATCTCTCTAATTTTTACATTTTTATCTTTTACAACTTACACATATTTTTGGAAATACGCACAAAAGTTAAACGACATTGTCTTTGCCTTTAAATTTTGATGTCCTAAAATCATCCCTTTTGCAAAAGTAGCTTAATTAAGGTGATTGAATTGAATCCACTATATTGACGAGCTTATTAAAATAAATGCATGTTTTACAATAATTTTGGTAAAATTATCCTTTGATCAGCAAAATCACACTTAATTAACTGAGAATTCAAACATGCATTAGATTTAAAACGATACTATATGTCATAAACTAATTCAATAAACTTGCAAAAACAGACAGGCTTATTTAACAAGATTGACTTGTTCATTTTATTTGCTTCATTTACTTAGTTTGTCTATCTTCTGGTACAAATGCAGATGGATGAGAAATTCAGCCTAAGCGTGCAGGAGCTAGCTAGAAAACTCCGAGTTGTACTTTTGTAATATTTAAGTGATTGAACTCATCTGAGGAATAAATTTCATACAAATTATTAGAAAGAATCTAATTTTAATTTCAAAGTGCAACAATTTTTCTTCATAATTTATTTACCTTACAGCCGAGCTTTATATTACTAAGATTCACTTCCGTTAGAAACCGAACTGTTAACATAAAAAGAGCTTAGTACTTAGAATTAATACATTATTTAAATGATTTTGCTAGAAGTCACTTATAAAGTGTCTTTTAACAATTCACACTTCAAAGCTTGGTTATCCACTTTTTAGTTATAACTTACTAAAAAATACGTTCATAAAATTTAATTAGTATCTTTTAACATTTTAACAAATGTCAGTAGAATAACTTACTAAAATCAAAACCCTTATTTAAATGTGTGTCTTCTTTCTTCACATTAGGACGCCACGTGATGAAGTATTAAAAAGAAATTGTGGTGAGATGGATATAGTTTAGTTGATCCACACGAATTAAAAGAGCTTAGGTCCCTCATCGTAATCTGAGATTTGACTGAATAACAAAATGGATACCCTCGGAAATCAAGACACGTTGTGGCATCAAATATTCAAGGGAGGATAATAATGAGGATATAGTCGGTAAATAAAATAATCAGAAATACTAATTTGTAATTTTAAGGTACACGTTAAAAATTATACATTTAATGTTTTAAAAAGTTAAAAACTTATATTTACGATACAAAATTTATGTTTTAATCCTTTTTTATCATTAATTTGTGTTTTTAGGGTCAAAGTTAACACTAGTAAAATAATTGCCAATCCATCTGACAGAAAGAAAGCGTTCTAATTGACGATGTCAATATTGTTTTTTATTGATTTTGACATAAATGTAGATTTTGTTAAAGTTGAAGATCATTATTTAGGTTTGAAACCATAACCTTACAATTGTATTTTAAACTTCAGGTGGTGTTTACTACTTCAATTATAAACCTAAAAAAAAAACACATATAAATTAAAAAAACAATTGTAAGAGATATATGTTATAAAATAATTAATGTATCTAGTAATGTATAAACGGTCTTATATTTCAAAGTAAACAAATGTTTTAAATGAGTCTTATAATTAGATTCAAAGAGGGTATTAACTAGAGAAAAAATCAATTATAATTAATTAAATTTCTTAATTAACGTGGATTAATTATATCATTTATTGTTTATATTTAAAAAGTTTATTTACTTTACTGAAGCTAGTATAAAATTATATTTACTTTGTCATTGTGAGCTTAGTTTAGTTGGTAAGGATAATGCACAATATATGCAAGGTTCGGGGTTCAAACCTCGGCCACCACCAAAAAAGTATATTTACTTTGCTGAAAGTAGTATTCAAGAACTTAGAAGGTTTTTGTTCAGAACAAATAGAGAATTTACTCGAGTAGGATAAATATACTCATAGTGGTGGTGGTGGTGGATCGACGGAAGCAGGTGTTTTGCCTGTTGATGGCAGTGTTCTGAGAACGTGTAGGCCACAAGCCCGTTGAATGGAAGGGGGTGTTGTACCTACAGACGCTATGAAATGGAGTGAGTACAATTTAACTTTGATCCAAATCGGATTGAGAGTTTGACTTTGTGGAAACAAAACAGAAGTAAGATGTCTATGTGATAGAAGTTTTAGGGTGATACTAAGGAGACTTCGAGGAGCTTCGGCATTTAATGGTCGAAATTGTAATATAAGTTACGTTTCAATGACATTTGCCTTGGTTTCGGTCATTGTTCATGTTAGCCGTTATTGGTTTGTTGAAGAAGTTTTGACCCTTAATTGGATTATGTGATTTAGGTTAGGTTTATGATGAATTAAACTTAGGCTCACATTAGTCGCTATTGGTTTGTTAAAGAAACCTTGACCCTTAATTGGATTATGTACACTGGGTTAGATTTATGATGGATTAGACTTATGTCCAGTTCAGAACAAGTTTCACACGCAATTTTATTGTTTTGTCTGGGCACAACACCTATGCATTAACCGCCACAAATGCTCCAATATTTTTGTTTCTTGGAATTCCAAATATTTGCGATAGAAACAAACTGACGCAAATGTTCGTCTGATACCTTTTTCTCTCTACATAAATAATCCCCGCCCTTTCGTTCTACATTTCACCTTCATTCTCAATTTTTTCTTCTCTACAACTATTCTCTCCCCCTTTACTACAAATTTTTTGTTAAGTTTGGATCTCTAAGTCTAATTATTTTTTCTCTCTACTATTTCATTTTATAAACTATTTATTTTACTATCTATTTATTAAACTGTTATACTGTATATATTTATAAACTATTATTTTACCACTTTAAAGTACTATGAAAATTGCTTTTTAAACTTTTGAAATTGCTCTCACGCGTCCGAAATTACCTTTAATATATTCAACGACAGTTAACTATCGTTCGCTCATTAACATTCAATTTAGGAGCGAACGACAGTTAACTACCATTGAAAATATTAAAGTAGCTTTGGGTACGTGAGAGCAATTTCAGAAGCTTAAAGAGATGAATTTTCTAATACTATTATACATCCTCTAAAAAAAAGGGAACTTCTACGGTACACTCACAAAGTGAGGTGTACCGGTACTCTTCCTTCATAATTTTATAAATAAACGATCATTTTTTGTGTAATAAATAGCTATTTGTCAATATTTATATTTTATAGAACATCATTTTATAAGAAAAAACATCATTTCATTGTTTATAAAAATTATTGTAATTTTTTTTACATATTATCGTAAAAAATAATCAATATTCTCGATTATGAGTGATAAAAATTCAAAAAAAATTAATTTTATTTCGTTGACACTTTTGAAGAATAAGATTTAGTTGTTATAATTATAAGTGATAAAAAAATATATTTTTCTTCAAAAAACAACTCATTTAGTTATTAATTTAAATAATGAGTGTACCGGTACACTCAAATATATTGGGTGTACCATAGAATTTGCCCTAAAAAAATACTATTTGTTCTATTATTTATTTTACTATTATAAACTATTATTTTAACTAGTATTTGGACCCGTGCGATGCACGGGAAGTTGATTATCTCATTGACCAATTAATATGGTAGTTTATCATGAAATGAAATAATAGTTATTTTTAAGCATGAATTGATACTTCTAAAAGATGACAACAACAACAACAACAACAACCAAACGTTATTCCACTATGTGGGGTTGACTACATGGATTGAAATATGTCATATTGTTTTGTCACAAACCATATTTAGATCCAACTTATTAATCTATAAATCTTTCCTGATAGTTTCTCTTATAGTTCTTCCAGGTCTTCGTATACATCTTGTAATATGAATATCCTCTCTTTGATTTACTCTTCTTACTACAGAATCTACATGTTTTCACTCTACATGTCCAAACCACTTAAACCTATTTTCCACAATATTTATACTATAGGTGCTACCCCAATTATCCTATAATGTTGTAATTTCTAATCTTATCCCATCTAGTCTTTCCACACATCCAACAC
>Ga0228711_1004227_pt1 | contig 22158 bp, 13 predicted proteins | sample MedpolnodulmetaG_2_FD_177996 | JGI IMG/M metagenome (GOLD analysis project Ga0228711, IMG submission 177996) | Root nodule microbial communities from Medicago polymorpha collected in Santa Monica, California, United States - brown nodules | ecosystem: Host-associated > Plants > Roots > Nodule...
TTTGTTGAGATATTCTAATAATACTCTAAACATTACTGGAAATTTTTATTAAAAAAATAAAGTCTACTTCAAATATAAGGCGTAAAACTGGTATTTCAAATAAATTAATAAGGATAAAAGTGGAAGAAAAAACAATAAGTTATAAGTTCAAACACTACTTTAAATAGTGTTTGGAAAATAAATAATAAACTCATGAAATATGTTATAAGCTCGATATAAAAATATTGTTACTAAACAATTTTTTTGTCAAATTATCCCCTAAATATAAAATATTCTCGATATAAATATGTAATCCTAATTAAAATAAGCTAAATAAAATATTCTCGATATAAATATAAAAGGATAATATTTTTTTAGGTTTATTAAATAATTCTTGTATCTAGACTATAATATAAACTAAATACATCATTTATTTAATAAACCTTAAAAAAAGAATATTCTCTTATATGTTATAAGTGGTAAGCTAATTTCTTATATTCTCTTATATTCTCTTATACAGCATTTAGAAGAGAAAAATAAATTGCATGGGAATTTGAAGAAAAGAAAAAGTGCTTATGAAGTAAATCTGAGATATTATTATTTTTTTTACCAAAAATTATATATAGATTTATTATAAATACAATAGAATAGAATAGTGTTTGTATCGATCTGGAACTCAGTGTGACTTAACAGTGACACTTTTCTCTCCTCTCTCTCGCTATGGCGTTCATCATCGAATCTGCTTGGCAGGTTCGTTTTCTCTCCTCTCTTCCTTATTCCAAATCATTACATGCATTTTATTATACTTATTAATTATTCTATGTTTTTTCTTTATTATTCATTTTGATGAAATGGAAATTGGATTATTTTTATTATTCGGATTTTCACTTCATTCTTGTTCAAATAATGTAGATGATTTAAGCAGATTCACTTGATACCAATTTTCTCTAATTTCATTTTCCATTTCTTTAATTATCCCCTGTTTTCTTGCATGTTCTTTTGTATATATTCTAGTAGATTGTTTGGTTCAAGAGTACCTGAGTGAGTTAAAATTAGTCATGTTAATCGGAAATCATAGAAAATAAGCGTTTATGAAGCACAAGCACCAAAACTCCAAACACTACACCTCGACACCACCAATGATAATCTCATAAAATAATAAGATAATTTAATGTAATTATGTGTGTCGGTGTTTTGTCTGATACGATACATATTCGACACCAATACATATCTAATCCGAGGAGTCTATGTGCATTAATCGTGCCAATATTTAACAATTATTTGTACATCATACTATTAATTAACACTCGGTTACGCAATAGCACTACAACCAGTAATTGACAACATTGGTTACAAACCTAGAATTGAATTGGCTATTTATGTTAGAATGAAAATGATGTTTGTTCGTTATTGTACTCGAACTTTAGCTAGATATATAATTATATGTTTCTTTTTGGTTTTTTAGTGCAGTACTTGATCACAAATTTCAGTGACTTTCAATTGGCATGTTTGGGGAGTTTCTTTCTGCATGAAAGTGTTTTCTTTTTATCCGGCCTTCCATTTATTTGGCTTGAGAGAGAAGGATGGCTCTCAAAGTACAAAATTCAGGTTTACCTATTTTCAATTTCGTTGCCTCCTTAAACTTTATTATTGTTATTTTTGTATTTCAATTTAGATTAAGCTAAGGATGTCAATCGTAGATTTTGAAAAATAACGGTTTGTTCAAATTCCACTTTGCTACAATGATATAGTGTTGGTATTTGACAACATTTAATATTAAATAGCCTATTGCTGAACAATAGCGATTTGCTCAAATTCCGCTATGCTATAGCGGCTATTTTACAATACTGGATTAGCCACTTTATGTTTTTTCCCCATATTTCCTTTTAAAGGACTTGTGGTATGTTTGAAGGACAAGCTTATCATCATGCTTTTATAATCATTAGAGCAGTTCCATTTACTTGATATCAATCATTCAACTTTTCCTTGCCTTCTATGTTATACTAAAATAATTTTAAACGATGTGTCCTTGTATTTAAAAGTGAAAATCATAGTGGATTTTCCCTTTTTAAACAATAATAGATGTTTTTGTAATCCTGCAAAACATATATCAATTTATTTTCATCAACGTATCAAGCAATTTTATATATAAAAAGTAATATAGCAATTTTTTTGTTTGTTTATTTGAACTTGTGCATCCTGTAGTTTATTAATGCAAACTGAGAACATATTATGGTACCATCTTCCAAAGATAAATGTATTCCATCCTTATTTGATATGTACTAACAAAAATATTTGAATTGTCTTATATTTTTATGCGACTAAATCATTTTTCTACTTGTGTTTGAGATCTGGTATGTTGGTCATCATTCTCGTTCCGTCTCTCTTGGTCCTTTTCCTACACCAACATATATTATATATGATATGAGCATTGCTCATGTAGCTTAATTTTTTTTTTCAATCATCGATTTAGAGCATAGTATCATCATACTATGAGTATAGTATGATCAGTATGCAAGATTTGATTGCTAATTCTCACTTTCATGTAGGCAAAAACTAACAGCCGTGAATCTGAGGAGAGATGTATTATTCGCTTATTGGTGTATCATTTTGGAGTCAATCTACCTATGATGATTTTTTCATATCCTGTTTTCAAATACATGGGCATGCAAAGTAGCCTTCCTCTACCATCCTAGTACTTTCAGGTTTCTTTAGAACACTAGTTCGCTTATGAGTTTCATGATGGGAACTTTTCCTATAAACATTTAGAATACATATTTCCATGAATATTGCTTAGCAAGACTTGCTTTCGATTTTGCAGGAGAGTTGTTCTAACGCAGATAATATTTTACTTCATTTTGGAGGATTTTGTATTCTACTGGGGACATAGGATACTGCACACAAAATGGTTGTACAAGCATGTACATAGTGTTCATCACGAGTAAGTTTTATACACGTTCTACAATTATCAATGAGCTGTGAAGTGGTTTTGGGTTTTTCTTGAACCTCAAAGGTGTTTAACTATGTTGTGAAGGTATGCCACACCATTTGGACTGACTTCTGAATATGCTCATCCTGTTGAGATACTATTCCTTGGATTTGCGACCATTGTTGGTCCTGCTATCACTGGTCCTCACTTGATTACTCTTTGGCTATGGATGGTTCTTAGAGTCCTTGAGACAGTTAAGGCACATTGCGGTTATCATTTCCCATGGAGCCCCTCAAACTTCTTACCACTTTATGGAGGGTGAGTTTCATGTTCCCTTTCCTTTACTTGACATCAACCTTTTAGTTTTGGTTATTTTGTTTATTTCTCTGTTGTTAAAATTTATATCTCCATTTTCAGAGCCGATTTTCATGACTATCATCATCGTCTGTTGTACACTATGTCTGGAAACTATTCATCAACCTTTACATACATGGACCGGTAAGTTTTTTTTTTGTTTTTTTTATCATATTCCTCTTAATAAGATGAGCTAAATAACATTGGTCTGGACTCCCTGCTGTTGTTTTAACCTCATATGCAGTCACATGATCTCAACCTTCCTGATCTTAATCTAACGGTTTGTATTTTGACTTCACAAAACATATCCAAAAATGAAGTCAAAACATAAACTGTCAGATCAAAATCATACTGTCTAAATCAGCAACGTGAATGCACGATGACTGGTAATTTATTTTCTAGTAACGTTGGTTTATAAATTGGTTTATCCCGCTTGCTAAACTGACAATGATATGTTATATTTTTGTCCATTATAATAGGATATTTGGAACTGATATAGGATACAGAAAGTTGAAAGCATTAAAGAACACTGAAGTTGAATACAATAGCGAACAAAAGAAACAGTGAGGAAGGGAACAGACTGTAGATATCTAGAACCATTGAAAAGGTTGATTTCCAAACTTAAGGGAAGTTTTGAAAATTGTCTTGTCTTGTTCTGTAATTTGGTAGCTGTTATTGTCGACAACATATGGATTGTTTTGGACATGCATGCCATGTAATCTAGAAAAGTTTATTGTGCATCTATTTTGTTGATTCCAATCCTTTCTTGGCAAACACTGACTATTTTAGATTTAAACCAGTTGAATGAAATGAAATGTGCTTCTAGATTTGCATTGTAAGAAGAGAATAAATTTATTTTAGAATTGACATTCTTTTGAGAGTACTACAACCTAAGGGTCTGTTTGGGAGGGGATTTTGGAAGGGTTTTGGAGGACCCAGGGTATATTTTAAAATATATTTGATATTTTTAAAAATTTTCAAAAAACATGATAAATGTTCGTATAATACTTTGATCACACTTAATTGATTTTAAAAAGCATTTCATAGTGTACATAATTTAAAAGAGAAAAGTAAGATCTCTCCGAAACCAAAATCAACAAACCAAATTTTGTTTGGGTTTGAAATGAGCAAGCCAATTGCCAGTGCCACTTTGTCTAATGTGAAAATCCTAAGCTCTACTTTTTTGAGAGTTCATATTTGAATCTTGTTTTTTCTATGCAGCGTTAAGGGTGTAACGAGTTGGTTTGGTTTAAGTTTTTGATGAAAATAAAATCCAAACTACTAAAAAAAGATTGGTTTGGTTTGATTCAAAATAATTTCTCATGAATTTCAAATTGAATTGATGAAGAACGAGTTGGTTTGATATGGTTATTTTGTTATTACATTTTGTTTGATTTTGATTTTGTTTGGATCCGAATGTAGAAAACAATCGAGCCAACTTAATTGGTTTGGATTTGTTCATCGAATCATTGATTTGGTTCTTGCACACCTATTTAGCGCGATAAAAGCATGTAACATGCCTAATATATCTGGTAGTTCATTTTGTCGCCTATACGGTGTTCCAAAAATAGATACAATATTTTCTCCTCTATACCTGCATAATTTTATAAACTTCTAGATTAATCAATCCGATGGAAGGGAAGATTGGGTGAAGATATGGAAAATAAAAGTTGCAGAGTGAGACATTTCATTTGAATAATGAAGCACATCAGATTATTGATTAATTATACAAGAGTAGAATAGGGATTGATATAATACTATGTTTTCTGTCTTTTGTGGTAGTATTAATTAGATTGAGCTACATGTCATAAGAGATAGTCTGCTAGTAATGCCCCTTTGATTGTTGAACACGGTTCATGAGAGTTTTACAGAGAGATTTTTTATGGAGGAACTTTAGCATTGGATTAATTTTAATATAAGTTTTGATGTGGGTTGGAATGAAGTAGTGGGGTGGACAATTTTCGGACCAAGGTGTGTCATTGTTTGTGGTCTTGGAGGAATAAAGAGGTGCATGTAGAGAACTTTCATAGACCAAATTATCTTGCGTATCATGTGATGAATTTCATTTGAGACTATTATCATGTGGGGGATGCCGAACAAAGTAATTTTAAGAAGACTCTTTCTTTTTTCACTCGTTCACGTCCTATTTTGATTGGATTATATAATTTTAAACACCTCATAAAATCTTCAAAAACATTTCAAATTTTAGTATCTGAATAAGACGCGCGAGAAACTCATAAGATAAAAAAAAAATAATGGTCATTTAAGAAATCATCATAAGGTTAAGCTGAATACCTTGTAAGGGAGAATAGCATCATTTGGTGGTATCATTAGAGGTAGTGATGGTGAGTGGATTGACAATTTCTCTAAATTTTTAAGGGATGTAGTTTTATTATTAATCGAAAAATGGTAACAAGTGCATTTGAACATTCTTTAAAGATCATAAGTTGCAAGTATTTATTTTTAAACGTTTTTTAAAGATCATAAGTTGCAAGTAATTATTAAAATGTATGTGTTTAATGTATTGAAAATCGAAATGTTTGATTTTTTTTTTTTAAATTGTTTAATTTAAAATACTTCAAAAGTGTTCCGAAAACACTCATTAACCTGACTTTTTTTTAAGGAAGTAAACTAATCATCTACATGTAGGAGGTTTCTTTCCTCTATAATATCCGCTGAACGTTGTAACTCAAATTATTCAAATATGAACCTAAACTCATTTGACGAATAAACACTTTACTTCATCTATTGTAAATCAAATTTATGGACATCTATTGAGATTAAATTAAATCTAAGGTTAATACCCCTTTTAGTCCCTGTAATATGAGCGAGCTCCGATTTTAGTCCCTGTAAAAAAAAAAGTTTAGATTTTGTCCCTGTCATTTCAGATTCTTCCACTATTAGTCCCTCACTTGAACTTGTCAGCAGAATCTGCTAACTGGGAAATTATTTTTGTTTTCATTTTTTTAATTAAAAACAGTTGTCACTTGGATAAATAATTTTATTTACAAAATTAATTATTATTTAAAAATTAAAAAGTTAATTATTTATAAATGAATAATCCAATTAAAGTTCCATCTTTTTCTCATCCTTCTTCTTCTTCTCCCCATCGACATTCTTGTTCTTCAAACACAAACTCGATTTGCCTTTCCTTTACCATTTCAATCGATTTTGTTTTCAAACACAAACTCGTTATCCAATTACTGTTTCTGTATTTGTTAGGGTTAGCTTCGGATTCAAATGGGTGGGAGTGAGATGTCGAGCGTTGGCAACTCAAATGGAGGAAATCTTCCACTTTTGGTTTGTGGGTTTAATGCAGTTATGAAGTTGTGGTTATCAAACACTGATGAGAACCCTAAGAGAAAATTCTAGAAATGTCGGTATTCGAACACGAATGTGCAAAGTTGCGAACTTTCCATATGGGATGATGAATTGGACAAGTTTTTTGCCAGAAACGGCTATCCCTAAAAGAAGATTGACAATGGTTCCTTGAAGAAGATTGAAAGTGGCTGCAATGGGTATGAGATGACGACAGAGTTTTTGAAGAAATTTGGGAAGGATATTGGGAAAGAATGCGGACAAGAAATAGGCCAGGTGCTTGAGTTGAAGAAGGTAATGAAGTTGAAGAAGAAATATGAGGTTGAGAAGAAGAAGAATAACTGGTTGTTCATGGCATTGTTAATGTCCTGGGTTTTCATTGCAGTTGCTTTCAAACTAGCTTAATATATATATATATATATATATATATATATATATATATATATATATATATGTTGGTTCTACTGTTTTGTTGTTCAGAGGTTGTATTTTGGTTCAATTGTTGGAACAAATTTGATGTCTATGTAATGCCTAAAATTTCTAATTATGTATGATGCTTTGTATCACTGATTATAAATGAACTGATTATGTATTTTGTCTACATAATGCCTTAAATTTCTCCATTTGTATGGTGCTTTGTATTTTGTTAGTTATATATGAATTTGAAGAAAAGTGTCATTGCTAATTCAACTTGTTTCAAATAAACATAACAAACATAGTTATAGCATAATAAAGCACATTATGTGCATATGTCTCATTACAAATTAAAGCACATCAAGTGCACGTAATGTAGCATAAAACATAAATTAAAATGCAAGCATCTAGTTCCAAAACATAGTGCACACCAAGTGCATATGACAGACCAAAAAACAACTACATAGTAGCACATCTAGTGCATAAGTCAGACCAAAAGTGAAAGATCAAAAAGAAAATCACAGTCAATACAACTACTGTGTAGATCTTGTAGATAGTTCTCCCCAAGGCTTCATCAAGTTAAGGCAGGCACCAAGTCTAGCAACAACAGGTACTTTAGCAGGAACAACAACAACACTCTCTTGGGTCATAACACCAGTTTCTTCCTCATTATCAATTATCATAGGTTGATCAGCAGAACATCTAGGTCCATCAATATTCTTAAGCCTCTTCACTATCTTCAATCTCTCACTGCATCTTTTCTTCAAGGGGGGAGATTTCACTGTGTTAGCAGGCTTTGGCTTTGGGTTAGGAACTGACATAGCAGCAGGCTTTGGCTTTGGAACTGACATAGCCTTTGGCACCTTTGGAGCTGACATAGCAGTAGGCTTTGGTTGTGGAACTAACATTGCCTTTGGCTGCTTGGGATGCTTGGTTTGTTTTGGCTTTGGCTGCTTTGTTTGATTTGACACATTGCTTGACTGATACACATTGCTTGGCTGAGACACACTGCTTCACTGAGAAGCATTACTTGGCTGGGACACAACATTGGTGACAACAACATCTAGTTGATCAGCATTGTTGATAATTACTTGATCAAAAAAATGCACCATCATCAAATGTAGCATCTGTAGCACCAACAACATTTTCTTCTGCAGCACCAGTTTCTTCTGCTTCAGAAACATCATTTTCAGTTGTAGTGGCATTTTTAGCAGGTTTTCTCTAAACAAATCATGAATAAAAATCATGAATATATAGTCAGTCAAATCAGAACATGTATATAGTAAAGTTAAGTGAAATTGTAAACATATGCATACACCTTTCTTTTCATTGCAGTTGGGTTCGGGTTTTCTTTACATCTCCTAGCATTATGCCCAAATTTGTCACAAGCAGTGCACCTATAAGCTACTCCTGGCCTCCTAAATCTTCCATCACCTTCACCAAGTTCCTTGAACCTTAGTTTTTTAGGTCTACCTGGACCCTTTTTAAACTCAGGAGGGAGCATGTCTTCAACTTCCACATGTGGCCACATTTCTTCCCCATTGATAGGAGAAACATTAAAACTATAGCAGAGTGCATATGTCTTTCTTGTGTAACAGTTATCAACATAGTTTTCAGGATTCATTTGTTTATACCCAAGTGCAGTCACATCATGCCTGCAAGGAATTCCAACTAGCTCCCAAAAGTTACATGAGCATAGTCTCTTAGCAACATCAACAATGAAACCTTGACCATTAAAGGTATGATTGACTTGGTATTGCTCATCTATACTCCAGGTTGGTACCCAATGAGCACTAAATTCTACTTTCCTGTCTAGCCTTCTTCTAGGATTTGGCATTACATTATGTTGCCACCTATCAAGTTTACTACAAGCAGTTGCCATCCTATTCATTAGATAGTTTCTTATCCATTCACACATAGTTAGAACAGGTTGGTCCCTAGAAACTAGGATTGTGCTATTAAAAGACTCACTAATGTTATTCATTATCACATCACATTTGGGATAAAAACTGAAAGCATGTTTACACCAACCTTTAGTTGGATGCTGCATCAACCATTCCCATGCATCTTTGTCTACATTCTTAAGCTCATTCATCTTCTGCTCCCAGCCTTGGTAATATGTAGCATTGGCAGCACCCATCATCAAGTCTCTAATCAATGTTCCTCCTCCAAACCTCTTCTTAAAATTAGCATACAAATGCCTTAAGCACAACCTATGGTCAATGGTTTGAGATTTTTCTTCAAGCACTTGAATGAGTCCCTGTAATACACAGATCTACTATATCAAAGATCTACTAAATTCATCACAGATCTATTCTATTACTACATAAAGCATACAAGAAAAGAAGCATACTCACAGATCTACTATATTGAAGCATAGATCTATAATCAAAGCTATAGAAATTAATACCTTTTGTTGGTCTGAGATAAAGACATATCTTTTGTCTTGTCCTACATCCTCTAGCAGCAATTGAAGAAACCAACTCCATGAATCCTTTGTTTCTGTCTCAACAACACCAAAAGCTAAAGGAAAATATTGATCATTTGGATCTCTCCCTACATCCACCAACAATTGATCTCTATATTTTGTCTTCAGGTGACACCCATCAACACCAATAAATGGTCTTCATGCAGTAGTGAATCCCTATTTACACCCATCAAAGCAGAAGTAGAAATGACTAAACCTTGGTTGCAGTGTAGGGGCTGGCCTCTCCATGTTAATTTTTCAATTGTTTCGTGCACAAACTCTTTTCAACTCTGCAGCATACCTCCACAACATAGAGTACTGTCTTGATGCATCACCTTCAACCACTGGTTTTGCAATTTGCTTTGCCTTCCATGCCCTGCCTTTAGTTATTCCCACTGCATGCTCTATCCTCATATCATTCATAATGGTATGGATGTTTATCTTCTTATCAGAATGTAGTTTTTTAATGACATCTTTGGCAACCCACTTGGATGAGACAGACTTGTTTTTAGTTACTCTTGCACACGTGTGGTCTTTGTTGTATGTTTTAAGTTGGTATGTGTGTCTGTCACCCACTTTACTACAAAAAGCCAAAAACCCGCATTTTTCCCTACATACTGCCCTCACCCTTATTTTATCATTTTTAACAAACTTGATGTGGTGCCCATTTAATACATTCCATTCCACAATGGCATCCTTAAAATCATCCAGAGAGTTAAACTCCATACCCAACCTGAACTCATAACTCTTGCCCAACTGCTCCTTCCTATATTTCACATACTTTGAACCCTTTTCATAATTTGAAGCATCAGGGTCAGAGCTGCCCCATTCATCAGACACTTACTCATCTTCTGGATCAAGCACACTTGTAGAACCACGTGGCATAGAAACTGGAACTTTCACTTTCATCTTCCCTTTCAACTTATCAGCACCACCTTTCTTGCCTGGAGACTTGTTAGCAACAGTCTTCAACCTAAAAGATTGGCCTCCTATCTCCACCCTATTGCTTCCATTTGCAGGTTGCTCAACTTCAAAAACACCAAAACCATCATCCAACCCCAATGCCCTTTCCTCTTCACTATCATCCAACCTTACCCCTCTGGCTTCATCCTCACTGCTGTTATCATCACCATCATCTTCAGATCCCATCAATTCAATGCACTTAGGTTCAAATACATACTCACAGTTACTACTCACATTGTGCTCAACATACATGTGTCCATCCGTTCCTGTGTTCATTGCTTGTATCCCAACAACTTTAATATCACCATCAAGTAAGACATGCTTGAAACCCTCATCAACTCCCTATATCTTCCTCCACAACCTAAAGGTCGATTTATCATACTTCCATTCCTTCAGCAAATTCACAGCTTCAAAATACGACCATGTGCTGAGTCTTGCCCAGTAATCACAGTTTCCATCCCACCCCTGTAAAACATTGTGTCTTCTTTTACAAACTCACCATCATGGTGAAAAACAACATTGAATAGTCCCATACCTGTAAATGAGAAGAGCGTATGCGTATATTAATGTTTGTTCAAAAACCCTAAAAAAACAAGAATAAAAGCTAACAAACTAGGAAATATGCATGAATCATGACCGTTTTTTCGAAAATCAAAAGCGTGGGAAGAAACGTACCTTCAATCTTCATCGTTCGTTTTCCCTTTCGAAGTGATTCGTGACCGTCGATTTAAGGATGGAAACGAATCTTGACCGTTGATTTCCAAACCAAAATCGAAAGTCTGAAACTTGGTTTTCTTTCTTCAATCGAGTTCCAAACGTTGCTACGCCTTCTTCTTTGATTCATGTTTCTGGGTTTTGCAGTTTTTCGGAAGAACAATAGAGAATGAGAAGAAGATGAAATTTGAAGGGACTAAAACTGAATCTAGGGTTTTGACATCCAATTTATAATTTCAATTTTTAATTTTGAAATAATAATTAATTTTGTAAATAAAATTATTTATCCAAGTGGCAACTGTTTTTAATTTAAAAAAAATGAAAACAAAAATAATTTCCCAGTCAGCATGACACGTCAGCGGATTCTGCTGACAAGTTCAAATGAGAGACCAATAGTGGAAGAATCTGACATGACAGGGACATAATCTAAACTTTTTTTTATAGGGACTAAAACCGAAACTCGCTCATATTACAGGGACTAAAAGGGGTATTAACCCTTAAATCTAACTACAATTCTTTAATCCAGAATAAGTCAGTGTCCTTTTCAATGGGTCAGTTTCCACCTAAAACAATTTTATAATTAGTGATTAATTTGTCTTTTGTTAACAAGAAGTTATTGTTACAACAACAATCCATACCTTAACTTACATCTAAACTAAAAATCCTTGACCCCCTCAACATCGGCCACTGAATCCTTCCAATGTTCTCAGCTTTCTCATCTCTCCACGTGGCACTTACACCCTATTCATAGGCCTATGCCGGTTCCGATTAGTCATCATCCTCAAACATATACTAAAATAATAAAATAAAAATATACAAACAAAATAGTATCACATAACTTGTTACATTATTTTACTAGATTTGATGTTAATTATTAGCACACGGTCCCCAATCAATAATTCTTCTATACACCACCTATATTGATGTAAACTTGGCTTTAAATTGACTTTCATAACAACCATAAGTTAGTTGAGTAGCCCTTCTTAAAAAGGAAGACCCTATGGGTTGCTAATAAGGAAGAAAAAAAATATATACCCATTTTCATTAGTGCACAATTTCATTTATTGTTGAGGTTGTGAAAGAGAGTGAGAAATGGGGAATTGTCAAACCATAGATGCTGCTGCACTAGTGATCCAACACCCTAGTGGGAAGATTGAGAGATTGTATTGGTCAGTGAGTGCAAGTTATGTCATGAGAGCAAATCCTGGTTATTATGTGTCACTCATCATGCCATTGCCTCAAGAACAAGAAGGAGAGAATAGTAATAATGAGGAGAAGAAGCCTGTGCTTTTCACTCGTGTTAAGTTGCTTAAGCCTGATGACACTCTCACTTTAGGACATGCTTATAGGCTCATCACAACTCAAGGTAGTTTCTTTGTTTTCAATGGTCTGTGTTTGTTTTCTCCTTGTATTTTTATTTTATGTTTACAGTGTTGTTGTGTTGGTCTGCGTTTCTGAAAATTTGTTGCGTGTTTTGGTTGGAAGAGGTTGAGAAGGTACTGAAAGCAAAGAAGAGGAAGGCACGGGGAAAGACAGTGGAGCATGTGGAAATGATGCATCTGGAAAAGGAAAATTCAGCTTGTGAGAGTGAAGGGATGTTGGACACAGGAAAGATGTATCAGGTGTGTTTCTTTTAGATCTTCATCTGTCATTTTTGGTTTTTCGTTTTGGTAAAGTACTATTCCACGAATAACGAGAGAAATATAAACTATTATCAGACCAGGATTTGATAACTATGTACAAAATTTCTTTGTAGTTTTGTGTCTGTGTCAACATGATTAATGAGAACTGATGGTATAACTACATAACAAATTTCAGGCAATGAGAGTAGACAGACAGAGGCTAAGGGTAGTATCAGTAAATCCTGCTGCTCCGAGACCAAAATCATGGCGCCCGTCTTTACAAAGCATCTCAGAGTTTTCCGGTTGAGTGGTGGTATACCTTGTGAAATGTACTACCGTGTCTCAGAACGTTATTCATTGCCTCTTGTGTCGGATGCTCCTCCAGGTTGAACTCCTGATACATGCATAGGAAAGGAAGTTCAACAGAGGCTCAAATTATTCATTTCTCTTCCATTACAGTCACAATCTCAGTAACCGTGTTCAGTTACAACAAAGTTTGTATAGCACCAAAAAGAAAGAAAGGAAAAAAATAGTGAATGCAAAATCAAAATCTACTAGAAGTTCTTTTTATTTAAAGCATACAAAAATGTTACAAGAAAATGATAAATCTTTACATTGTAAAAGAGAGAAAAATGTAAAAGTACAAGTCATTTCAGTTTTGAGTTCCAAATTTCCCAATCTTCATCAACATAATTTTGTGCCCATAATAGTGATGCTCTGGCTGCCAGAGGTGCTCCTGGTAATTTTTTCTTCTTTAAAGCTACAAACATATCTGTGAATGGTGTCACCAGCACTGTCCCAGGACCTCCATACTCCTTGTGCAAAAACTCACTAAATATCTGTTTTCCATCAAAGAATGGTTACTATTACGACTCATTTAATCATTAGTTCAAAGTAAAATATAGTTTGAATCACGGTGAATTTGACAAATTCATGGTTACCACCAGGGGCTTTGTTGAAGTTCCAAAGTGTAATTTTTGCAAAAATCGGGGTGGCGGCACCATGATTCTTTCGAATTCACCACCAATTCAAACATGCACACAATAGATTAAAGTCTGAAGCATCAAATATAGGTTGCATGTCAAAACATGGTCTGTTTTGTGCCAAATCTGTCAGAAAACTACAAAATAATCTGATATAGGGTGCCTATAAAATTGTGCTGAGTTTTCTGTTTGTTCCTCTTTGGTTAATAATTGCATCATTCTAGTTCAGGTTAGAAAAGAAAGGAAAGAAGTTTCTTTATAGCAGAAGGTAATAAATATTCTGGTTAATTTTGACTTTCCCATGTCTCAAGAGTTGGTCCTTGGTTCTATTCTGCAATTGTAGCGGATAGCGGCAGTCAATATTATGAAGGAATTTGACACTTATCTACCTGATTTTAAAGAGTTTGGAACCATAATGACTTGGGAAACATTCATCACTAGTTACTGGAGATCAATCACAGAAATAAGATAATGCATTTTTACTTGCTTGTGCTAACAACAAAATAAAGAAGAGACATAAAATAAAACCAGTTCTTTCTCTTCAAACAAGTACCCCATGAAGTCATAACCATAAACATGCAAGTAGCCAATAAAAACTTGCACAGACCTGACATATCAATAATCAATCAATAAGAATGCCCTTAACATTAACTTGCAAGCAAGGTGAATTCTTATGAAACTGATTAAGTCAGTGCTGCTATCAAATAGTATCATTTAATGGCTACAAACACAATAACTATTATCAGAGTATTAAGTGTATATCTTTCAACTTCGTTGTTAGTTTGCAGGTGATAAACACGGCGCAGTTCTTTGATGGAAAAAACAAATGCAGCAAACGATTTTGTCTTTTATATATTTGCTTATTTTCACAAAAAGACTATTTGATTCAAAGGGAATACACGCGATGTCTAGAGTAGAAAAGATTTCATATGATCTACTGTGTGGATCAATGCTTAAGTGGTTTGAAACTCCAACAACAACCGATGAACACTCCTCGGAAGTACAAAATCATAGCATTAATCGCCCTCACGACTAAGATAATGACCCAATCGGTGTTGATTCGGAAACAGAAATTAGTATTCAAAACTCAACTTATGTTTGTGTTCTTTTGTTTTTCTCAAAACAACACCAATTAGATGACTGTCTCAGCCGTAAGGACGTGGAAGACCCTAAACTTCTACTCAAATGTGGTGACTGTCGTGCCAAAGTTTTCAGTGACTTTCAAGTATTGGTCTACCGTAGAACACATATCGGTTACTCAGTCTCAAGGCTTCATCTTTTACTGTATACACTACAATACATTACTAACACTGCAGTAATTTATTGTTTTAATCAACAAAAACTTTTCTCATGTTCAATGCGTAAAACATGAAAGTGTAGACCTATTTTCTTTTGTTTATAGCCCGATTGTACACACAGAGAAAGATAAGGAAGAACACAAGAGTAGTCAGATGCATACTGAGTCAAATTGTCAACTGATTTCCAGCAAAAATGTATATAAATTATAAAGAAAGTCGTATATTATCTACAATAGTGATAGTTATTGCACACTTTTATGTTGATTGATAAAATTAATGCAAAGTGTTCGGAGAGTAAATCCGATTTAAAGAGAACAGATAAATAAACGCACACAAAAACACAAACTATTGATCACGGAGTTCAGCCAGTTGTGCCTAAGTCTTTGAAAGGAGAGTGGTTGTTATAGTTTTTCGATAATGTAATTCTCAAGGTTACAAAATACAATGCAGTGAATATAAGTCATAGTCAAAACAAAGTGTTCAACGTGCAACTAAATCTAATTTGAGGGCTGGACAAATAGCCTCACATTTAAAGGGAGATAGAGAAACTAATTGACTTTTGTGTATCTATATATAAAAAAGGCAACCTGATGATCTAAAGCTCCCGCATACGCAGGGTCCGGAGGGGTCCCACCAATTGGTGTATTGTACGCAGCTTTACCCTGATTTTTTTACACAAGAGGCTCTTTCTAAGACTTGAACCCATGACATTTCAATCACGAGACAACAACTTTACCGTTGCGCCAAGCCGCCCTCAACAGTTTACACTATATATGATGTCCTAAAATAGTTTACTGAAAGCAATGGCATTAAATGCATAGATTATTTAAACAGTTACACTTTCAATAAAATAGTACTTATACAGGTGAATGTGTAAACATCACAAGATATTGACATCACAACTGCTATGAAAACGAAAAGTGAAGACATTTAAATATTAAAGACTAGATTTCAGCCGGATTTGAATAAGTAAGCTGTAAGCAACTTTATTATAGAACTGTCACAATCAAATCTTACTTAAAATCTAAAACCCCAATCATTGACTCTACAATGTTGAATCATATAACCAGTATCTTCAAATGGACCAAACAGAAAACAACAAAGTTGCACACATGCGCTACATAATTGAATCGTACTATTTTTATGATTAAGTATATTTTTGGGTTAAATGCACCTCTGCCCCTGCCATGAGCAACTCTTGCGTAGACACAACCCAAATAAAATTATTTGGGCGCACACACATGAATGATAAAGTTTAAAAGAGAAATAATATTAAGTGATGTGACTAAATTATTTCTCTTTTTGTACCAAAACAAAAATTATTTCTCTTTTAAATTTTATTATTTATGTGTGTCCAAATGCTTTTGATTTGGGGATGTGCCCAACAGGTATTTCTCTTCTACCATTTGAGCGCATTTTGATTTATCCACTTTATTTTATTTATTTTTTTTAGGATTACAATCTTGTATTTCAAAAATTATTTGCTTTTAGACCTTTGAGGCATCCAACTGTACAAAACAGATGATGTGGCATGGGGCGAAAGTACCCTTAATCTCATAATTTAATGCCTTGAAGGTGTAAAAGCAATGAATCTTTGAATTACAAGGGTGGAATTACAACAAAAAAATTACAAGGGGAAAACCATAATTCACCCAAGTGGCAGGGGGCAAAAGCATCTCTAACCCTATATTTTTCATCTCTATAAAATTAACGTTTTTTATTTGTTTTTAGTCCATTGATAAACATTAAATATGAACACCTCTCCTAGCTCAAATTTTAAGTTTAGTTCACCAGTTGTGAGAGACTAGTCTCGTCTGCTAAACTCATCCCCTATTAGTGTCCATCTATCCGTTTATTAATCCGTACAGATTACAAAACTACATATTTTTAAACCCTAAACAGGACTAGATGCATGCATTCTTGTAATTTACCTCCCCGAAAAAAGTGACTACTGATACTAAAATCAAATTTGAGATAATTATAGTTAATAACCTATGTAGCACCGAGACGTATTGGTGTCCGACAAGACAATGACGCATGTGATTGCGTTCAATTAACTCATTTTTCAAATTTTTACCAGTGTTGATGTGTCTGTTGTCCGTGTCATTGATTTATAGCGAAAAACAACATATTTAACCTTTTTTCTAATAATATTTCCAATGAATCAATCACAAATTTGGTTCAAGTTTTTTCTCAAGCATCTAGCACTCAACTAGAACATTACAATGCAAGCATATTTTTCAAAGAAACCCACAAAGTTTTGTTCTTAGAAAGAAAAATGAAAAAACGATATTAACCTGAGCACAAACGTGAACAACCGCATCAAGTTCATCACCAAACACATGTACATCCTCCGAAAGCTTCTGTAACAGTTCAACTTTGAACTTTTGAGTCTCAAATTCTGCAAATTCGGGAATTGGGTCAGGGTACACGTGCTTCTGTGAGTCTCCGAGAATGCACGTGAGGGTTGTTCTGGAAATGGGCTTCGCAAAGTGGAAAGAAGAAGAAGAAGAAGAAAGTTGGCATCGGAGATAGTGGCGCAGGATAAGGAAGGATGTGCGTAGGATAAGGGTTTTAGAGGGTAGTGGTTTTGTAGCGGAAGAAAGAGTAACCGTTGGAAAAGAAGAAGATGAAGTGAAAAGCAGCATTTGGTGCAGGCAGAACTTGGGTTGATTTGATTTTATCTCTAGTGTTTTTCTTCGACAGAAAAATCAAAAATCTTTTTCAGTATCTCATAAATTGTTAACATCATAAAATAGTTTTAAATTTATGGATTGATATTTAATTCTAAATTCCAGAATAATATAGTTCATTAAATGATGATTTTTTCAAAAGAATGCATAAGGCTTTTAACAGATCCACTGGGTTCTATCAAGGTAATATAAGAGTATCGATCCACAGGGAGTTACTTGTAATTACCACTTCACTTTTCAATGATGATTAGCCGAAACAATCAAGATTTAAGGGTTTAACAGATTAACGGTTTTAAAATTCAGAATTTAAAAACGGCTTGGGATTATTGGTTCGTCGTAATGACAAATCACTTTCAATCCAAACCTATATTTTCCTCTTACGTTAGATTTATTTTCTAAAGACAAGTTTCTCTAAGGTAATTCATATCTCCCTTCAGTCTCCGTGAATGTATTTCAATAACAACCATGGTTGTCACACGGTTGATTGTTATTGAAACCCGTTAAAAACGAAACTTATGGCCTTAAGACTCCACAAAACTATTCATCTGGGGTGTTCCCATCAAGTTTTGTCTTGTCTAATCACATTTGTTTCAATATCAAACTTCTTCTTTCGATCCATCGCTTGATATTTGAGATGATGAAATAATAAGTATTGAACTTCTTCGTTCGATCCATCACTCAATACTTATTACTGAGTTTAAAAATGATGTGATTAGATTAGAAATAAACCAACATAAGATTAGGGTTCTAGGTTTGGATTGATGGGATTTAAGTCATTAGACTCATCCAACAATCCCAAGACCTAGAGTTCTACTCACACATGGTCATGGTAGAAGAAGAATTAAAATTAAAAGAGTAGAAAGACATGAAGATAAATGGTTGAAAGTAAAAGTACAGAATTGTAAAGAACAAGAAGAATAAAAGAACAATAGAAACCTTCATTGCTTTTTATTGTTGAACCTATGGTGTCTCATGATTCTATTCCTATTTGGTTCTGGAGAAATATTAATGTTACTCAATTTTATGTTAATAAAAGAGAACTCATGCTTCCTAATCTTTGGGCAGTTTGGGGTCCCGATGTTACTTTTACAGTTATTTTTGCATCATCTCAGTGTCTGGTGCTGGAGCATGTTTGTAAGGGAACTAGAGTTTATATTGTTGGAGTTTATGCTAGCACTTCATATATATTGCGAAGAGAACTTTGGGCAGACTTGACTTTGCTTCAGAATAATTATTTCGCTCTGTGGATCTTTCCGGGGGATTTTAATGTGGTGTTAGGTGCTCATGAGACAAGGGGTCGTCGTCTTCCGCCTTCTATTTCTTGCACGGATTTTCTTTCTTGGACTAATGCTAACCTTCTGCTGCATTTGAATACTAATGGTGTGCAATACACTTGGAATAATGGCAGGTTAGATTCCGCGTCTGTTTTTTTCCGTCTTGATCGTGCTATTTGTAACGATGCTTGGACTGATTTTTGGGGTATTACATCTTGTACGGCCTTGTTGAGGACACATTAGGATCATCATCCTCTTATGGTGCATTCCGATTTTTCTTTTGTCTGTAGGACCGCTTCATTTAAATTTTTTAAAACATGGACCACACATGTTGAATGCCGACCTCTGTTGTTGAATGTTTTGAAAAAAAAAAGGTTGTTGGTTCAGGAATGCATCGTTTACAGACAAAATTGCGAAGGGTAAAAGATGCGTTCAAGGTTTGGAACAAGTATGTTTTTGGTGATGTTCAAAGGCAAGTTAAGTTGGCGGCTGATGAGGTTGAGCGCCTCCAGGCCTTGATTGATGTTGAGGGTTTGGATGCGGATTTACATGCTCAAGAGTTGCAAGCGCAACTGACCTTGACAAGAGCTATGAATTGTCAGGATCAGTTTTGGCGAGAGAAGGCTAGGAATCAGAGTTTTATTTTTGGTGACCGGAACACGACTGATAGACAATTGACAAGTGTACCAAAACTATCGAAGTAATAAAATAAGTTTGTATCCACGAGGACTGTGTTAATCTCAACTTAGCAATAAAGTTAATATCTAGAATGTGTAAATTTTATAAGTGTCTGAGGCAGTAGGTTAAATTGCATAAAATGTAAATAAACAAAAAATAAAGATTGTTTGGAAAATATAAAGAGAGATGAGATTAGGTTTTTCGAATCATCTATGTTCCCCTAATCAAGTTCCACGATAGTTAACAAATTAGTCCTAATCAATCCCTTGAGTTAGAACCCTCTTCTCAAACTACATCCCCTAATTCCTTAGGTGGTCTAGATTAGGTCTAAGTCGAAATCGTTCTCACTAAATCATGTTTATATTTGACCATGATATAAAAAGCATTAAGAACAATTGAATTGAATAAAAACTAGATTGTCATTCACAATAAATAGAGTTTCACAACAACATGTTTCAAACAAGGAATCATCTCAAACCTAATCTCGAGAAAAACTTAACAACTCATGATAAAAAGATTAAGCAATATTTAATAAAAGAAATTACAGATTTGGATCATGAGAATTCCTTGAATTTGATATGCTTAGTCCTTTGTGCATGCGCTAGTCTTCTGCCTCTTTTCCTTGTCTCGGGATCCGTGCGTTTTTTTCTTCCAAAACGTGATCCCGTCAATCCTCTTTTCTCCCTGGCGTGAATGAATTTTGTGATGTGCAGCTTGTCCTTTTATATCACACAAGTGACCTAGTTGCTTGTTCTCTTGAGTCAACATCATGATGTTTTGGTCAAAGCCCAATTAGTTTTCTTAATGCTAGCGACACCTCCATGTATTATGTGTATCAACTCAAAAATATATGCCACTATGGTATGCTTCCTGGACTCACTTTTCCTCTTTTGTTTAATTCACACCACAAAAAGTAAACACTTCCAAATTAGGGTATCTAAAACCGTGTCACGAAATAGCCATCGTGACACGTTTTAACCAATGTCGAATGAACCTCATCCTGTGCTCTAAATCGTGACACGCTTTCAACAATCGTGACACGATTTTTCTTTCTTCAAAATCTTCTATTTTTCTTGCTTTCTTTGTTGTTTAAGCTTGCTTGTGAACTCAAAAATATCATAAAAAGACTCTAAAGATGTGAAATGACAGACTGTCATCAACAACATACTTTCATAGAATGGCTAGAATAAAATCATTGGTTAAGCCTATAACTTTTCTTCAAGAGGGTAATGTCCGGATAACAGACACAAAGGATATGGAGGCGCATGTTGTTAATTATTTTATGAATATTTTTTGTGGTAATAATAACTGTGTTCCTAATGGCCTGGTTGAGAGAGTTGTCCCGTTGTTAGTCTCGGAGGAGGATAATGTTGCTTTGACTTCTATGTCGTTACTTGATGAGATTAAAAATGTGGTGTTTGATTTGAATGCGGATAGTGCCCCTGGACCCGATGGTTTTGGTGCCCATTTTTATCAGTTTTTTTGGGACATTGTGGCAACAGATGTCGTCAGTTCGGTCCAAGAATTCTTCTACACTGGTATTCTTGCTCCGAGTATGAATGCTAATATTATTGTTCTTATTCCTAAAATTCCAAGGGCTTTCTCCATGGGTGATCTACGTCGCATAGCTTTGGCGAATTTCCAATTCAAAATTGTAACTAAAATTATTGCATAGAGGGTGGCTATTATTTGTATGCGCATTATTTAACCTCAGCAGAGAGGATTTGTTAGAGACCGTAATATTTCAGATTGTGTCATTATGGCTTCTGAGGTTATTAACTTGTTGAGTAAGAAGCAATTTGGTGGTAACATTGCCATTAAGGTGGATATTCGCAAGGCCTTTGATACACTTGATTGGAATTTTTTATTGGAAGTCTTGAGGCAGTTTGGTTTCTCAAATTTGTTTTGTACTTGGATTATGGAAATTTTTCATTCAGCGCACTTGTCTATTTTATTTAATGGTAATGTCGTTGGTTATTTTCCTTGTCAGCAAGGTGTGCGTCAAGGGGACCCCCTATCCCCCCTTCTTTTTGTTCTTGCAGAGGAGGTGCTTAGTAGATCTCTTGAGATGGAAAGAATTTCTAACAACCTTCCGCCTATGTCCTATTGTAGGGGTATGTCGCTTCCGACTCATATTCTTTATGCGGATGATGTTTTCATTTGTGGTGTTGGTTCGAAGAAAAATATCCATTGCCTTCTGCGAGTCTTTCAATTTTATTTTGATGCTTCTGGTCAATTTGTTAATTTTGAAAAGAGTAAGTCATTTACTGTTGGAGTAAGCCCTAATAGCCAATCTATATTGACTGAGTTTGGCTTTGTATCATGATATTGATATAAATACATATTGTGACTATATAAATAATAAGGCATTTCTTTATTGATTTTGTTTTGTTTCAAAATAATAAAGTCCCTAGAATAGTTAGTCTGTTTAATGGAAAATTAAGTATAACTTAATTGTGAGACCCCGTTAAA